>Ga0134126_10000135_pt1 | contig 97447 bp, 81 predicted proteins | sample KB31752_FD_96881 | JGI IMG/M metagenome (GOLD analysis project Ga0134126, IMG submission 96881) | Terrestrial soil microbial communities with excess Nitrogen fertilizer from Kellogg Biological Station, Michigan, USA - KB3-175-2 | ecosystem: Environmental > Terrestrial > Soil > Unclassified ...
CCCCTCTCCCCCGAGTACAGGGGAGAGGGGAGTCGTATTGCGATGGTCTGGGAGCATTATCCACGGATGCACAATCCTCGGCCATAGATTTGGAACACTCTGTTGCTTGACCGCCGCGCCGCGAGACTTTAAGATCACAATTGTTCGGGTGGGGCACACATCAATTCAGAGGGGACCGATATGCGAATCTTATCGCGTACACATCTTGTTTTATTCACCGGTTTGTCGCTCGCTTTGATGGCTGGCGCCGGTCGGGTTTCGGCTGCGGACGAGAAGGAAAAGGCGACCTTCAAGCGGGTTTCGTTCCCCACCTGTGACGGCATGGAGCTAGGCGGCACCTATTATCCCAGCGTGCCCGCCGCAGGAGAGAAAGACAAGGATGCCGTCGTGATGCTCTTGCATAACTTCAGTCATGGCGGCGGCGGCGGTAGCCACAAGGACGGCTGGGACGACTTGGCGGCCAAGCTTCAGAAGAACGGCTATGCGGTTCTCAGTTTTGACTTCCGTGGCTTCGGCGATAGCAAGTCGGTCAGCCCAGAGTTCTGGAAATTCCGTCACAATCAAATGCTGAAAGGTTTTCGGGGGGCCAAATCAGCAGAGTCCATCGATCAGAAGGACTTCCCCCGCTATTATTATTCCTTCCTGATTAACGATGTTGCTGCCGCGCGGGCGTTCCTGGATCGCAAGAACGATTCGCGCGAAGTGAACAGTTCAAATCTGATCGTCATCGGTGCCGGCCAGGGGGCCACACTGGGCGCTCTGTGGATGGCCGCCGAGATGCATCGGCAAAAGGATACCTCACCGCCGATGATTATTCCGCAAGCCTTCCCGCGCAGCATGGATGATCCCGAGGGCAGAGACTTGGCGGCCGCCATATGGCTAACCATCAGCCCGAATCTGGAGGGACGCCCCCTCACGACGGCTCTCAAGGCCGCTTTGGTGGAGGTGGCCCGCGAGAACAAGGTTCCCACCGCCTTCCTCTACGGCAAGAACGACGGCAAAGCCGTCAACCTGACACTGGACTATCTCAAAGCCATCACGGGCATGAATGGCAAGAGGGTCGAGTTGAAGAACACCGGCGAGAAAGCTATTTCTTCAACGGATCTGACCGGCAGCAAACTGATCACGGAGAGGCTCTCAACCACTTCGGACATCCTCAAGCAACTGAGCCGGGTCATGGACGAGCGGGGCAGCAAGGAGTGGAAGAAACGCGAGGAAGAGAAGTCTCGCTACTTCTGGACGGCGAGCGGACGCGCGAAGCAACTGGCCAAGTTGGCGGGCGAGAAGGTCGTCCGTCCTATCCCGTCGGGCGTGATTGGTCTTCGTTAATCCATCGTCCAAACAGAGCGTAGTCCCGCTGCCGTTTACGTTTCGCCGCGAAACGTAAACGGCAGCGGGACTACGATGGCTGTTCGCCTTCGTTCTTTGGGTCGGCGTTGCCGCGCGGATGAAACTGCTTATGAATGGCGCGCAGTCGTTCGCGATCAACGTGGGTATACATCTGCGTCGTGGTGATGTTGGCATGGCCAAGCAATTCCTGCACGGTGCGTAGGTCCGCGCCGCCAGCGAGCAAGTGCGTGGCGAAACTGTGCCGCAGCGTGTGCGGACTAACCTTCCCATTCAACCCCGCGCGCTTGACGTACTTCTTGACCAACACCCACAACATTTCGCGTGTCAACCCACGTCCGCCGCGGCTGACGAATACCCACGGCGTATCCGGGGCCGTCCGTATCAGGCGCGGCCGCAACTCCTCCAGGTACGCACGCAGTGCATTGATCGCGATTCGTCCCAGCGGCACGATACGCTGCTTGCTGCCTTTGCCGAAGCACTTGCAAAACGCCGAGTCCAGATAGAGATCCTCTCGCTTCAGGTTCACCACCTCGGACGCCCGGCTGCCGGTGGCGTACAGTGTTTCCAAAATGGCCCGATCGCGTAGACAGTAGCGATCGAGCGACAACGGCGCATCCAGCAGTTTCGTCACATTTTCCGGACTCAGCACCTGCGGAATCCGTTCCCACAAGGCCGGCGAACTGAGCAGTTCGACCGAACTTTCCGTCGTGCGCTCTTCCAGGCGAAGGAAGCGGTAGAACATCTTCAGGGCGACGAGATGGCGAGCGACGCTCGGCGGAGCCAGCCCCTCGGCGCGCAGAAATTCGAGATAATGACTCAGGTCGCGCAGGCTGGGCGTCAGATACGCCGTCAAGCCGTCGCCGGCGACCCATTGCGCGAAGCGATCGAGATCGCGACCGTAAGCGAGCAGCGTGTTGCTGGCTAGGCCACGCTCGGACTGAATGTAATGACGAAACGCCTGGATGTCGTCGTTCAAGGCGGCGTACTGCGCGGCGCGTTCGGAGAGCATGCGAGCCTCCTTCTTGTGTTGTTCTCGTCTTTTCCGAGACCATCCCTTGAGGCTTCCCTTTTCATCATAGGGCAGCGGAGCGTGGGTTTACGTTTCGGGCGAGACTTGGCGTTTCGCGCGAAACGTAAACCCACGCTCCGCTGCGCGTCGCGGCTATACGAGAAGTTATTTTGGGCAAACCCTTCACGAATTCATTTGCTCAAATGTGCAACAACGGTTAACATCTTGTCATCTCACCGTTCGGTCCTCCTTGGGCGACCGAGGAGCGTATCTCAACCTGTTGGGGGGCTTCAGAAATGTTGACACTTTGGGGCAAACGACAGAAGTTTTGCGATGGTCTTTCCCGTCGAAACTTCCTCAAGATCGGCGCGTTCGGAGCCGGTCTGACGCTGGCGGAAATGCTGCGTCTGCGTGCCCAGGGCGGCACTACTTCGTCGAACAAGGCCGCCATCATGATCTACCTGCCAGGTGGTCCGCCGCACCTCGACATGTATGATCTCAAGCCGGACGCGCCGAAAGAGTTTCGCGGCGAGTTCAAACCCATCGCCACGAACGTGCCCGGTGTGCAAATCTGCGAACTGTTCCCGATGCAGGCGCGCATGTGGGACAAACTCGCCTGTATTCGCTCGCTGGTCTCCGTCGATGAACACTCCGATTCGCTCGTCATGACCGGCTACAGCGAGAACGCCAACCGCACGGCTCATCATCCATCGTTCGGCGCAGTGATGTCCAAGCTACGCGCCAACGGCGCCAGCGACATTCCGCCGTATGTCAGTTTGCGTGGCATGAGCCGAGGCACCGAACCGGGCTATCTCGGCGTGGCACATCGGCCGTTCACGCCTGATGGCGAAGGGGTGCGCAACCTGCGTCTGGCCGGCGGCGTCGATACCCCACGCATGGACGATCGCAAATCGCTGCTGTCCAACTTCGACGACGTGCGCCGCGACATTGATTCGACCGGCACCATGAAGGGCATCGACTCGTTCACCGCCCGCGCCTTCGATATGATCGCGTCCGGCACGGTGCGCAAGGCTCTCGATCTGACGAAAGAAGATCCGCGTTCGCGCGATCGCTACAAGGGCATCGAGCAGTTCTTGACGGCTCGCCGCCTCGTCGAGTCGGGCGTCGGTTGCGTGACGCTGTCCATCGGCGGCTGGGACACGCACAGCAGTAACTTCAAGACCATGCGCAGGCAACTGCCGCAGGTCGATCGCGGCATCGCCAACTTGATCCAGGATCTGCACGATCGCGGCATGGAGAAAGATGTCGTGACGGTGATGTGGGGCGAGTTTGGGCGTACGCCGAAGATCAATGGCAGCGACGGCGGACGCGATCACTGGTCGCCGGTCATGAGTGCCATGATCGCCGGCGGCGGTCTCAAGATGGGGCAAGCCATCGGTGCCAGCAGCGCCCGCGCTGAGTATCCGAAGGATCGCCGTATCACGGTGCCGCAAGTACTCAGCACGATGTATCGCGCTATGGGCATCGATCCATCGCAGACGTTCCCCAGCGGCAGCGGCCGACCTATGTACATCCTCGATGATCGCGAGCCGGTTCGCGAATTGATCTGATCGACGATCACGTCGATCCCATATAGCTCCCGGCTTGCCGGGGAGATTCTGCTCTCCCCCGGCAAGCCGGGAGCTATGTGTCTCAGCGCCGATTGCTGGCGCCGTAGCGCAGATTCAGGTAGATGAACACATTGGCCACAATCCAGTAGGTCAGCATTGGGGCGCAGGCCAACCCCAGCAGAAGGCAGCGCGTTCCGCCAGCCACATTGCGCAATCCTTCCGGCGGATAGAACGTCGGCAAGAACAGCGGCGCGATCAGTATCAGAAAGGGCACGGCGATCAGCACACCCAATCCTAGAGCGATTGCCTGATACAAAAACACTCGTCCAAGGTGCTGACGCAGCAAGCGTAGCCACTGCCGCAAACCTCGCCAGAGGGATCCTTCCTCCACCACCAAAATCGGCGGCAGCAACCACCAGAACCAGAACACCGGCCACAGCAGCGCCTCCAACACCATGCCGAGCGATAGAGCGCTCCCTGCGGCGATCTGCTGTCCTGAGGTCCATGCTTCCTCTGGTGCCGGACTCAACCAATACGGCAACCAACGTAGAAGCACGATCAGCCCCCAGACTGCTCCGCGCACGATCACTTGCCCCAGAACCACCCGGACCGTCAATCGTCCCAGTCCGGCCAGTCCCTCGCTCCATCGTGCCGGCCTCAGACGCGCTAGCTCAATGTAGGTCAACTGGGTGAGCAGGGCCGTGACGAGATCGAGAACGATCATCGCTGCCGCAGCCAGGCAGCAGACCGGGACGAACCAACGGCTATCGCGTTCCAACAGGGCGACTTGCTGGAGCGCCAGCAGACCGCCCAGAAACAGGCCGGCCACAAGGCCGAGGAAGATTTTCTTGGCGAGAAGGGTACTATCGAGCGCGGCCAACAACTCTTCGAGGCAGCCGCGCACGCCGGCAACGTGCAGACGGGACGAGTCGAGACGGTCGCCGCTCGGCGCGATCTTGCGGCGCGGCTCCGGGTTCCGTTCGACAGGAGCCGGCCGCGCTGCCAGCTGTTCCACCAAATCGGCGAACTCTTGCGTCCATTCGAGCGACACCCATTCGTCATGAGGCGAACGGCGCACCGTGCTGCTCAGCGGGATGTGTCCCGCGTCCATCTCCTGACGCAGGATCCCCGTGCTGGCGGCGCGGAGGATGCGTCCGTCAGGGAATCGAATGTACCAAAAATCGGCTTGGCTCATGGCACAATCCGGGTTGACCGCGCTGCCCCTCCACCTTACGGGCAAAACAGGTCGTGCGCCAAGCGCCAACTGCGGGGATTGCTTGCGAAATCTGCCTGTTGTCCGGCACAGTTTGCGCCGCTGGCACAGAGAGACCCGTCAGACTCGCCTTGTCGCCGACGGGCGAAGCGGAGTAAAGTGTTGAGCCGCTTGCGGCTTAGCGCACTGAATCGCTAAGCCGCAAGCGGCCAAGATTCCTCGTGCAAGGACGCGCGTCGCATGAAGACATTTCTCCTCCGCTCGCCGGTTCCGCAGGCCAGTCAACGCTGGTTCGCACTCGGCCTCGTCCTCTTTTTTGTCATCCTGGGCATCCCCTACGGTATCAAGGCCTGGCACGGCGGCTCCGCCTTCCAACGCTGGCAGCCGCAAATCAGCGACCTCGGCCATGTGGACATTGCCGAGCGCTACAACTATCCGAATCCGCCTATTATGGCGATCCTTCTCTATCCTCTCGCTCGACTGCCCGATGCGGTTGAATCGTTGGGTCTGTCGGAAAAGGCAGCCACCACTTTCGCCGCCCTGTGTTGGTTCTACATCAAGGTCGGTCTGACGCTGCTGGCCTTCCGCTGGGTCTTCCAGCTTGTCGAGGAAAAGTCTCGGCCGTTCCCTCTGTGGGCGAAGGGACTCACGATCTTGCTGGCGCTGCGGCCCATCATGAGCGACTTGCAACACGGCAACGTCAACCTGTTCATCCTCTTCCTCGTCGTGGCTGCTTTGACAGCGTATCATCGCCAGCGCGATCTGCTGGCCGGCATCATGCTCGGTCTGGCCATCGCTTGCAAGGTGACGCCCGCCTTATTTTTGCCGTATCTCGTGTGGAAACGCTCGTGGAAAACATTGGCCGGTTGCGCGGCCGGTCTGGTCCTGTTTCTATGGCCGGGCTTCGTACCGGCTCTACTCTTGGGCTGGGACCGCAACGAGCAGCATCTGACGAGTTGGTATTACGACATGGTGTATCCGTTTGTTGTCGAAGGCAAGGTCACCAGCGAACACCACAATCAATCGCTGCCCGGCTTGGTGTCGCGGCTGGCGACGCACAGCCCGTCCTTCTCCGGCTACATCGACAATCAATACACGCCGACGCACTACGATAACCTGTTGAATCTCAGTCCGGGGCAGGCACGCCTTTTCGTCAAGGGCTGCATGGGCCTATTCGCTCTCCTGGTCGTATGGGTCTGTCGGACACCGACGACGCCGCGCGAGAGTTGGCGGCTGAGCGCCGAGTTCAGCATCGTGTTGTTAGGCATGCTGATGTTCAGCGAGCGAACATGGAAACATCATTGTGTCACGCTTGTCGTACCCTTCGCGGTGATCTGCTATCATCTGGCGACATGCTCGCCGGGCAGGGGGCTGCGCGCGTATCTTATCGGCTCTCTCGTGGCATCCATGCTGTTGATGGCTACGACGAGTACCACCCTACAGGACTCAGCCGGCCATCACGATCGGCTGTATCAACTCTTCGCCAAGCAAGCGCAGGTTTATGGTGCCTTTGTGGTATCCTATTTCGTTCTACTCGCGGCCCTTGTCGTGTTGCTGCGGCGTCCCTCCACGCAAACGCCCATCGCCGCGTACGAAAGGCGTGCCGCCTGAAACTTCCCTCTCGTTTTTGAGGAATTGATGCATCACAACCCCGTCCACAAGACGGGGTTGTTCGTTTGGCCAGCCCGCAGCGCGAGCAAGGGACGCCGAATCGCTCCGCCGGAACGTGATTGTGCCGCGCGCGGATTCTTGCGATGATAACCCATAGTTCGCCGTGATGTGCAATTGAGCTGATCGCGCATCGCGGGAAGAGTGGATGCCGCTGGGGAGTTCGCCATGCGTAGATTGTCTTCCATGTTCGCTCTTCTGCTGCTCGCGGGAATCAACCCGCTCAAGGCTGCGGAGGAACCGCGTGCGCTCATCGAACGCGCTCTAAAGGCGATCGGCGGCGCTGAAACGGTCAAGCAGCGCGTCGGCGTCCACATGAAGGTGAAAGGGACCATGCACCATGAGGGTCTGGGACAGGGGATCCCCTTGGATGGTGAAGCATGGGAATTCGGTCAGCGGACCAAGTTGGCGTTTCATACCGAATTCCTCGGCAACAAGGTCCGAGCGACCGTGGTGATGAACGGCGAAAAATCCTGGCTCGACGTGAATGGTCAGATTCGCGATCTCAGCAAGGAAGACCTCGCCGATCAGCAGGTATCGCGTCATCAGGACCGCGTGACGAACTTGACGCCTCTGCTAACCGATAAGGGCTTCACCTTCGCGTCGCTGGATGACATCAAGGTGGATGGTCGGCTCGCTCGCGGGATCAAAGTGTCGTACAAAGGCCAGCCGGATACGAGCCTGTATTTCGACAAGGAAAACGGTCTGCTCGTCAAGTATGCCTACCGCGCGAAAAAATCCGCCGACATGAAAGAGAAGCTGCACGAGACGATCCTGAGCGATTACCGTGAGCCGGACCTGGCATCGGCCGACGAGGCGGTTCTGCGCGAAGCGAAAATGGACGTGACCGGCCCCGCTCTTGTTGCATTGCTGCGCAAGCAGACGCCGAGCATGGCTGCCTTGGAACAGGCCCGCGCCCTGATCCGCAAACTCGGCGATGACGCTTTCAAGGCGCGCGAAAAGGCGTCGAAGGATCTCGTGGCTCTGGGAGCTATTGCCATTCCGCTTCTGCGCGAGGCGGTGAAGGACGATGACCGCGAGGTCGCTCGCCGCGCTCGCGATTGCTTGCAACGGATCGGCGAGCAGAGCAGCAAGGCGCAGGTGAGCGCCGCCATTCATTTGTTGGGTCTGCGCAAGCCGGCCGGTGCCGCCGAGGCGTTGCTGAATTATCTGCGCGACGGCGATGTGGACCTGGCCAACGAGGTGCGTGCGTCCCTGTTCGCAGTCGCGCACCAAGACGGCAAACCGGACTCGACGCTGCTCCAGGCGTTGAATGATAAGGATGTAGCGCGGCGCAAGGCGGCGGAAGCCGCGCTCGGCAAGGACGGCGGCGTTTATGCCAAGCAACCTGGGCGTCAACTTTTCCCTCGCACGCATAAGATGGCCATGAAGCATAAGAGTTGGGTTGACGGCAAGCTGGAGATGGAACTGGAGACTTCGGACTATCAGTTCTTCAACGCCTTCGAGGACAAGGTATTCGCCAAACCGTGAAGCGGCGGCGAAGTCATTTTCGGGAGATTGTCATGCGCACGCTCATCGTTTGGACAGGGAGTGTCCTTCTCTTGCTCGGCGGAGCCGGTTTGGCCTCGGCCCAGGATACCGCGCGCGCCATTATTGAGCGGGCCGTCAAGGTTCACGGCGGCGCCGAAGCGCTCGCCCGCATTCACGCCGACAAGGTCAAGTTCAAGGGCACCCTCGTCCTTCGCGGCCATACCGTGCCGTTCGTGGCCGAGACGACCATGCAGTTGCCCACGCAGTACAAGCACGTCATTGAGACGAACGACGGTGTGAGCAAAACGACCATCGTCCACATCATCAACGGCGACAAGGTGTATGTCACGATCAACAGCCAGCCTCTGAAACTCGATGGTGCCGCCCTCTCCGAGATTCGTACCGGCCTGGAAGTGCAACGCGCCCAGCGTCTGCTGCCGCTCCTGCAAGACAAGAGCTATCAACTCGCCGTCCTCGATGAGATCAAGGTCAACGATCGGCCTGCTCTGGGTGTGCAGGTGACAGGACGGGGGCGCAAGGAACTACGGCTATACTTCGACAAGGAAATTGGGCTGCTCGTCCGTGCCGAGTTCAAGCTGGACGACGGCAAGGGCAAGCAGGTGCGCCAGCATTATTTTTTCGGCAATTTCAAGGACATCGGCGGGTGCAAACGCTTCACGAAAGTGAAAGCCTACCGCGATGGCAAGGAGATCATGGAGGCCGAACTGCTCGACGCCAAAACCTTCGATAAAATCGATGAGGCGGAGTTCGCCAAGCCATAGAAATCAGGAGTCAGGAATCAGGAGTCAGGAATCAGGAATCAGGAGTCAGGGGTCAGGAATCAGGAGGCAGGAGGCAGGAGGCAGGAGGCAGAAAACAGGAATCAGGGATATGGCTGTACGCTCTGTCAAAGAACTGATTGTTTATCGTAAGGCGTATGAAGTTGCTATGCGGATCTTTATGATTAGCAAGCGCTTTCCAAGAGAAGAGCAATATGCATTGACGGGACAAATTCGCCGTTCGTCGCGTTCGGTGTGCATGAATCTTCGTGAGGCATGGGCCAAGCGCCGATACCTACGGCATTTTGTCAGTAAGCTTACCGATTGCGATGGAGAAAACAGTGAAACCGACACGTCTCTCGACTTCGCGAGAGATTGTGGTTTCATCACTACCCAAGAACATCTTGATCTGACCGCGAGTTGCACCGAGATTGGCAAAATGCTTGGCTCGATGATCCAACATCCGACACCTTTTCTCCTCGCGCCCGTTTCACAAGATCACTCTTGCGACCCTGACCCCTGATTCCTGGCTCCTGACTCCTGACCCCTGACTCCTGACCCCTGACTCCTGACCCCTGAATCCTGACTCCTGACTCCTGACCCCTGACTCCTGACCCCTGACTCCTGACCCCTGAATCCTGACTCCTGACTCCTGACTCCTGATTCCTGACTCCTGACGAGAGGATGAACATTCGTTTTTTCATCGTGAACCGGGCTGAGGCTGGCCGACCTGTCGGCGATTGCCTGTGCAGCCGTCTGTCGCTGTCGCGTCCCGACGCGCGCCGTCTGCTGCGCGATCGGCAAGTGCGCGTCAACGGCGCGCCGTGTGTCGATCCTCAGCACCGCCTCCAACGCGGCCAGCGCGTTCAGGTGCGCTTACCCAAACCTCCGCAAAAACCAGCGAAACCCACTCCTCCTCGTCCTGCCGTGGCTGCTTCGCCGCAAGGTGCGCGGGTGGTCATTCGCCACGTCGATGAACACCTCGTCATCGTCGAGAAGCCAGTCGGTCTGACGACAATGCGGCACGCCGAGGATGTGGCCGAGTTTGGAAAGCGCGCCCGGCGATTTCTGCCGCCAACGCTGGCGGATCTGTTGCCGGACCTGCTGGCACGCCGTCATGCGAAGGGGGGAACGACTGTACGCGCCGTGCATCGGCTCGACAAGGACACGAGCGGCTTGGTGGTGTTCGCGCGGACGGTCGAGGCGGAGCGTCATCTCGGCCAACAGTTTCGCGCGCACAAGATCGAGCGCCAGTATCTGGCCGTGGTGCGTGGGCAGGCGAAGGACAGACGTATCGAGTCGTGGCTGGTTCGCGAACGCGGTGATGGTCGTCGCGGCAGTTCGCCCACTCCCGGCGAGGGACAGCGCGCTATCACGAATGTTCGTGTCGTGGAAGCGCTCGGCGCGTACACACTCGTCGAATGCCGGCTGGAAACCGGCCGAACCCATCAGGTGCGCATCCATCTCGGTGAGGCGGGTACGCCTCTGTGCGGCGAACGTATTTATGATCGGCCGCTCAACGGCAAACCCCTGCCCGACGGCAGCGGCATCCCTCGCATTGCCCTGCATGCCGCGCTCTTGGGTTTTGAACACCCCGCGACCGGCGAACGCCTGCGCTGGACTTCGTCGCTGCCGAAGGATATGGCCGCTCTCGTCGAGCGGTTGCGGCGTGGTCGAGATGATTCCTCGCTATGAGAACAATCCACGCATCAGACAGAAACGCGGCTTCCGCGCAAATAGCGGCAATCCCTTGCTACCCTCGGTACAATGACTTGCAAATCATTCCGCTCCCCGTCCAGCGGCGGAAATGCGCGGGAGAACGCATCATGCAATGGCGGCCGAAGAAATCCGAACCCCACCCGAATCCGCGCCCGTCTCAACGGCGCCCGCCGGCGTCCGTGACGCCTGCGCCCCGACCGAAAACGAAAGCGAAAGCGGACAAGCAATCTCAGACGAAGCAGCGCCGACCCAAACTCTCGCGTTTGCACAAGCCGGCGGGCATGTCGTTGGAAGATTGGCAGATCGAGCTGCGCCGGCAGTTTGGCCGCGAGCAGAACTATCTCCTCGAAAACGTCGGCGATCATCCCATCTTCTCCGCGTTCACCGTCACCAATCCGCAGACACAGGGCGCTTATCGTGTCCATATCCGCGGCTTGCAACCGGGTGATAACTACTGTTCATGTCCGGATTTCGCCACGAACACCTTGGGAACCTGCAAGCATATCGAGTTCACGCTCGCGAGCCTGGAGCGCAAGCGCGGCGGCGTGTCGGCTCTGCGCGCGGGATTTCAGCCGCCCTACAGCGAGGTTTATCTGCACTATGGCGCGCGCCGCGAGGTGCGTTTCCGCCCCGGCAGCGAGTGCCCCGTCGGACTGGCGCGGCTGGCGGCGAAATCGTTCGGCGTGGAGGGAACGCTGCTCCCGGAGGCGTTTGGCCGTTTCGAGACGTTTCTCACCGAGGCGAACCAGCACGAGCATGAGCTACGCTGTCACGATGATGTATTGGCCTTCATCGCCGAGGTACGCGATGCCGAGCGTCGCCGCGCCCTGGTCAGCGAGGCGTTCCCGCGCGGCAGCCGCAGCGCCGCCTTCAAGAACCTCCTAAAAATATCGCTGTATGACTATCAGCGCGAGGGTGCCCTGTTCGCGGCGCGGGCCGGCCGTATCTTGCTCGGCGATGAGATGGGGCTGGGCAAGACGCTCCAGGCCATCGCCACGGCCGAGATTATGGCCCGCCTATTCGGCGTCGAGCGCGTATTGATCGTCTGTCCGACCTCGCTCAAACATCAGTGGCAGCGCGAGATTGAACGCTTCAGTGACCGCAGCGTCGAAGTCGTGAGTGGCCTGCGCGCTCGCCGTGAAGTTCATTTCGCCACCGAGGCGTTCTTCAAAATCACCAATTACGATACGGTACATCGCGATCTCGATCTCATTCAAACGTGGTCGCCGGATTTGGTCGTTCTCGACGAGGCGCAGCGCATCAAGAACTGGGTCACACGCACGGCCCGCAGCGTCAAGAAGATCACGGCTCCTTATGCGCTCGTCCTGACCGGCACGCCGTTGGAGAACCGCCTGGAGGAACTCATCTCCATCGTGCAGTTCGTCGATCGCTTCCGTCTCGGCCCCACCTTCCGCTTGCTGCACGATCATCAGGTGCGTGACCCGGACGGCAAGGTCATCGGTTATCGCGACCTCGACAAGATCGGCAAGACGCTGGAGCCGATTCTGGTGCGGCGGCACAAGGACGAGGTACTCGATCAACTGCCCGAACGCATCGACACGAACATTTTCGTGCCGATGACGGAACTTCAGCGCAAGCACCACTCGGAGAATCTGGAGATTGTCGCGCGCATCGTCCAGAAATGGCGGCGCTATCGTTTTTTGTCGGAGGCGGACCAGCGACGGTTGATGATCGCCATGCAGCGCATGCGCATGGCGTGCGACAACAGCTATCTCGTCGATCACCGCAGCGATCAGGGTGCCAAGGCGGGCGAGGCGGCCATGTTGCTCGACGAAATGCTCGAAACACCGGGCAGCAAGGCCGTGGTGTTCAGCCAATGGCTGCGCATGCACGAACTGCTGGTGCGGCGTTTCGAGGGCCGGCGTTGGGAACATGTCCTGTTTCACGGTGGCCTATCGAGTCCGAAGCGCAAAGATATGATCGATCGTTTTCGCGAGGATCCGAACTGCCGCGTATTCCTGTCCACCGACTCCGGCGGCGTCGGGTTGAACTTGCAACACGCCTCGGTTGTGTTGAACATGGATCTCCCTTGGAATCCGGCCGTGCTAGAACAGCGCATCGGTCGGGTGCATCGACTCGGCCAGCGTCAGCCGGTGCGCGTCGTCAACTTCGTGTCGCAGGGGACGATCGAGGAAGGCATGCTGGCGGTGCTGAAGTTTAAGAAATCACTATTCGCTGGTGTGCTGGACAGCGGCGAAAAAGAGGTTTTCCTGGGCGGCAGCCGGCTCAACAAGTTCATGGAGACGGTCGAGTCGGCGACCTCGGCCATCCCCGAAGCGATGATCGAGGACGCCGAGGAGTCGCTGCGCACGCCGCCGGATGAACGAGCGGGACCGGAACCGGACGAAACTCGGCGCGGCCAGCGTCGCAAAGCCCGGCCGCCGTTGGTGGAGACGGAGACGGAAGCCGAGGAGGAAGCGACGCCCGTCGCGGCCCAACCGTCCGCCGATCCGTGGGCGGGGCTGTTTCAAACGGGCATGGCGTTGTTGCAGCAGCTGACCGCCGCCGGCAACGGTTCATCGACGCCGTCGAGCAATGGCCCCACTGCGCCGAGATCGTTGGTGCAGCGCGACGAGCAAACGGGCGAGACGTACATTAAGCTGCCGGTGCCGTCGCCGGAGGTGGTCAATCAGGCTCTGGAGGCATTCGGGGCATTGTTGCAGAGTTTTCGCAAGTGATTCAACCCCAACACCGCGTTCCCGCGTTCCCGCGATTGCCTCGCATACGTACAATGGAGGTTGGTATTTGGTTAGGTGGCAAAGGAGAGATCGCCATGTCGTTGACGTTTGAGGCTGTTTACGAAAACGGCGTCCTCAAGCCGGTCGATCCATTGCCACTAAAGGAACAGGAGAAAGTGACGATTACCGTGCATACAGGGCAAAGTTGGGTCGAGCGCACGGCTGGGATTATTCCCTGCACCGATGCGCGGATAATCGAGTGGGCGGCCGAGGACGCTGAACTCGATTATCCTCCTCCCCCGGAGGTTTCATGATCTTCACCGATCTACCTGCTGGGGCGAGAGTCTTTGTCGATGCCAACACCCTGGTTTATCATTTCTCGCGGCATCCGCGCTTTGGGGCGACGTGTACGGACCTGATGGGACGGATCGAACGCGGCGAACTTTCCGGTGTCACCACCACGCACATCTTGGGCGAAACGGCCCATCGCCTCATGACGCTGGAGGCGATTACCCTGTTGAACTGGCCGGCGGCGGGCATCGGCAATCGCCTGCGAACGCATCCCGCTGAGGTCAACCGCTTGAGCCGCTTTCGCCAGGCCATTGAGGAAGTCGTCCAGAGCAAACTCCAGATCATCCTCACGACAGCGAACTTGGTGGCTGCGGCCGTCGCGTTAAGCCAGCAAATCGGGTTGTTATTCAACGATGCCCTGATCGTGGCCGTGATGCAGGCGAATGGACTGACCCATCTCGCCAGCCACGACGCCGACTTCGACCGCGTGCCGAGTCTGACACGCTACGCCCCCGCATGAAACTCTCCTGTAGCGCGATCGACTTTCCTCGGAGTCAAAATGCTCTGGACCCTTTCTTGAATGAACGGAACTCATTCGCTAGAATCATGTGATTTCCTAGAAGCTCGGTTCGTTCGCCATCGCCCGGCGGCCCGGCTGCCGCCGTTGCAGCTTGGGAGGGAATTCATGCCCGCATTGCACATCCTCAAGGGAACCAACGAAGGATCCATTCTTCCGCTGGACGGCGATAAGTTCGTCCTCGGACGCAATCCCGACTGCGACATCGTCATCCCGATGACATCGGTCAGCCGCGAACATGCCGTCATTCTCCGCATTCAGGGACGCTACTACATCACCGACGGCGACGGCCGCGGCAACCCTAGCCGTAACCACACCTATGTCAACAATCAAGAAATCACCGCGCGCACGGCTCTGAAACAGAACGATCGCATCCGCATCTGCGACTTCCTGGCCGCCTTCATGGATCAGGCGTACGCTACGCCCGGCGAACCACCAGACACAGGTGAACCCGAAGAACACGACGCCGCCTCCACGGTCGAGGCCCAACTCAGCCATAGCAGCAACCTGCTTCTGGAGACGCAGCCGGCCGAGAAACTCCGCGGCCTGCTCGAAATCAGTGCCAACCTGAGCAAGACGCTCGATCTCGATGCCCTGATGCCCAAGATCGTCGAAAGCCTGTTCTTGCTATTCCGTCAGGCCGATCGCTGCTTCGTCATCCAGGCCGAGGAGGGCACCGGCCGTTTGCTGCCGCGCGTCGTCAAGACACGCCGGGCGCACGAGGAAGCCAACGCCCGACCCAGCAAAACCATCGTTCGCCGTTGTCTGGAGAGTGCGCAAGCCTTCCTGTGCGACGACGCCAGCCGCGACGAACGTATTCAACTCAGCCAGAGCGTCGTCGATTTCCGCATTTACTCGGTGATGTGCGTGCCCCTCTGTACACCAGAGGGCAAGGCATTCGGCGTCATCCAGCTGGACACGCAAGATCGGAGCAAGAAGTTCACGCAGGAGGATCTGAAGCTCTTGTGGGGTGTGGCGAATCAAGCGGCGATCGCCATGGAGAACGCCCGACTGCACGAGCAAGCGGTGGTTCGCGAGCGCTTCAACCGCGATCTCGAATTGGCCAAGCGCGTGCAGCATAGTTTTCTGCCGAGCAGTCTGCCGAAACTGGCCGGCTACGATTTTTATGCCTATTATCAACCGGCCCAGGAGGTGGGCGGCGACTACTACGGATTCATCCCGTTGCCGCAGGGACGTTTAGCCGTGGCCCTGGGCGACGTGGCCGGCAAGGGCATCTCAGCTGCTCTGCTGATGGCCAAACTATCCTCGGACGCTCGCTTCTGTTTTTTGGCCGAGACGAACCCTGGACAGGCGGTTAGCAAGCTCAACGACCTGCTCTACGAGTTTACCAGTCCGATGGATCGCTTCGTCACGTTGTCCGCCATCGTACTCGATCCCGCACACCACCTCGTCACTTTAGTCAGCGCCGGCCACCCGTCTCCGCAGCTGTGGCGCAAGGGCAACCCCGTGCTTCAAGACACGGTGCCCCGCGCCACGACCGGCCTGCCGTTGGGCATGGTCGAGGGCTGCATCTACGATGTCTGCCAGGTCGCCTTGCAGCCGGGCGACAACCTGATCCTCTTCAGCGACGGCGTCACCGACGCCCTTGATGTGCGCAACTCCTCCTTCGGCATGGCGGGGGTGCGACGCGTTGTTGAGCAATCCGGCACCGTGTCCGCCGGGGTGCTGGGCGACCGACTCGCCAGGGCCGTCCAGCACCACGCCACCAATCGAGAACCGCACGACGACATCACCTTGATTTGCCTCGGACGAACTTGACCGCTCTCCGCCATCCGCTGAGTTATCCAAGCGGGCAGCGGATGGCGAGAAGCGGAGAGCGGAGAGCGGACATGAGCGACACCATCACGGCACCCAAGCCCTATACGGAGCAGCGAACCAAACGGCAGCCGCCCTACAACGTGATCCTGCTCGACGATGACGACCATACCTACGACTACGTCATCCGTATGTTGCAAGAGTTGTTCGCTCATCCCTTCGAGACGGCGTATCTGATGGCGGTGGAAGTGGATACCAGCGGCCGCGTGATCGTGCTGACCACGAGCAAGGAACACGCTGAGTTGAAGTGCGATCAGATTCACGCCTTCGGAGCCGATCCGCTCAGCTCGCGCGGCTGCGCTGGTTCCATGTCAGCAGTTATCGAACCGGCGATCTAACAGGCACGAACAGCCTGACTTACTAGCCCGGAGCGCCAGCGACGGGTTACGCTGCCCCGTCGCTGGCGCTCCGGGCTAGTTGTCAAAAAGTTAACGCCTCTAAACAGATGCCGGTGCGTTACTTCGGGCTATCGATGGCGAGGACGGCAATGCTGGCCGCGTTGCGAACCTCGCTGCTCGGATCGTCGATCATGATCTTGCGAAGAACGTCGCGCTGCCCCTTCGCCAAGGGACCGAATCGGCCGAGCGTTTGTGCCGCCTCGACGCGCACGGTGGTCGGCAGTTCGCGGTTGCTCATGATCCAGGCGACGGACGGCAAAGCGGGCACGGCCTTGGTGCCGATGCCCTGGATCGTGTGCAGGATCTCAAGAATGTACTCCTTATCACCGCGATTGATGACATGGCCTAGGTGCCGTACCGTTTCGTCGTCACCCGCGGCATCGCCGTATTTCGCGATGGCCGAAGCGGCCGCGATGCGAACGCTCTGATCCTCCCGATCGTTGAGCAAACTCCTGAGACCGGGCACAACCACCTTGGCCTGCTGAGGCTTGAGGCGGTCGGCGATGCGACCCAGGGTGCGAGCGGATGCCCAGCGAACGAACTTGTTGGGATCGCTCAACCCCTGTCCTTTCTTGGACAGCCCCGTCACCAAATCCGGAATCACCGCTATCGCCCGCTCTTTCAACACATACACCTCCAGCACATCGACCGAGGCCAGGCGAACGCGGTAGTCCGGGTCGTTCAGGCGGGCGATTCTAGCCTTGATGACGCCTTCCAGACTTGCCGCAACCGGCGTCGGACGGTGCAAATCGTCGATTCGTGGGGCGACAAAAGCGGCTGGACTCACCCATGCACTGGCGGGGGGTGTCGAAAGCGTCTTCGCCTCGGTGGACAATTTCACCGGCCGATCGAGGGTGACGGAAGAAGCCGGGATCTCGTCCCGGAGCGGCACCGTAGCCAGGAGCGTCGTCCGAGTCGGTTCCTCTGGGCGTGCGATCGCCCACTGCGAGGAGCGAGCAATGAGTCGCCGAGAACCCCGAATCGACGATAACGGTACGCCGATGGGGATGCCCTTAGCCGGCTCCTTGCGGGGTTTCGCGGGCACTTCCTTCGGATGGGGTAATTTCTGCCAAACCTCCACCAGCGTCTCCAGCAAGTGGCAGGCCGCGATCCGAAGTTCGGGGTCTTCCGTATTTTCAGCAGCATCCTGGAAGCGAGGTAGGCTCTCGCGCAAAACCGCTTCGAGCTTGGTGTACATCGACGCCTGTCCCAACGGCACCTTGCGATACCCCACCAAATCGTCCAGAGTCGTCACCGCTCGCTGGCACGCCAGCAGACTAAGGCGGCGCACTTTGGCGTCGGAATCGTCCAGTCCGCCGGCGGCAACCGGGAGAATCTTCCCCAGAGCCTCCGTCGAGGGCTGAGGTCGATTCCTTTCCACTTTCCATTGGATGTCCACGAGATCGATCATATGAGCGAGAGTTTCGGCCGCTGCCCGACGAACCAGGACGTCGCTTTGCCGGTCCATCAACAACCGTTTGATAGTTGTCATCGTGTCGGCCAGACTGCTCTCAGGTTGGCTTTTGACTTCAACCATCTCGCTCAACTCGGGCAACACATTCGACTCGCCCAACTCGCTCAGTTCGCTCAACGCGTGAACGCCAGCCACCTGTACTTGAACAGCTTGGCCGGCCTCCGTCAGCTTTTTGACATCGCCGGCCAACTTACTCAGTTCCTCGCGCAGAAAGCGGGAGGTAAGGATAGCTGTCCTGGTACTTTTATCGCCGAGAATCTGTTCTTCGGGAGCGCTCAGTCTGCGCGACTCGGACATGGTTTGGCTGATCAGATTGGCGGCCGCGACGCGATCTCCCGGTCGGCTACTTCGTAGATAGGGACGAATGTCAGTCAACAGACGCTGCACCAGTCGCTGCCGCACGTCACGCTTGATTTCGTAGCTTATCATCCGGACGACCGTGGACGTGTCTTCGGCCCTTACCAGGAACCCCTGGATGGTGTCTTTGAAGAGATCCCCACTTTTAGGAAGCAGCGAGGAAGCCGCATAAAAAGGAGTCATCTCCAGCGGAGGAGCCAGCAAACCCATGCTGACGGTTTGGGCGGCTAAAAGGGGAAGGATCGAGGTTTCCTTGTTCTGTCCCACGGCCGCTTTAACCTGATCGAAATCCACGTTCTTATCATTCAAATCGGTTAGCTCAAAGATACCCCAATCCTGTAGGAGCAAAACCTGCGTCAACTCCCCCAAGGACAAAGTGCGCTCGTTGGCCGCCGCACGCAATTCGCGGAGGTGTTCGGCCAAATGCTCGGCCGCCAGGCTTGGTTCCTCCTCACTGGAGATTGTCCGCCCCTTATCGAGAAGATCCTGGAACGTCTTGACGCCGTTTTCGGGGAGAGGAGCCGCGCTGGCCCAGCCGACAAACCCAGCCAGCAGGACGATTAAGACCAGACCCGTGAGGCGGGATGCCAGGCTGGGAGATAGCGATTGGATCGGCAACATGTTAGTCGTACTCCTGGCAGGACCATCGCTCAGGGTGTCAAATCGGATGTCGGACAAATTCTTGCCTGTCTCTCCCATTGTAACGCCCCGATGAGGTGTCACAACCATTGAGGGATCAAGCGAGCCGCGTTCCGAGGTCTTGTCCTCCGAGGCGAGCGTCCAGGCTCACCCGAACCGTGCCAGTTCGCCTCACAAGCGCGAACTCACCAGATGCGCGCGGCGCTTGTCCTTTGACATCGGTTCTCCCAAGCGCCAAGCTCTTTCTCTTTGCGTCGGACACGGCGGCGACTGTGACGGCGTCGAACAGTTGTAGCGATTGCAACGACTCTGCGGAGGGTGCCCCCTCATCGCGTCCGCGAATGCCTGCGATGTACCACGATCACACAACCTGTTTGAAAACGTCACATGCCGCGAGAAACTTCGGCCGAGAACCAGGCGTGAAACATCGAGATATAAGTTGTTGCAGGTCAAGCAACTTGCGAGAAAAGCATTCGATCGACTCGATGGAGGATCGCTTGGCACTCGATTCGCTACTTACGCTTCCAGACCTCCACCCACGGGGCTATCATGGGAGAGGAAAGTATGTTGAAATTACTCGAGAGCGTAATGCCCCAGGCGATCCGTTCCTCCACATCACCTCCGCCGTTACGCAGTGTCCGGCCTTCTCTGCTCGATCTTCGCTTCACCGGGGATCCCTGGATTGTGGATCATCAGGATGGGACCGCCTCCGTGCGGCTGGACAATTATCGACTGGCGCGCATCCAGACCGTGCCTTTCGATGTGCCTTGCCTCAATCATCTCCTGCTCCAGCTTCGCCAGTCGCAGATCCGCCGCCGCCTCTTTCGCCAACTCCGTGCCCGCACTCGTTAAGAAATAGGCGCGAAACGCGAAGCCATTTCTCGCGACACGCAAAGCCGCGCTCATCCCATCCAGTAATGACCGACGAGCAGCCCGGCACCGAAAGCCAGGGCGAGCAGCAAGATGGCCGCAACGGTCAACCAAGTGGCCTGCGTCGGCGACAGCACCACCCCAGCGGGACGGGGCGGCCGCACACCCGGCGAGAGTGACAGCAAGGGCGATTGAAGACGCTCCCCTTCATAGGGCGCTGGCGGCGGAGGAACCGACGGATTGACGGCACGCGGCGGCGGCGACTCGCTGATAGGATTTTGCAAGAACGCTTCAAAGTCGCTGCGCTCGAAGAGCGGAGCAGGAACCCCGCCGACCGGTTGCGGGGGAGGGACTGCGGATGGTTCCTCGCCTTCGGGCGGCGGCACAACGACTTCCGCGTGGCAGGTCGGACAGTGAACTTTCTCGCCCGCCTTGCGGCGCGAGATACCCATCAGCTGATTGCAGTAGCGGCAGCGAAAGCGAATCGGCATGGGTGTCCGTCTCTTGAAGGTCCACGCTCTCGCGGAGATGAGTGCAGTCCCTAAAAATGTATCTTATTTCCCCATTCACGGGTTCGCCAGGCAATCGGCAACCGTTCCCTACTTGACGACGCGCCCCCTAACAGGTCAGAATACCACGATGGTTCCGGTCTGGTTCGGAATTGCTCTCTCCTCGGCCTCCGTCCCTGTCAACGTCCGAGACCGAGTCGTTCGGTAGAGCGTTCGTTCCCTTCTGAGCCGCTGTCCGGGGGATGTTGGTGCCTTCCCACGGAATTTTGGAGCGTGTCTCATGCGAATTGCCATTCATGCCTCGTGGTGTCGTCGCGCGCTAGGCCTCACCCTCATGGGATTGGTTCTGCCGTTAGCGCTCAGCTCTCGCTCCGCTCGCGCCGACATGATTTTCCTCAAGGACGGCTTCGCCATCGAGGGGCGCGTCAAGCGCGAGATGGTGCTGGAGTTCGACAAGGTCGGCCGCGAGATGATTCATATGCCCAAGGGCTTCTTCCTCATTGATGACGGCCCGCGGCGCATCTTTTTCAGTCCCTCGCAGGTGCGCCTGGTCTATCCCAAGGATCCGCCGATTGAGGAGCGAATCGTTTGCGGAGATTGGCGATCCCAAGTGAACGCTAAAAACTTACCGGAATTGCTCGAAGTGGTCAAGCCGCCAAAATGGGACGACAAATGGAACCGGCGTTTCCAGTTCCGCACTCTCGGCCTTCGCGGCAGCACTCTGATCGCGGTGCCCCAACACATTGGACTACTGACGCCATACTGGGCACGCATCGATTCACCCGGTAAATATTTCTGGAGTTGTGCCTATCTGACGCGCGAGTTCGGCCCCGAAACGACGCGGGATCTCCTCAACTCCCATCCGGATTTTCAGGAAACGAAGGACATGGCTCCGGTTCGACGCGCCTCGCGCCGGCTGCGCAAGGCCGACTTCTTCGCCCAGGCCGGCTGGTTTAATCTCGCCAAGGAAGAACTGAACCGCTTACAGACCGACTTGCCCGATCAGAAAGCGCGCGTCGAGGCAGCACGCAAAGGGCTTCTTAAACTCCGTGTCCGCGATCACCTTGAAGAGATCAAGCGCCATCATCTCGCCGCCCAACATCAGCGCGTGCGTAAAGAGTTGGCTGACTTTCCCACGAAGGGCGTGCCGGAGAAGATAATCGCCGAGATGCAGGAACTCAAGGCCGAGTACGAGACGACGGATCAACTGCTGGCGGAGACGCGGCGATTGCTGGACGAAGCCCGACGCCAAGCGACGGGAGCGGACAGCCGACTGCTGACAGCGGCGGCCGCCATCCTCCGCGCCGACCTGAATTTCGAGAATGTCGGCCGACTCGATGCCTTCCTCGGCCAGGCTCGGCAGGCGGAACGCTTCCAAAAACAAAACAAGAAATCCGACACCAGCCCCGAACAGCTTCTCAGTTTGGCCGTGTCGGGCTGGCTGTTGGGCAGCGCGTCGGCCGAGACGAACCCAGAGACGGCCGTGCGTCTGTGGCGCGGCCGGGAGATGATCCTGGCGTATCTGCGTGCCGACGACAGCGGGGAACGCCAGAAGATTCTGCGTCCGCATTTGCATGGGTCGCGCAAGGAAACGGCCTCAATGGATGAATTGATTCAGATCATCCGCACGTTGCCGCCCATTGAGGCGGAAAAGACCTTGCCGGAAAAGGTGATTGAGGGCAAGGCGGGCGGCGCGACCTATCAGCTGCAACTACCGCCGGAATATCGGCACAGCCGGCCGTACCCGTTGTTGATCGTGCTGCATCAGGCGAGCGAGACTGCGAAGGAGATGCTGGAGCGCTGGTCGGAGTCGGCGGCGGAGCATGGTTACATCCTCGTCGCGCCGCAGTGGCAGAACGGTGGAGGGTTGGGCGGCGGCAGCGGCTACACATTCAGCGAGCAAGAACATGCCGTGGTGCTGGACACACTGAAAGACCTGCGGCGTCGCTTCAACGTCGATGAGGATCGCGTGTTTCTCTTCGGTCTCGGCGACGGCGGCGAGATGGCTTTCGACGTGGGACTGGGCCATCCGGACCTGTTTGCCGGCGTGCTGCCGATGGGTGCCGGCCCGCGGTTCCAGGCCGAGATCTGCTGGCGCAACGGCCAATATCTGCCCTTCTACATCATGCACGGCAACCGTGGACCCAACGGTGACAAAATCCGCAAGCAGTTTGAACTCTGGGTGCAACGTAATTTCCCGATGGTATGGGTCGATTACAAGGGCCGCGGCGTCGAATGGTTTGGCGGCGAAGTGCCGAACATGTTCGATTGGATGCGGAGCAAACGGCGTGTGTTCCCGCTGCGCAAACTGGGCACGGACGGCGGCGGTCAACAGTTCGGCAACGAATTCTGTACACTGCGCGCCTGCGACAATCACTTTTACTGGCTAAGCTGCGACGACATCCGCACCATCCGGCATGCGGAGAGTTGGAATAGAAGGCTGGTACAGCCCGCGTCGCTGTTCGCCGAAATCAGCAGCGAAACCAACCATATCCGCGTGAAGGCGACGGGCGTTGGGCAGTTGACGATCTGGCTGGGCCGCAACAACAAAGGCGAAGACATGATCGACTTCGACAAGCCAGTGACGGTGACGGTTAACTTCCAAGTGAAGTGGGCCAATCGCAAGGTAACGCCAAGCGTGGAGGTGCTGATGGAGGATCTGTATCAGCGCGGCGACCGCCAACAGTTGTTCTTCGCCAAAATTGTTCCCCTCCAGCCCGCCAAGCCTCGATCGCGCTGAAACCGCCTGGGTACAAAAAAACCTTTTCACCACGGAAAACACGGAAAACACGGAAAAAAGACAAAAGGCAAAGCAGAGACAAAAACACTTGTCAGAATCAATGACAAGGATTCTTTGAGATGCTTCTCTTTTTTGTCTTTTTTCCGTGTTTTCCGTGTTTTCCGTGGTGAAAAGGTTTTTCTTTCTTCGTTCACTTGGCGCGGCGCACGGACACGATTGTGACATCCTGCACCGGTACATTCTCGTGCATGCCGCGGCGGCCGGTCGGGACGTTCTTGATTTTGTCCACCACGTCCATGCCCTCGACGACTTCGCCGAAAACACAGTAACGCGGCGCGTCCAACCCTTGATTATCAACCACGTTGATGAAGAACTGCGCCGTGGCGCTGTCCAGGTCGTTGGTGCGCGCCATGGCAATGGTGCCGCGCGCGTTGGACAAGCCATTGGGCGCTTCGTTCTTGATCGGTGCCTTGGTCTTTTTCTGTTTCAGGCCCGGCTCGAAACCGCCGCCCTGGATCATGAAATTGGACATGACCCGGTGAAAGATCGTGCCGTCGAAAAAGTGGTCATCGACGTAGGACAAAAAATTGGCCACGGAGACGGGTGCTTTATCGCTGTCCAACTCGACTTTGATCGAGCCGAGCGACGTTTCCATGATGACGAACGTGCTGGGCATAAGTAAGCCCTCCATATAGTTGTGTAATCGTTTGCCTGAATATCCGAGCCGCGACCGTCAGGGAGCGGTTTCGCCGCAGGTTAACGGGTATTACTTCGTGGCATCGGCGCGGCGGACGGACTTGATGAGGACGGTTTCCGCAGGCACGTCGGCCATCGCCGGTTGGCCATCGATGACAATAGCCTTGGTCTTGACCTTGCGGATCTTGTCCACCACATCCATGCCGTCGATGACCTTGCCGAACACGCAGTAGCGCGGCCGATCGAGCTTGGCGCTATTGTCTACCGTGTTGATATAAAATTGCGCGGTGGCGCTGTCGAGCGCGCGGGTGCGGGCCATGGCGATGGTGCCGCGTGTGTTGGACAGTCCATTGCCCGATTCGTTTTTGATGGGATCGCGCGTCTTTTTCTGGCTGGATTTGATGTCGTCCACGCTCTTGGCATCCTTCAGCCCCGGCGTGAAGCCGCCGCCCTGGATCATGAAATCCTCAATGACGCGATGAAAGATCAGCCCGTCGTAAAACTTGTCGTCCACGTAGTCGAGAAAGTTCTTGACCGTGATGGGTGCCTTGGCGGCATCCAACTCGACCTTGATGGTGCCCATCGAGGTATCGATAACGACGACGGGGTTCTTGCCATCGGCCGTGGCGACGGTCTTCTTGTCCGTGGTAACGGCCCTATCCTCGGCGCAAGAAGCACTGGCGAGGATGCTGAAAGCGACAAGGGTCAAACACAATCGCTTCATAATCGAAAGTCTCCTGGATGTAAACGAACTTACTCCCCCGCGATGAAGCGCGTTTGGGAGATTGTTAGCAAACCGTATCCGGCGCGGGAATGCAAGGGAAAGGCCGATGGAAGAGAGCAATCGTTTGGCGACGCTAACCCAATGAATTGCCAGCCCGCAGCGCCAGCAAAGGGCAATCCCTTGCTGGCGCTGCGGACTGGCAATTCGTTGGGTTCGTGCCTCTTATCAAGCTCGGCGTCGTCGCCGGCTGACCAGACCGAACAACGGCATGCCGATGCCGGCCAGCACGAGGCTCGAGGGTTCGGGATTATGCTGCACGTTCACGTCGAAGACGAACGCACCGGGATGACCGAGGCCGGACGGCTGCGTGAGTTTCTCGAACGTAACAGTGTAGACATGATGGTCGATATTCACATCCGCCGTCCGAGGCGAGATAAAGGTCGCGCGGAGGTTTGAACCATTATTCCACAGGGTGCCATTGAGTGTTCCGCTGAAGGAGACGTACTCGGAAAACCCACTCGCATGGTCGCTGAGCCTGAGGTTGATGGCGAACGGCAGATTGGTCACGGTTTGCGGATTGATGGCGGAAGCGGTGCTGAACGCCCATAGCTTGGTGCTGATATCCACGGTCGTCGTGGATCTCGTGTGCATGTGATTGGAGCCGCCGTTGCCCGGCAAGCCGATGACGCCAAGGGCGTTGTGATTGGTGATGAAGGTGAGAGGATGACCGGCCGGCTCGAAGTGATAGCCCCAGTTGAATTCGCTGGAGCTGACAGGGCTGGCGTCAGCGGCGGAACTGGCCCACAGGAAGCAGGCGGCCGCCAGACAGAGAACTGCTGCGCGTTTCATTGAGAGGCATCCTTTCCGTCAAGAGGATTCCTGCCCCGCTGTCCATCCGCGGGGTAACAGAGGAATCGCCAAGTGGCTGTGAATGGGGGCTGATGTTACAAGAAATCGCCGCAGCCTGTCAACGCGGATTCGCTAGCCTCGCCGCCCTTCCGTTTCGTCGCCAACGGCCCAGCCGATAGTTGGCTCCCCCAAGCCGGCATGTTACCATGAATCCTCAGTCGGCCATGCCTTCATCTTCTCTGGAGACCGCCATGCCGTTCCCGCTTGCTCCAACGGTGTCGTCGTCCCACTCGCTAACGCGCCGCCGTCTGCTGCAACTGGGCGGCGTCGGCATGCTCGGCCTGGGTCTGCCGCAACTGTTGCGGGCCGGCGCTCCCGTCGTTGGGCAACGGCGCGGACCGGAACGCTCGTGCATCTTCATCGTGCAGTACGGCGGCGCCAGCCACATCGACAGCCTGGATCCCAGGCCCGACGCTCCCGAAGCGATTCGCGGTCCTTACAAGCCGATCACCACCCGCGTTCCCGGCGTGCGTGTCGGCGAATTGCTGCCGCGCCTGGCGAACCTTGCCGATCGCTATTGTCTGATTCGCTCGATGAGTCACGGCAACGGCGGTCACGACGGCGGCATGCATGTGTGCATGACCGGCCATTCGCGGCCCGTCGAAAATACCCCCTATTATGGCTCCGTCATGGCGAAAGTTCGACCGACACGCCATAACTTGCCGTCGTATGTGTGGCTGCAAAACCTGGCCGGTGATGTGCAGCCGCGCTATCTGACGGGTGGTTTTCTCGGCTCGGCCTACAGTCCGCTGCGCGTCGGCACCGATCTGAACAATCCGTCAGCGCCCAATTTTCGCATGACCGCGTTCGATCCGCCGCGCGATGTGCCCGCCGCGCGTCTGCGTCAGCGTCAGCGTTTATTGGCGGGCGTCGAACCGGCCGACGCCCCGCTGGCGCGGACGGCGTCCGGCGAATCGATGCGTCGTTTCCAGGAACGTGCGGTGGACCTCGTGACCGGCCCGGAAGCACGGCGAGCGTTCGACCTGGAGCGCGAATCGGCAGTCGTGCGCGATCGCTACGGACGCGGCCCGCTGGGGCAGAACCTGTTGTTGGCGCGGCGTCTGATCGAGGCCGGTGTGCGGCTGGTGAGTGTGACGGCGTGGACGGGATTGCCGCCGGGTGAGAAGTTCCGCAACGTGCAAACGTGGGACATGCACGGCAACGGTGCGGGATTGGGCAGCATCTTCGGCACCGGCCATTTCGGGCTTGGCTGGGCGCTGCCGCGCGTGGACGAATCAGTTTCCGCCTTGCTGGAGGATCTGCGCGATCGCGGCTTACTCGACTCGACGCTGGTGGTGATGGTCGGTGAGTTTGGCCGCAGTCCGAAGGTGAGTAATGCCGGCCGCGATCACTGGCCGGCCTGCTATTCGGCGCTCGTCGCCGGCGCGGGCATCAAAGGCGGCACGGTGTATGGGGCATCGGACAAACACGGCGGATATGTGCGTGACAATCCGGTGTCACCGGAGGACTTCGGCGCAACGCTGTTTCATGCGTTGGGCGTGCCACCGGAAACACGCCTGGGGGCGGACGGCTTCACGCATCCGGCGAGTGAGGGCAAGCCGATTTTGAGTCTGTTCGCGTAAGGGAACGAAGTAGGTCCGGCGAGCCGAGCCGGACAGAAGTGCCGCTCGGCTCGCGGCACCTCCTGGCGATTGCAGTAGGTCCGGCGAGCCGAGCCGGACTGCCAGTGCCGCTCGGCTCGCGGCGCCTACCTAATGCGTGCCGCTCGGCTCGCGGCACCTACTGGCGATTGCAGTAGGTCCGGCGAGCCGAGCCGGACTTTGCCTCAACAAGTGCCGCTCGGCTCGCGGCACCTACCCAAACCGTGTCATGCGGACGGAGCCGACACCATTTGCAGCGACCGGCCCGTTTGCCAGCGATTCTCCGTGCGGATCACTTCGTTGTAGAGCGTGTCGCGTTCAACCGGGATGCGTCCGGCCTCCTCAATCAGACGGCGGATTTCGGTCACGCTCATTTCCTGCGGCGAGTCCGAACCGGCATCGTGATAAATTTTCTCATGCACCACGGTCCCATCCAGGTCGTCGGAGCCGAAGCTCAACGCCACCTGCGCCGTCTTGATGCCGAGCATGACCCAGTACGCCTTGATGTGCTGGAAATTGTCGAGCATCAGCCGGCTGATCGCCATCGTTTTGAGGTCCATCAGGCCGCTTGGCTTGGCGATGTGCGCCAACGGGGTGTTATCCGGGTGGAAGGCCAACGGGATGAACGTCTGAAAGCCGCCCGTTTCGTCCTGAAGCTGACGCAATTGACAAAGATGATCGATGCGGTGACGGGCTTCCTCGATGTGTCCATAGAGCATCGTCGCGTTGGTGCGTAGACCGAGTTGGTGCGCCTCGCGGTGAATTCGTATCCACGAATCCGCGCCGGCCTTGTGTTCGCAGATTTTGTCGCGCACTTCCGGATGAAAAATCTCGGCTCCGCCGCCGGGCAGACTTCCTAGCCCCGCTTCCTTGAATTCGGCAAGCAAATCGCGCGTTGATCGGCCTGTCATGCGCGCGAACCAGTCCCACTCGACCGCCGTGTACGCCTTCAGGTGCAAACGCGGATGGGCCTCGTGAATGATGCGAACGACGTTGAGATACCATTCATAGGGCAGTTGGTGATGCAACCCGCCGACGATGTGCAATTCGGTCGCGCCGCGCCGCTCGGCTTCGGCGGCGCGTTCGAGAATCTGCTCGTCGGACATGACGTAGCCCTTGGGGCTTTTCAGGTCCGCCCGGAAGGCGCAGAACGTACAACGATACACGCATACATTCGTTGGGTTGAGATGCGTGTTGACGTTGTAATAGGTGAATCGACCGTTTTTCCGCTCGCGGACGAGGTTGGCCAACTCGCCGAGGCTGAACAGATCGACGCTCTCGTAGAGAAAGACGCCATCGTCAAAGGAGAGACGCTGTCCCGCCTCGACCTTTTCACGAATGGCGCTAAGGCCTGCGTCGGAATGGAGTTGAATCATGACTCGTCCTGCTTCGATAAAACCGCGACTCATCGCTTCTGCCGACATGCTACGAGCCGGCCGGTACGTTTTCCAGTGTTCCGGCCGGCACGCCAGCAACCTTTTAACCGTGTGGCCTACGACGACTTAACTTCTCCCCGCGAATTGGTGCATGCGGCCCTTCTACTGGCGATTTTCGAGCTATAGTTTTGGTAGATCGTACCCAGCGGTCTCGCCGGCGACCCTGGATGGACAATGTCCCGGCGGCAGCAGAACTCTACTGGAGAAAGGCATCATGGCCAGACCCCTCCCCCTCCCGGATCCGCACCGCAGTGGAGCGAACGGTAGTCCTTCCGGACGCCCGGCATCGGCCGGTCCCCTCCATTTACACCCCGCCACCGTGGACGAAGCGCAAGCGTCGATCAACGGTTTGGAGTTTATCGCCGAGGACGAGCAAGCAGCAGTGGAAAACATCGCCAACACGCGCCACGGTTTGAGCCGCAGTCAAGCGGATAGCGCGGCGGAAGCAGCCGAGTTGGAGCATTACCGTTCCGAGAACGCTCAGCTGCGCGCCCTCTGCCTTGAGTTGGAGCAGGCTTTGCAAGAAGCCGCCCAGCAAATCCATCCGGATTTGGAACAACAGATTCGCGAATACGACGCGGTTCTGGAAGAAAAAAATGAGATGATCCGCCAGCTGCATTTGCAGCTGCAAGAATCGCAAGCCATCCTGGAAGACTCCGAAGCCCGCGTCAGCGAGGCGGCACCGGCGCGGACGCACCAAGGTCCCGCGCCATGCGAGGACGAATTGCTGGCCCTCAGCGAAGAGTTGGAACGCGAACGCCGCCAGTTGCAGGAGGACGAGCAAACCTTGATGGAACAAATGCGCGTGATGGAAGTCAGCATGGCCCGCGAACGAGCCGAGATGGCTCGCCAGCGTAATGATCTGCAACGTCTCCAGAGCGAAATTCGTCACGACCTGGAACGCCTGGAACGTAACGGCGCTACGCAGAAAAAGATCGAGGAGCTTAAGGGCAAGCTCAAGGATGTCACCAATCGCCGCGGCACCGCGCCGGCCTCCACAGGGGGGAGCCAACCCACGCCGACCGCGACTCCGATCGTCACTCCCTCTCGCAAGGAAGGATTGATCGGGCGATGGTTCGGGCGAGGCGGGGAATAACAAATCCCAAATAACAAATCCCAAATAACAAATCCCAAAACCAAATCACTTCCGCGGGTTTTGGGATTTGTTATTTGGGATTTGGACTTTACTCCAACTTCACTTTAACCGTCAGCTTCTTGCCGTTGCGGACAATGCCCACCTCGACGGTGTTGCCCTTCTTCTGCTCGGTCAGAACCGCCATGTAGTCTTCGATATTCTTGATTGGCTTGCCGGCAATGCGCACAATGCGATCTTCCTTCTTGAGTCCGGCGCGGGCAGCTGGTAAATCGTCGGTGACACCATCGAGCAGCACGCCCTCGCCCTCATCGCTGTAACTTGGCCGAATGCCCAAACGCGGCATGTTGGCATAGGGATCCTGCGGCTTCTCCAATTTCACCTTCACTGTCATCGGCTTGTCATTGCGAACGATGCCGACTTCGATCGTCTCGCCGCCCTTCTGGTTTTTCAGGATCGCCACGAGATCCGGCAGGCTCTTGATCGGCTTGCCGGTCATGGAGACGATGAGATCATCCTTTTTCAGTCCTGCCTTGGCTGCGGGTTCATCCGCAACGGTCTCTTCGATCCGCACTCCCTTGCCGCCGCCGTCGCCCGGCATGATGCCCAAACGAGGGGCGTTCGAGGGACGGTTGGAAGCCGTCTTGACCTTGATAAACTCCGGCTTCTCCATCTGTGTCAGGGTCACGATCGCTTCCTGGCTCAGATCGGCGATGCGGCGCATGCCGGCGATGTTGATCTTGTCCGACGTGTCGCTCGGCCGATGATAATCGTCGTGGTAATCGGTCCACACAAACAGCACCGGGACATTTTTCAGACAGAACGACATGTGATCGCTGGGACCCATGCCGCTCGGTTTGTTGACCATCTTGAAGCCATACTTCTGGGCCAGTTGGTCGAGCAGTTCGCGGAAAGGTTTGGCCGTGCCACTGCCCTCGCTGAGCAACTTGGGCTTGCCGGTTTTCCCATCCACCCGCAGCCGGCCGACCATGTCGAGGTTGTACATGGAGGCCGTCTCTTTCAGCGGATAAAGCGGATGGTCGCAGTAATGTTTCGAGCCGTACAGTCCCAGTTCCTCGCCGCTGAACGCCATGAATACCAGCCGGCGTCCCTCGCGCTTGGGCATGGACGCGAAGCGACGTGCTAGTTCCATCATCGTCGTCGTGCCGGAGGCGTTGTCATCGGCTCCGTGATGGATCGCCTGCTTTTTCAGTCCGGCCAAACTGCTGCTGCCGCCGTAACCGAGGTGGTCGTAATGAGCGCCCACGATCACCGTTTCGTTGGCCAGCGGTCCCTCGCCTTCGAGTACGCCCACCACGTTCTTGACATCCATCATGCCGCGATGTGTGCGTACATCCACGCTAACCGTCCAGCTCGGCAACTCGCGGCTTTGCGGCTTCAGTTCGCGCTGAATGTCCTTCTCGATGGCCGTCAATGTATCGACGCCGCCGGGCAGCATCATTTCCAGTGCCGCGCGCTGAACGTGGCAAACCGGGATCTTGCCGGCGCTGCGTCCGAACGCGGTGTAGTTGAAATCGAGAAGATCGTCGCCGTCGCGGACGGTGCCGGCGTCGTTGACGATGAGGACCGCCGCCGCTTGGTGCTTCTCGGCGTTGGCGATCTTGCGTGAAAACGAAGCACCGGCCGTCAATTCACGAGCTTTATCCCTGTCGGCCGACGACGGCGCACCGCGAAGGAGAATAACGATTTTATGAGCGACATCGAGACCGGCGTAATCGTCGTACTTGGCTTTGTCGCTGGTGATGCCGTAGCCGGCGAAGACGGCTTGCGCCTTGTCTGTGCCGCGGCCACCCAGACCCATCGGCCAAAACTGCACGCCCTGCTTGAGCGCGATCTCCTGACCCTGCGGCCCCTTGAGTGTCAGATGGGCCGGTTCATCAAGGACGTTGGCGGCGAGGGTGAACGGCTGGAAATAGCTACCGTTCTTGCCGCCCGGTTTGAGTCCGGCTTTCTTGAACTCGGCGGCGATGAAATCGGCCGCCTTGTCGATGCCCTTGGTGCCGGGGCCACGGCCCTCGCATTCATCGGAGGCCAGGAAGGTGATGTCGCGGCGCATCCGCGTTTCGGTTTGGAGACTCTTGGCCGGTGCGGGCGCTGCTGTCTCCGCCGCCATCACGGGCAAGCCAACAAGCATTACTGCGCTGAGGACAATCAGGGGCCATTGCCGCGTTCGCATGGGATTCCTCATTGAGTCCAAGGTTGTCAAGATTGGCCAGCCCGCAGCGTCAGCAAGGGACGTTCCCTTGCTGGCGCTGCGGGCTGGCCGACCACCTTCCAAACTACCCGATTTCGCGGCCGCTGGCTACAGGCCGCGAATCGGCGTTTTATCAACCACTTCTTGCGGGATGACGGGGTGGGCCGCCAGAAACACCCGACAATGGGCGTGCCGGATGATGTAGCTGGCGCGTTCATCGAGCGTGCCGAGTGGATTGTTCGGCGACTCATCGGACAGCGGCAGGATGATGAGGTCGTATTGATCCTTGCTGGCCTGATCCACGATGGCCCGGCCATCGGGTATCGGCAGCTGAATCACCTGCAAATCGCGCCCCAGCTGGCGAGCGCGCTCCTCATCTTGATGAACGATGCCGTGACCGTTGAGCGGTTCCGAGCCGGGCGGCACCACCGGTACGACGCCCAAGATCACCAAGGGATCGAGCATGGTCAAAACGCCCTGGAACAGATCGGAATTCATCGGACTGCCGTCGTGAATGAGCAGTACGCGATCGATGCCGACGCCGGCGGCGCGCAGCTCGGCCACCGAGCGCGCCTTGCGTTCGCTGATCTTCGGAATGCGATTGCCGCCGGCCAGGTCGAGATAGATGTCGCGCTCGCGGCTGAGAATGCGAACCGTCAGCGGAGCGGGATTGCCGCCGTGCAGACTGATCCAGTAAAAGGCGATTTGCTCCATCTGTTCGTCGGCCGTGTAGCGATTCGACGCGCCCATGATTAGCTCGTGCGCCTGCAAATCCTTGGCAGTGTTCAGCACGGCATGAATGGGATTGTTGGTCGGTACGATGAGCGGCTTGACCTCCTTGCCGGCCTTTTCCGCCAGCTGCACCACGGCCGTCATCAACTGTTGATCGTAGATGTCCAGATCCGGTTGCTCGTCCAAGGCGCCGTCGGGCGGCATCAGCTTGGCGGTCATGACCACGATGCCGGTCGTCTCGGGATCGGTTTCGGCCAGCGCTTTTTCGAGCATGAACAAATTGTGCGGCGAGCGGATCGACACCAGCTTGCGATACGCCTTGATTAGCCCAAGGCTCGGGGCCGTCACCTCGCCGGTCGTCTGCTGATTGAACTGCTCCATGTGTTCGTGTTGTTTGCCGCGGCGGCGCTGATCGTGATAGCGCTCGGAGACGTAGAACATGGTGAAGAAGACGGCCGTGAAACTCAGACCGCCGATGGTGGCGACCTCTTTCGTTAACAGGTTGCACACCGCCGACACCATGAGGATGACAAGGATAATCATCAGGCCGATCGGCACTTCGTATTTGCCCACGCGAAAGTTCAGAGGCACCTTGGCCTCGCGCGGTCGCGGATCGGTGAAGCGCAACACCACCATCGCCAGCGCCTGAAAGACGAAGCTCCAGACGACGCCGAAGGCATACGCCTCGCCCAACTTCAGCACATCGCCGAGACTGACCCAGATGGTGAACAGTTGCAGCAAGAAAATAAGCCAGAGAATGCGGTAGGTGGTGCCGTAGCGCGGATGCGGCTTGAGGAACCACTCCGGCATGACGCCATCCTCGGCGACGCGATTGAGTACGCCGTTGGAACCGATGATCGCCGTATTGACGGCGCCGGCCAGAATCAGCGAGCCAACCACGACGACGAAGCCGTTGAGCAGCAACCGCGCCCACGGCGGACCAAGGACGTTCATGGCCAAGCCGCCGATCAAATTGTCGGAATAATTAAGCATGCGAACATCGGCGGGGATCAGTAGCACGGCCAGGAAGCTAATGCCGCCGGTCAAGACGAGGCTGTAGATAAACACGATGAAGGCGGCTTTTTTGAAGTTCTTCAGCTTGGGCGATTCGACTTCGCGGTAAACCTGCGCCAGCGTTTCCTCGCCGCTCATGGCCAAAATCGAGTGCCCGAAGGCGATGAACATGCCGAAAACACCAATCAGTCCTAGCCAATCGGTCGCGGGCTTGTCGGTCGTCTCCCGCAATTTGTCGGCTACCGGCGTATGTTTCAAAAACCCTGTCGGATCTTCCATCTCCTTGGTAGTTGGGTTGAGCTTGGGATTGAAGTCCGGCGTCATGCTCACTCTATTGGGCGTGCCATCCTGCGAGTGAGCCGGTCCTTTGACCGCCAGCGTCACGCAGCACCACGTCAGCATCACCACGCCCATGATGGTGGTGATGACCATAATTTTCAGGGCTTTCTCGCTCGATTCGTGGATGCCGATGATATTTTTGCGGAAGAAATACACGGTAGCGGCCGTGGCCAGGAGGACGGAGCCGGCCCGCTTAGCGAACTCGCGGGTATCCGGATCGATCACCGTATGGAAACTGTAGGCGATGAGTTCGAGAAGCAGACCAATGATGTATTGTCCACCCGACACGGCGCTAATGGGGCCGGTCAGAATATAATCGAACATGAGCGCGGACACGGCGAGCTTAGCCATGAACTTGCCCAGCGCCTCGCGGACGACGCGATAAACGCCCCCGCGCACGAACAGCGTGCAACTCTCGATGTAGACCGAGCGCACGGCATAGCTGAAGCACATGACGCCGAGAATGAACCAGGGCGCGGCCGAGCCGATCGATTGCTCGACGATGCCGCCGATGTAGTACGAGGTACTCGCCAGATCGCATAGCACGACGGCGGCGGTGCGCCAGTAGGAGATAAAGGTGAACATCACGCTGCTGACGATGATGACCTGGGCGGGTCGCAGCAAGCGTCGCGTGAAGGTGCCGGCCGCGTTGGGCGGCTCCGGACGTGCGCCGGAGGAACCTCCAGGGGGCGTGGAACCTGCCGAGGGAGTAGTCATATTTGGGTTTCTCGGAGATTAGGGCACGTCGAACATTCGCTCCAGGCCGCCAGCGGCTTGGAAATACCCCGTCCCCAGGGATGGCGTGGGATTAGACTACACATGGGCCGTATTATAAAGCGAAGTGGCGTGTTGGCAAGCCGCCTTCGCCGCTTGCGGCTTAGCGTGGCGAACCGCTAAGCTGCAAGCGGTTTATAACTATTTAGGAGGTATCTTTTGTCATTTAATCCGAATCTGTCATTCGACGAAGACGCGGCCATCGACCGCTTGCTGCGCTTCCTGGCCGTGGAAGGCATCACCGGACAGGAGAAGGCCATCGCTCGCGCCGTGGCCCGCGAACTGGAGGCGATTGGCGTGCCGCGCCGCGCCATCCGTCACGATAACGCTCACGAGCGCATCCCAGTGCCGACGCAGACGGGCAATCTTTTGGTGAACCTGCCCGGCACCCATCCGGGGCCGCGTTTGCTGTTCGCCACGCATCTCGATACAGTGCCGCTGTGCGCCGGTGTCGTGCCGGTGCGTGCCTCCAAGGACCGCATCACCTCGCGGGGCGACACCGCGCTGGGTGGCGACAACCGCACGGGCGTCGCCTGCCTGGTGACGCTGGCGGAAACGCTGCTCAAAAACAAGCTGCCGCATCCGCCGTTGACACTGCAGTTCACGGTGCGCGAGGAGAGCGGTCTATTCGGCGCACGCCATCTCAATCCCGCCGATCTGGATGGTCCGGTCATGGGTTTCAACATCGATGGCCGCGCGCCGGCAGACCTGACTGTTGGCGCGGTCGGCGCCGAGCGCTGGGAGGTGGAGATCACCGGCCGCGCCGCTCATGCCGGCGTACATCCGGAAAAGGGCATCTCCGCGACGATGGTGGCGGCGTTGGCGCTGGCCGAAGTGCAGCGCGGCGGCTGGTTCGGCAAGGTCCATCAATCCGACGGTGAGGGCACCTCGAATATCGGTCGATTCGCCGGACGCGATGGCAAGAGCGCCGGCGATGCAACCAACGTCGTCACCGATTACGTCCACATCCACGGTGAATCGCGCAGCCACGATGCCCGTTTCGCCAAAGCGATCACCCGCGCGTACCGCGCCGCTTTCGCCAACGCCGCCGCGCAGCTTCTCGACGACAAGGGGCGCAAGGCGAAGGTCAAGTTCACGTCTCGGCTCGATTATCACCCCTTCCGTCTGAAAGAAGATACGCCGGTGGTACGCCATGCGCAAGCCGCCGCCGTGCGGGCCGGACTGCAATCATCTCTGCGTGTGGGCAACGGCGGACTCGACGCCAACTGGTTCGTGCGGCATGGCATCCCGACCGTCACCTTCGGCGCGGGACAGAACAATATCCACACCATTGAGGAGTATGTGGATCTCCCCTTGTTCCTCGCGGGCTGTCGCATGGCGCTGGCGATCGCCACCTTGGAGAAATGAAAAAGCAAATGAGCCACAGATGAACACAGATGAACACAGATAAGACCAGCAATGAATATCTGTGTTTATCTGTGTTCATCTGTGGCTCATTTATTCTTTTACTCATAGCGATACTTCACCAACCACGGATCGCGAGTCTTAACCTGCCACGCCTTGAGACGCTCGCGCAGATCTTTGAGTGTCTCCGCATACTTGGGGTCCGCCGCCAGATTCTTCAGTTCATGCGGATCGTGTTCCAGATCGTACAGTTCCTCCAACGGTCGATGGAGGTAACTCTCAACGCTCCGATCTCCCATCATCTTGTCGCCGCGCTGAAGAATGCCCTGCCAGGTCGCCGAGTTGTACAGGTCCGACGCGAACGGATAATCGAGTTTGTGGGCCAGGTTACGGATATACTTGTGCGTCCGCGTGCGGATGGTGCGCACCGGATAATACATCGTCACTTCATGGCACTGATGCGAGCCGTAAACCACGTCCCAGCCCTTCGGCTTTTCCTCTTCGAGGATGGGTAGCACGGAACGACCGGTCATGGCCGGCGGCGCCTTGACGCCCGCCCAATCGAGGATGGTCGGTGCCATATCGATCCAACTCACCATCGCGCTATTGGTCAGGCCGTGCCGCTTCTGCACCGGCGATGAGATTATCAACGGTAGATGAACGCCGGAGTCGTAGAGGGTCGTCTTGGCACCGGGGAAAGGCGGGCCGTTGTCGCTGAGGAAGATAACAAGCGTATCCTCGGCGTGCTTCGTCTTCTTGAGCGCGTCGAGCATGAAGCCAACGCCCTGATCGAGCCGGCTGATGGATTGATAATACTCCGCCAGTTCGCGGCGAACATTGGGCTTATCGGAGAGGAAATAGGGTACATTCACATCTCCGGGTTCGTAGCGGACTTCCTTGACACCGGGGTAGGGCTTCTCGTTGCCGAAGTTCTTGGCGGAGCGGTGTGGATCGGCAAAACCGACGACGAGCAGAAACGGGTTGTCGCCGCTGTCGCGGATAAATTGGTTGGCCTGCTCGCTCATTTGGGCCACGCCGCGATTGCCGCCGATGCCCTTGGTCATCTCGACATCGAAGTTGTACACCGTTCGCGGCAGCACATGAACCTTGCCGACAATGCCGGTGCGATAGCCGTGCTTCTTGAGAATGCGCGGCAAGCTCTGGACGTTGTCGCGGGTGTGGAAGTTGTGTACATCGTGAGCCAGGCCATACTGCCCGTTGCTGTGCGTGTGCAATCCGGTGTACAGCGTCGCGCGGCTGGGACTGCACGAAGACACGGCCGCGAAGCCGTGCGTGAAACGCACGCCGTTCTTCGCCAAGCCGTCGATATTCGGCGTGCGAATCTTCTTGTCGCCGTAGCAGCCGAGTTGGAAACCGAGGTCGTCGGCAATGAGCAGCACGACATTTCGCGTTGGGCGTTCGGCAGCCGATAGCGGCGCGGCGGCCAGGGTGAGGATTAACGCAGCAAGCAAAAAAGTCCATCGTCGCATGGGGAATCTCCGTGACGGGCGAGGGTTGCTCCACGCGAGTATAATCGTGGCGATGACAGAAACAAAGAAGGCCGCGACAATCATTGGGGGCGCGTGCGCGGATTCTGGTATTTCTCGTTAGTCCAGCCCGGAAGGCTGTCTATTACCAACATCTTGCCCGATCTGGGGGCAGTTCTTTCAGGGAGCGTGCAAGTGGATACCCAGAAGCATGTCTTGCAAACGCTGATAGTCACGCCACAAACTCCGCACGCACTGCTGGTAGGTCAGACCGATCACCTGGCGAGGCTGGGGCAACCTGCCTGCGGTTAGGGCGTAAGTCGTTGATTTTTCAGTAGTCGATTGTCCTGAGCCTCTCCAAGATTTTCTCTCTACCCAGACCTCGCATTGTTTCGATGTTGCGCAACGGGATCTCCAGCAGGTCGTCCGAACCGGTTGCGACTTTCGTGATGCTCTCCTCGCGGAGCAAATGCAGCATCGGATGGGGAGAGCGATTCGTGTAGTTCTCCACGGCGTCAGCGTCCGTTCCGGCGAACTGGTAGGCGGGATGAAAACTGGCGATTTGAATGATACCTCGCAGGCCGAGATTCCGAACTCGTTGCTCCGCGACGCCGAGGAAATCATTGTAGTCAAGGAAATTTCCCAGAACGCCAGGGTGGATGAGCATCGTCGTTTCGACATGGGAAATTGGAGAGGAGGCAAGAATCTTCACCTCGTCGGTCAGGTTCTTGAGTAGGCTTTCCTCATCTTCGGCCTCGGTGACAATGTAACGAATCTTATCTTCTTCAAACACGCGGCGGGCGAACGGACATAGGTTGAGACCGATCACCACGGAGGAGATCCAGCGGCGGGTGGCATCAATAGCGGCTTGTTTATCCATTTCTCCACTCCAGCGCGGGATGGCGACCCCTTGATTGTACGAATACTCATTCGGTTGGAATTCCGGATGACCGCGCCTGAAAATCGGTGGCCGGCAAGCAATCATTGGGTGTAGACTTCGTGTATGAACACACTGCCGCCAATCACCGAAATGGAGCGGGCCTATCTCAGCCGCGACTCCGCCTATGATGGGGTCTTCTTCGTCGGCGTCCGCACCACGGCGATCTTCTGCCGGCCGACGTGCCCCGCGCGATCGCCGCTGCCCAAGAATGTTGAGTATTTTCCGACGGCCGCGGCGGCGCTCTTTGCCGGCTATCGGCCATGCAAGAGGTGCCGGCCAATGGCCATCGACAATCAACCGGAGTGGGCGACGAAATTGATCGAGGACGTGGAACGCGATCCGGCCGCGCGGATCAGCGAAGGCGAGTTGAAACGCCGAGGAATCGATCCTGCCACTGTGCGCCGCCACTTCCTTCGCCATTACGGGATGACCTTCCAGGCGTACACTCGGTCGCGCCGGCTATCGCGCGCGTTCCGCTGTATCCGCGAGGGAATGCCCCTCGACGACGCCATCTTGTCGAGCGGTTACGATTCGCACAGCGGCTTCCGCGACGCCTTCGTGCGGACGTTCGAGTGTACTCCAGGGCAGAGTCCGAACCGTCCCTGCGTCTTGCTGGCTTGGATACCGACCCCGCTCGGCCCGATGATCGCCGGGGCAACCGACGACGGCATCTGTCTCTTGGAGTTCAGCGATCGGCGGATGCTGGAGGCCCAGATCGAGAGTGTGCGACGATGGTTCGGCGCACCGGGCATCATGGGGACAAACCTGCACCTCGAACGACTCCAAGAGGAACTGGCCGGCTACTTCACCGGCTCAGTACGAACCTTCTCCGTACCGCTCATCTATCCCGGCACACCGTTTCAGCAGAGGGTTTGGGAGAAACTCTTGGACGTTCCTTATGGGGTAACGCGATCGTATCAAGAGTTGGCTGCGGCGGTCGGCAATCCGGCAGCCGTGCGCGCCGTCGGCCGGGCTAACGGCATGAACCGCATCTGTATCCTGATTCCGTGTCACCGGATCGTCAACAAGAACGGCGATCTCGGGGGCTATGGTGGCGGTCTGCGGCGTAAACAGTATTTGCTCAATTTGGAACAGGCCACCGTGGGAGAACCGGCTTGACTCCTCCCGTTTACGTTTCGCGATGGTTATGAGTCGGGGATGAACCGTGGCCCTCCAAGGCGCGGGCGCGTAGAGTAGTCGGAGAATCGCGCGTTCTCTCGCGTCGCTCCGAGGATGCTCTGCCATGACAACTCGTATTCTCGTCCTGTCCGCGTCGGTCGGCGCGGGCCATCTGCGCGCCGCCCAGGCGGTCGAACTAGCTCTGCGCGAAGTCGTCCCGGATGCGACCGTGCGCAACGTCGATATTCTGGAACTGACCAATGCGGCCTTTCGGCGTTTTTACGGCAAATTCTATCTCGATCTCGTCAACAAGGCTCCGCATGTGCTGGGTTACTTCTACGATCTGATGGATCAACCCAGCAGTTCCGGCAAGAACCGCACCGATCGGCTGCGTCTGGCCATCGAGAAACTCAACCTTCGCAAGTTCATCCAGCTGGTGACGGAACAGCCGTGGGATCTGGCCATCAATACGCATTTCCTGCCCGCCGAAATCATCGCCTCGCTGCGTCGCAAGGGCGAGCTGTCGTTGCCGCAGGTGACGGCGACCACCGATTTCGAGACGCATCGCCTGTGGGTCAATCAGCCCTGCGATCACTACTACACGGCCACCGACGAGGGCGCACACTATCTCCAACACTGGGGCATCCCGGCCGAGCAAACGACCGTCACCGGCATCCCCATCCATCCGGTGTTCGCCAAACCGAAGGACCGAGCCGAGTGTCTGGCGCGGCACGGCTTGGCGGGTGATCGTCCGATTGTCTTGCAGCTATCCGGCGGTTTCGGCGTCGGCCCCATCGCCAAGCTGTACCGCGCGCTGCTGGAAGTGTCGCGGCCGATCGAGTTGGTAACCATCGCGGGCCGCAACGAGACCGTCAAGACGGAACTGCAAGCGATCGAACCGCCGTCGCGCCATCGCGCCAAGGTTCTCGGCTTCACCGATCAAATCGACGAATTGATGGCCGTGGCGGATTTGGTCGTCTCCAAGCCGGGCGGTCTGACAACCTCGGAAACACTGGCGCGCGGCGCCGTGATGGTGATCGTCAATCCGATTCCGGGGCAGGAGAGCCGTAATAGCGATTATCTATTGGAGCAGGGCGCGGCGATTAAGGTGAACAACATCGGCACGCTGGCGTATAAGATCGATAGTTTGCTGAATGCCCCGGAGCGATTGGCACAGTTAAAGAGCAACGTCGCGCGCCTGGCTCGACCGCGCGCCGCTTATGATGTGGTGCAACATTCGTTGAAACTGCTGCATTCTGAGCGGGGGACGTCAGCCCCCTGATCTTCCCCAGGCGTACACCTCGCGGTAGGATTGGCGTGGAGGGATGACATGGCAATACTCACGGCGGAACAACGCGAACTGCTCAAGCAGAGCGGCGGGGAACCTCTGCAACTGGTTGACCCGGATACCAACCAGAAATATATCCTGCTGCGTTCCGAAATCTACGACCAACTTCGATCCGTCTTGACCGATTTGGACCCGCGCGACCTCTATCCCGCTTTGCACCGCGCCTTACAGGACGAAGGTTGGGATGATCCGCGGATGGACGAGTACAACCGCTATGGTTAGCCGGGGACAGATCGTCGTCGTGGATTTCGCGGTCGCGGGGATGGCCAAGAAAGTGCGTCCCGTGTTGGTGATTCAAGCGGACAGCTACAATCAGAAGATGACCAATACCATCGTCGCAATGATCACGACGAACCTGACGCGCGCTCACGAACCTACCCATCTGCTGATCGATGCTGCCACACCGGAGGGCCGGCAAGCGGGTTTGCTCCATACGTCGGTCGTGAATTGCAACACCCTCACGACCATACGACAAGACGAAGTGTTGCGCGTCCTGGGTTTGCTTTCTCCGCAACAGATGGGGCAGATCGAGCAGGGCCTGAAGGCGGCTCTGGCGATTACATGACATCGAGAAAACGAAGAACTTGCCGGCAGTCCGCCGCGATGGGGGAAGCAGCGGAGCCGCACCGACTACCAGAATCCGCACGCACCCCAGACTGTTTCCTACGGAGAAAACGATGCGATTCTTGCTGCCACTTGCGACACTACTCTGTCTTTTCGTTGCCGGCACAGCCGAGGCGGACGAATCCCGTGCCCTCGCTGACGAGGCCCGGTTGCTGCGTTTCCCAACCATCCACGGCCAGCAGCTCGCCTTTTCCTACGCCGGCGATCTCTATACCGCGTCCGCCAACGGCGGCATCGCCCGGCGTCTGACAAGTCATCCCGGCTACGAGATGTTTCCGCATTTCTCGCCGGACGGCAAATGGATCGCCTTCACCGGCCAATACGACGGCAACACCGAAATTTACGTCATCCCCGCCGAGGGCGGCGAACCGCGCCGTCTGACCTACACCGCCACGCTCGGCCGCGATGATGTATCCGATCGCATGGGACCGAACAATATCGTCGTCGGCTGGAAGCACGATAGTAAACATGTGTTGTTTCGTTCGCGCATGCATTCGTTCAACGATTTCATCGGTCAGCTTTATCTCGTCCCGCTCAAGGGCGGTTTGGCCGAACCGCTGCCGTTGCCGCGCGGCGGCTTCGCCTCCTATTCACCTGACGACAAAAAGCTCGCCTACAACCGCATCTTCCGCGAGTTCCGCACCTGGAAGCGCTACCGCGGCGGCATGGCCGACGACGTATGGATTTACGATTTCGCCACGAAAAAGACCGAAAATGTGACAAAAAACGCCGCTCAAGACATTCTCCCCATGTGGCACGGCGAACGCATTTACTACCTGTCGGATCGAGATTCCAGTCGCCGCATGAATCTGTTCGTCACCGACCTGACCGACCACACTACCCGGCAACTCACCACCTTCCGCGACTTCGACATTAAGTTTCCCTCGCTGGGCGACAAGGCCATCGTCTTCGAGAATGGCGGCTGGATTTATCGTTTCGATCTCGCCGGCGAGAAATATCAAAAGATACCCATCCGCATCCTGGAAGATCGAGCGTCCGCGCGCGGCGCTCTGACGAATGTCAGCAAGAACGTGACGAATTACGAGATTTCGCCGGACGGCAAGCGTGCCCTGTTCGGCGCACGCGGCGATGTGTTTACCGTGCCGGTGAAGGATGGCCGGACGCGCAACCTGACCAACACTTCCGGCGTGCATGAGCGCAATTCCAAATGGTCGCCGGACGGCAAACGCATCGCCTACGTTTCCGACGCCAGCGGCGAGGATGAAATCTATGTCGTTTCGCCGGACGGCAAGGGCAGTCCACGCCAGCTAACCACGGGCGGCGATACGTACAAGTACGAGATTCACTGGTCGCCCGACAGCAAGAAAATCCTCTGGTCCGATAAGAACCTGCGCGTGCAATACGTCGAGGTCGAAAGCAAGACGGTCAAGCCGATCGTCAAAGCGAAAGTCTGGGAAATCCGCGATGCCGTGTGGTCGCCCGATAGTCGTTGGGTGGCCTATTCGCAGGATGAGCGCGAGGGCATGAACCGCGTGCAGTTGTTCTCCCTGGAACAGGGCAAGACATTCGCCGTCACCGACGGTTGGTATGCCTCTTCGCATCCCGCCTTCAGCGCCGATGGAAAATATCTGTTCTTCGTCTCGAAGCGCGATTTCAAGCCCATTTACAGCGAGACGGAATGGAACCACGCCTATCGCGATATGGCACGCATCTACCTCGTGACGCTGGCCAAGACCACGCCGTCGCCATTTCGGACCCGCAGCGATGAAATCACCGAGCCGGCCAAGACCGAAGAGGCGAAAGCGAAAGACGTGGTTCTCAAGGTGGATACGGATGGCTTGAGCCAGCGCGTGCTGCAATTGCCCATTACGCCGGCGAATTATCGCAATCTCGCTTCCCTTGGCAACACCCTGTATTACATCCGCCAAGGCAGCAAGGACAGCAAACCCGCCTTCCAGATGTACGACCTGACGACGCGCAAGGAAACGTCGCTCGGCTCGGTCAACGGCTTCGAGATTTCCGCCGACGGTAAGAAAATGCTCGTTTCTCAGGACGGCAAATATGGCATCATCGATTTACCGAAAGGCACGGTAACGATAAGCGAGGCGTTGAACCTGTCCGGCATGGAGATGCGGTTGGATCACCATCAAGAATGGAATCAAATCTTCAACGAATGTTGGCGGCAGATGCGCGACTTTTTCTACGATCCGACCATGCATGGTCTGGATTGGAAAGCGCTGCGCGTCAAGTATGAGCCGCTGGTATCGCACGTCGGCCATCGCGCCGATTTAACCTATGTAATCGGCGAAATGATCGCGGAATTGAACTCCGGTCACGCCTACGTCGGCGGCGGCGACATGCCGCATCCGCCGCGCATCTCCACCGGCTTGCTCGGTGCCAAACTGCGCCGCGATCCTTCTGGCTATTTCAAGATCGTCAAAATCCTTAAAGGCGCGCGCTGGGATGCGAAATTGCGTTCGCCGCTCCACGAATTGGGCGTGGACGTGAAGGAAGGCGAATTTCTCCTTGCCATCAACGGCCAGCCAGTCAACGAGATGAAAACGCCCTATGAGGCGCTCGTCAACCAAACCGGCAAGCAGGTGATTTTGAAGGTGAACGCGGAACCGAAGGAGAAGGGTAGCCGTGATGTTGTCGTCGTACCCATCGACAACGAAGCGGATCTGTATTATCACGAATGGGTATCGAACAATATCAAGAAGGTTTACGACGCCACCGACGGCAAGATCGGCTACGTCCACGTCCCGGATATGCAAGCCCGAGGATTGAACCAGTTCAATCGCTACTTCTATCCGCAGACGCATCGCAAGGGCATGATTATCGACATGCGCGGCAACGGCGGCGGCAACGTGTCGCCGATGCTGATTGAGCGTTTGCGGCGCGAGATCGCCATGATCGACATCGCCCGCAACAGCGTCCCGGACACCGACCCGGAAGCGATGGTCTATGGGCCGAAGGTTTGCTTGCTCAACGAATTCTCCGCCTCGGACGGCGATCTGTTCCCTTATCGCTTCCGCCAACACAAACTCGGCAAGCTCATCGGCAAACGCAGCTGGGGCGGCGTCGTCGGCATTCGCGGCACCCTGCCCTTACTGGATGGCGGCTATCTCAATCGTCCGGAATTTTCGCGTTATGGCTTGGACGGCAAAACGTGGATTATCGAAGGCGTCGGCGTGCCGCCGGATATTGACGTGGATAACGATCCCGCCCGCGAATACGCCGGTAACGACGATCAACTCGATCGCGCGATCCAGGAAATACTCGCCGAGTTGAAGACGAAGGGCAAGACCATCCCGCCGGTGCCGCCGTATCCGAAGAAGTAGTTGTACCAGGGGCGGTTCGGCATTGGTCCTGCTATTATGGCGAGGAAAGGAGAACATCCATGAGCTTGGTTCTCGACCTGCCAGCCGAACTGGAAACGGAACTCGCCGCCGAAGCCGCTCGGCTCGGTTTGCCGCTGCCGGAGTACGTACTTCGCCTGTTGACGAGCGGACGCACTCCAGGTCTCGCACCGCGCACGGGCGCGGAATTGCTCACCTACTGGCAGGGCGAGGGGCTTGTTGGAACGCGGCCGGAGGTCGCGGACAGCCCGACGCATGCCCGCGCTCTCCGGGAGCAAGCGCAAAGGAGGGCTCGGCCGTAAGCGATGGAACTCGTGGATACCGATGTGCTGATCGATGTCCAGCGCGGCCATCCTCCCGCGCTGGCATGGTTCGCCGGGTTGACGACCCGCCCCGCCGTGCCGGGCTTCGTAGTCATGGAGTTGATTCAGGACGCTCGCAATCCGGATGATTGTATTGAGTCGAGTCAACCTATCTTTACATCGATTCTAAACACATGTTATCATCGCGGCGCGAGAGCGGTCTGTCCTATCTTTGCAGGAGTGAAACATGATCTATGCGGCACCCGTCGCTAACTCCTGAAGAAACGAACGCACGGCCGCATTGAAGAGTTCCGGTTTTTCCAGGTTCGAGAGATGCCCGGCTCCCGCGATGCGCATCAGTTTCGCGCCGCGAATGCGTGCCGCCAGCGTTTCCGCCAGCGCCGGCGGAGTGAGCGCGTCCTTTTCTCCCACGATAACGAGCGTCGGCACGGCGATCGCCGATAGTGATGGGCCGGAATCCGGCCGATCGCGCATGGCCCGCAGCGCTCCAATGATCGCCGCCGGCGTCTGATCCGTCGCGATGTGACGGAGTACGTCGAGTACTTCGGGATGGGCGGCCATCGTCTCGGGAGCGAGCAGTTTCGGCAGCATTTGATCGAGGACGGCGCGGGCGGTGTTCTGGCCAGCGAAGGCGATCGAGCGCTCGCGATTGGCCTTGCCTTCCGTATCGTCCGCTTCGGCCTTGGTGTCCGCCAGAATCAGGCCACGCAGACGGCCGGCGTGCCGGCGCGCGAAGGCGAGGGCCGCGTAACCGCCCATCGAGAGGCCGCCCAACACAATCCGTTCGCTGATTTTCAATTCATCGAGCAACCCGGCCACGTCGTCGGCCACCTGATCGAGCGAAGGCGGCTCGTCGAAACCCTTGCTGCCGCCGAAACCGCGCAAGTCCGGCGCGATCACGCGATAAGCACCCTGAAGCGCCTCCATCTGCGACGCCCACATGGAGCGCGACAGCGGGAACGCATGCAGTAAAACGATGGCCGGCCCGCTGCCGCTCTCGTCGTAACTGATCGTCTGGGTGGAAATCTCGGTATTCATCTTCGATCTCCCGAAACCAAGGATTATCTGCGCTTCATCATGTCGCGGCCGACGCCGAACGGCAAGCGGCTTTCCATCCTTGCCCTTGAGCGGCCGCAAAGTATGTGCCACAGTAAAGGCCGGCACGAGGAAACATCATGACCGAAGCGACCAGCGCGGACCCCATTCTGTTCAAGGATCACACCGCCGACGATCTGCACGCGCTGCTATCGCCGCACGGCGTCAGTGCGCGGCTGGCGCGTCGCCTGCAAGCCGCTGTCTTGCAACGCGGCGGCATCCCCGACGCGATGCCCGAAGTGTCGCGGCGCGTACTCGAACAAGTGCGCCAGGTCACGCGCATCCCGCAGTTGACGCGCATCGAGAAAATCGTCTCGCCGACCGATGGGTTCACGAAATATCTCTTTCAGGGCAACGGATCGGAAACCTTCGAGACGGTGCGCATTCCGCTACTGCATCGGCCCGGTGATGAGAAGTATATCGTTTGCGTGTCGTCGCAGGTCGGTTGCGCGATGGGGTGCGTGTTCTGCGCCACGGGGCGCATGGGCTTTCAGCGCAATCTGGCAGCGTGGGAAATTGTCGATCAAGTCATGCAAGTGCGTGCCGATTCGCCGTATCCAGTGCGCGGCGTCGTCTTCATGGGCATGGGGGAACCGATGCTCAATTATGAGCGCGTCATGCGCGCGGCGCGCGTCATGTCCGATCCGTGCGGCTTGGCCATCGATGCGCGGGCCATCACGATTTCGACCGTCGGCGTCGTACCGATGATTCGACGCTTCACCGCCGAACGCCGGCCCTATCGTCTCATCGTCTCGCTGACCTCGGCTGATTCGACCCAGCGCCGTCAACTGCTACCGATAGAAAATACCCATTCGTTGACGGAACTAATGGCCGCTGTGCGCGAGTATCACGAGGCAACCGGCAAGCGCGTGACGCTGGCCTGGACCATGCTCGGCGGCATCAACACGCGGCCGGAGGATGCGCGACGGTTGGCGGAACTGACGGCGGGGCTGCCCGTGCAGATGGATCTGATCGATGTGAACGACGCAACGGGCGAGTTCTTGCCGCCGTCGCCGGTCGAACTGAAGGCGTTTCGCGATGCGCTGACGGCGGAATTGGGCATGCCCGTCGTCCGCCGTTACAGCGGCGGCCAGGATATTCATGGCGGTTGCGGCATGTTGGCCGGCCGACCGGCGAACCCGAACGGATGAGAGATTGGGACTCACCTCAACAGCAGTTCAGGCCGGTTGCATGTGGTCTTTAATGAGTTGGACAAATTGTTGCGACTGTTCATGCGTCAGATGAAGGGTCTGGCCGCCCGCGAGGTAGACGACCACCGTTTCATCTCCCTTTTTGACCTCCGCCGCGCTAATGTGTTCCTTGCGGAGAAGGCATTGCACTTCCGTCTTCGTGTCTTTCAACAGCATGTAGGTCATGGCGAAACCTCGGAACCGCGTAGCAGACTGGAAAGCCTGACTCTCGAAGCAGCAAAGCGTGTGCCGGAAACAAGTTCATTCGCGCGCTGCCACCCTGCCAGCCCGCAGCGCCAGCAAGGGTTCCCTTGCCGGCGCTGCGGGCTGGCAATCTTAGCGCGAGAAGCCCATCCAGAAATTGACAATCTGCGTCACGTCTCCCGGCGCCTTGTGAATCGGGAAACCAAAGTCGAGAGCGATCGGCACCGGCCCCAACATGGGCAGCACGAAACGAACACCGAAGCCCGCCGACACTCGATAGTTATCGAACTCATTGATGCGGGGAGCAACCGTGCCGCCATCGACGAAGCCGACCAGGAAGATCTGATCGTTGGCCTTCACCGGAATCTGGTATTCGAGGCTGTTGAGCATCAGGAAGTCGCCGCCGATTTTGAAGCCGTTGATGTCCGGGCCGACGCCGCGGAACTGGAAGCCGCGGATGGTCGTGAAACCGCCGGCGAAGAAGCGTTCGTAAACCGGCGTCGTCGTGCCCGCCCAACCTAACTGGTTGCGCGCCACCAACACATGTCGTCCGCTGCCGTCGGCACGCTGATACGTCGTCCAAAACTGATTGGCCAGCAAGTTGACCAACGGGAAGTTATGGATGCCGGTGACTTGCTCGTAGGAAAGCGAGATCTGACTGCCCTCCGTCGGACGGATAAACGAATTGCGGCTGTCGCGTGCCACGCTGGCCAGAAAACCAGCTTGGAAATTGTTGCCGACCACATTCTGATAATCGGCCGGCGCGAACTGGGATACGTTGTTCACCGCCACGTTTTCGACGCGGGCACCCAGCGACGTGTTCCAGAAGCGACTCCACTGCCGGCCGAGCGTGATGCGGCCGCCTTCACGCTGCTCATAATACTCGTTGTAAATACGCGTGAAATAATACAGGCTGTCCGTCATGCTGTTGGGCGTGTCAAACAGGTAAGGCTCACGAAAGGTGGCCATGTACTGCTGAACCTGCGTACCGGGCATCGCCTGAATGCGGAACTCCTGACCGGCGCCGCGCCAGGCCGAGCCGTTGAAGAAGTCGCCCAAGCTGGTCGGTGGATTCATGATGTCGAAGTTGCGCTCGTTGAGTACGATGCTGCCGGTCAAACCGCTGTTCGAGTTGACGCCGACCCCGAAAATCAGGCTACCGGTGTTGGCTTCGTTCACATCAATCTGGATGTCCTTGTAGACGCTGTCATCCGGCCCAAGCACCTTGACCGAGGGAGGAGGACCGTCCTGGCCGCTGGTGAAAATGCCCAAGCGGGACAAGTTGTTCTTGGCCACCTCCAGGTCGGGATAGGTGAGGATCTGGCCGGGGAACAAGGGAACCTGACGGAGGATGACGTTCTGCCGCGTCCGCGTGTTGCCGATGACAAATATCTGCCCCACGCGGGCCACTGGCTTCTCCATGATCTGATATTGCACGTTGCACACCCCCGGCACGTCCTGCGACCACACCGGGATGGGTTCCACGCGAACATCCTGGCCGTTGTAACCGAAATAGTTCTGGATGCGCTTCACGTCCGTGTCGATCTTGGCCTGTTCGAGATAGTCGCCGGCCCGGGTCTGCAATAGCGCTTCCAGCTGCTCGTGCGGGATGGACTGCGCGCCGATGACCTGGGGCAACTCCTGGACGCGGTAATGAAGCCCTTCCTGAATATGGAAGATCAAGGTCACCTGACAGCCATCGGTCGATGGCTGCGTTTCCAATGATACGCGCACGTCCTGATACCCGAAGGCTTTATAAAACTTGACCAACTCGTGAACGTCGCTATCGGCCATCTGCTTATTGTAGGTGCCGCCGATGAGGCCGAACCACTGCGAGGAAGAGTGAATCTTCGTCGCCAGACGCGCTCTGCTGACGAAGGTATTGCCGACAAACTGGATGTCGCGCACCTTGACCTTCGGCCCCTCGGTGATGGCGTAGATGACCTCGGTATCGCCTACCTCTCCTCCCTTAACCAGCTTGCAATAGGAGAACCAGCGACCCAACTCCTCGTACTTCTCCAGGATTTTCTGAACGCCGTGCTTGTTGAGATTGGGATTGAGCGGCATGCCGGCCTTCAGTCCGGTCAGATTGCGCAATTCTTCTTCTTTGATGTGGTTGGCGCCCAGGAAGGTAATCTTCTGAATCAGGTTGGGCAAATCGATAAATTTGAAGATGATTTTGACCTTCCCTGGTCCGTCTTCCGAGAAGTAAGTGTGTATATTACTGAATTGCTGCGTTTTATACAGTTCGCGCACGTCCTCATCGAGCGTCGAGGGATTGTACTCCCTGCCGACCTGGGTATGCAGGCGAACCTTGATCTGCTCCGTTGTCATCCGCTGGGTGCCCTGGATGATAACGTCGCTGACCACCACCTTCCCAGGCGCAGTGGGTGTCTGGGCCTGCGCGATCCGGCCGCTCAGGAGCAGGCATAGGATCGCGCAGGCGCAGCGAACCGCGTGTGGAAGGAAGCGTTGCATCGCTTGCATGGTTAATCCCTGGCGTCGGGAGTTCACAATCGCGCACGGGAGGGCAAACCGATAGTAAAGCAGCGTGTTCCTGTCAAGGCGGTTTCCCGTCTCCGAAACTTGAGCCATTCTTCCGGCACCCCGATGATTGGGTGTCCCTCTGCATCATCGACGTGGACGAGATTGCCCTGCCCGCTAGGATGCCTGGGAGGAGAGACCCCACCCAGGCACGCCAAAATCCGAAGGGATACCCGCGTAACTCTTCCCTTTGGCACAAAGTCTGCCTAGTTGTTTAGAAGTTCCACCAAGTTGGAACCGCTTAACCCCCGTCCAGGTAAGGCCATGAATCCCCTCACGCCCGACCCTGATTCCGGTCATACTCACCAGCGCGAAGACGCTCCGACGGTCAAACTGACGCCGACCTCGCCGGCCGCAGGCGACCCGGCGGGCAGCCGAGCTGAGACTATGGCTGCGGAATCCTCGGAGCAGTCCAGTTGCGCCGACACTCCCTCCGCTTCGCCGTCCCCCGAGTTACCCATCGAACTGGTCAATCATCCCCGTTACGAGATCCTGAAAGTGCTGGGCAGCGGCGGCATGGGCACGGTGTACAAGGCCCGACACCGTTTCATGGATCGCGTGGTCGCTCTCAAGGTCGTGCATTCCCATCTGCTCAGTCTGCCGGAGATCGTCGTTCGCTTCGAGCGTGAGGTCCAACTCGCCGCCCGTCTCTCGCATCCGAACATCGTCACTGCCTACGATGCCGAGGCTTACGGCTCTCTTCATTTTCTCGTCATGGAATTCATCTGTGGAGAAAACCTGGCAGACGTGATCGCCGTGGGTGGACCGCTGCCGGTGGGGCGGGCTTGTGACTATGCTTGCCAGGCGGCCTGGGGCCTTCACTATGCGTTTCGGCAAGGCATGATTCACCGGGACATCAAACCGCACAACCTGATCCGCACCCTGGAGACAGACGCGGACGGAAACAGTCGCGAGGTAGTGAAGATCCTCGATTTTGGGCTGGCACGGTTGGTTCAGGAGATCCACACCGCCACGACAAGGGCATCCGCCGGCGAAGTTTCGTCGCCTCAGAACCCCCGTCGCGAGCCGACGGCTCATGAAACCGCATTCGGCACGGTAATGGGAACCTGGAACTACATGGCACCCGAGCAGGCCGAGAGCGCGCATCGTGCCGATATTCGCTCCGACATTTATTCCCTGGGCTGTACGCTTTATCACATGTTGTTGGGGCGTCCCCCTTTCGCCGGGTTATCGGCCGAGCAGAAGCGGGAAATGCACCGTCATGCGATCCCGGCACCTCTCACGGACGGTCGCCCCGATGTTCCCGCTGGCTTGGCCGCCGTCGTGGCTCGGATGCTGGCCAAAGATCCCGGCGAGCGCTACCAAACGCCCGCCGAGGTGGCCGAGGCTCTGACGGCCTACCTCCGCTCCTCCGCGATAGTGACCGTAACGGCTCCGAATGAACCATCCGGTTCTCGACCCAACAAATCGGTTCGGCCAAGAGGCCTGCAGTTGGCCGGCGCGGTAGTAAGTCTCCTCCTGCTAGGAGTTGTCGGGCTGATTCTTCACTGGCGTTCTCCGTCAGGGACTTCTCCGCCCTCTCCCGCAACCGTTGAGCGCCCTATCGACATCATCACGACCGAGGCGCGTCAACTGCGTGGGCATACTTCACCCATTTGGAGCCTGGTCTACTCTCCCGATGGGCAGACACTCTTCTCGGGTGGGCGGGAGGGTGTTCTCCGAGTATGGGACGTGGCAACAGGGCGCGAACGTCATGCCCCGCTTCGCGGTCACGAGGGGACGATCCGCGGCATCACCCTCTCGGCGAACGGCCGCCTCGCGCTCTCCGCCGGAGAAGATGGCACGGCGCGAGTTTGGGATCTGGCGAGCGGGCGTGAGACGGTCCGTTTCGTGACAAGCCCCGCGGAAGTTCTGACCAGCGTGGCTCTTTGTTCCAACGGCAAGCGTGCCTTGTGTGGTGGGCAGAAGAACACCTGGCTGTGGGACGTGGCCAACGGCAAGACGTTGCTCCGCCTGCCACGCTGGGCGGAAGCGGTGGCGTTCTCCCGCGATGGCCGCCACGCTGTCAGCGGGGGATGGGATAACATTGTCTATATATGGGATCTTAAGACAGGACTGCAATCACAAGCCCTGCCGGGGCACACGGGAGGAATCAAGAGCGTGGCGTTTTCCCCGGATGGCACGCGCATCCTTTCCGGGGCCGAGGATCGGACTATCTGCCTCTGGCATGCGGCCGAGGGGAGAATGTTGCGCCAATGGGAGGCGCACAAGGGGTTTATTTGGAGCGTCTCTTTTTCCCCCGACGGGCGTCGCGCTCTCTCCGTCAGTTGGGATCGGACAGCCCGACTTTGGGATCTCAACGATGGTCGTGAGTTACAGCGTTTCGCCCCAGAGTGTGAGGAACTCTGTTGCGGAGCCATTTCCCCGGATGGGCGTTTCGCGGCTTGCGGCGGCTCGGATCGTATTATTCGGTTGTGGAAACTGCCGCCGTAAGAGGCACGAACACAATGACTTGCCAGCCCGCAGCGCCAGCAAGGGATTGTCCCTTGCTGGCGCTGCGGGCTGGCCTCATTTACCGTGGCACGGTTGCACGCGCACGGCGAGGATGAGCAGATCGTTGTTCTTGGTGCGAAACGGCGTGACGATGGGCAAGAATTTTCCGCAGCAGGTGCCGTAGGTGATTTCGCCCATCTGCGGCGGAGCAACCTTGACCTGAATGCGATTCTTCTCGTCGGCCCCCTGTTGCACGGTGACGGCGGCCTTCTGTTCGCCGACCAGCTCGAAGGTTTCCTTGACGCCGATGGTAAGCGGTTTGCGCGTCATCTTGGCCATCTGGAAGCCGGTTAACTTCTTGTGCGTCTTTTGCACTTCGCGGGCAATGCAGGCGAGCTTGGGATCAATCTTGTTGTCGCGTTCCGTGGCGAGAATGGCGACGACCGAAACCTGAACGGTTTCTTTCTCCTCGGCCTCTCTTCGCGGCGCAGCGGCCGGAAGTGTTAGCAAGAGGATTCCCACACCCAAACATCGGACACCCAACGACATGACAGCCCCCAACGAATAACCCTTGTTTCATTCTTCTGGTTCGTCCACGCGCGCGACGGACGTGACCACCATCGGCACGGCTCCCTGTGCCAGTCGCGGCACATTGCCGCATTTGGGACAGCGCTGGCACTTGATGACGCGGATGTCGGCGGCTTGAACGAACTCCAGGTCGCCGGAGATGGGCGGTTCGCCCACGACCAGGGCGGCGACATCGCGGGCGTCCATGCTGATGATGGTCACATCATCGGCCTCGACGACGGGGAACACCTCTTCCGCCAGCTGCGGTTGTGGTTGCGTGGAAGACTGCCCGGTCCACCAAGAGCGCGCCAGCAGAACGGCGACCAGAGCGGCGGCAGCCGTTAGACTCAGGATCGCCCCGAGCCGCTTTCGGCGTAATGCAGGTTTCACGCGGAGCCGCGAGCCGCTCGCAATCCGCGTCAAGGTGGCCGTCCAGGCGGCTTCCTCCGGTTGCGGCACACTGACAGACTGATACAGTTCCCGCATGCGCTGCAAGTCGGCCATGTCGCCGTGCGCTTCGGGATGCTCGCGCAACCACTCCGAAAGGTCGTCCTCCGAATCGGCAGGGAATCGGTCCTCGCCGAAGGCGGGACGCTGTTCGCGGTCAGGGTTGTCCTCGTTACGACTCATACCGGATCCCGTTCGTCCAAATACGCACGCAATCTTTGTCGGGCGTAAAATAATCGACTCATCACGGTGCCGATCGATGTTCCCATCGCTTCGGCGACCTCGCGATAACTTAGTTCGCCGTCGGCATACAGCACAAATGTCTGCCGCTGCACCTCAGAGAGGCTGGCGAGCGCCTGTTCAAGCAAGCGGCGAAGGTCGGCGCGTTCCAATCCCTGACCGGCTTCGTCGGCCGCCAACAATTGGGGGTGAGTTGCCTCGTTGGTCTGCGGCGCATCCAGGCTGATCGCTTCGCGACGGCCGCGCTGTCGTCCAAGATCGAGGGCGGCGTTACTGACCACACGCAACAGCCAGGTCTTGAACGAAGCTCGCCCTTGAAAGCTATGCAGATGGGTCAGCGCCTTGATGAAGCCTTCCTGAACCGCGTCGAGGGCATCCGCTTCGTGGCCGAGCAAGCGATAGGCCACATGGTAAGCCGGCTGGCGATAGCGCCGGAACAACTCTTCCAGCGCCTGCCGATGGCCGGCCGCATGGCAGGCGAGCAATTGCTCGTCGCTGGCGACGGTCGGACAGGGTGCGGTGAGGGTGGCCATGACGTTGCGAGGTCTCCCTGGTGTCAGACGGCCCAAAGGTCTCCTCTATTCACCTGATCTTACCGATTCGAGCCATCCGGGGCGAGAGACTTTTGGCGAACGGCCGGCGTCAGCCGGCTGGTGTAGCCTACACCAACCGGCCCGCTGGTAGAGCCTATACCAGCCGGCTGACGCCGGCCGTTCGCCTACATCGAAGACAATCGCAGTGCCGCGCGAAAAAAAGTCGGCTCGGTTTCGGCCACTGAGGTAACATTGTTTCCTGCCGTTCGACTGGTAGAGAGGGACCCCATCCCGGACGCTCAGGAGATCCAAGCAGTGACCGACTGGGATCGCATTGTGCATGAGTATGGTCCTTTGGTGTTTGCGACGGCCTGGAGGATACTGGGCCATGCCGCCGACACCGAGGATGTTGTTCAGGAAGTGTTCTTGCAGGTTCACCAGTTGCAGCGAACGCATGCGGTGCGACACTGGCCCGGCCTGCTGCGTCGTCTCGCCGCTTGCCGAGCGCTCGACCGCTTGCGGCAGCGGCGGACCACGGTTTCGCTCAATGGCTTGTCGCTCGTCGGTTCCGATGAAGGACCGGAGGCGGCGGCCGTGGAACACGAACTCGCCGAGCGTCTGCGTCGAGCGGTCGCGCAATTGCCCGACCGCGAAGCGGCCGTGTTCTGTCTGCGTTACTTTGACGATCTTTCTTATCAGGAAATCGCGGACTCTTTGCATATCCAGACCGGCGCTGTGGCGTCGGCCTTGCACAAGGCCCGTCTCAAGCTGGAAGCGATTCTGCTGGAGACGGTTCAGGAGAATAATTGATGGACGACAAGACTCCTTTACCGAATGAACCGACCCCGTTGCAAGAAGTGGGCGATACCCTGCGCCCCGCCGTCGAGCAGGTGCGCGCCGTCGTGCCGCCACCCGACGCGGTGGAGCGCTCGGTCGATCACGCCCAACGTCTCGGCCCACCACGACGGCGCTCGCGCCGCTGGCTGGCCACGAGCGCTGTGGCCGCCGGCATTGCTGTAGTGATTTTTGTCGGCTTCCGACTATGGCCGGGCCAGTTCGAGAAACGCTCGGAGCCGGCGGCCTGGAATCAGCGGGAGGCGCTGGGGCCGGTCGCCACCGAGGAGAGGATAAGGAATACCGAGCCAAATGCTCCACATAAGGACCGGTCGGTGGGTCGTTTAGTCGAGAGCGACGCCAAGAAGAAAGAGACAGTGCATTTGTCGGAGCGACCTCAACTCAAGGCCGATGACAACCTGGGCTATGACAAGGCTGACAAGGGGCCGATGGATCCGATCCAGACAGCGGGTGAGCCTCCCATTTCTTCGCCGAAGGCGAATTCGCCATATCCGGCTCGTCCGGGAGCAGAGGGCGGCTTGGGAGGTAGAGGCCCAGACGCCCCCCCAGCCAAGGATGCGAAACCAGAGCAGAAGTTCTCCCACACCTCAGAATTCTCCGGGCGAAATGGTAGTACGAGTGGTAGAGACAAAGACAAGGAATCGGAGGCGCTTGGACGTGGAGACGGAGTCGCTGGAAAGAAGGGAGTTACCGATACTGGGAGGAGTTTGCCCGAAAGCGAGCAGGCGAAGAATCTGGACGAATTGAAAAACATTGTGAGGCAGCAGGAACTCGTTCTTAACAAGACAAAAAAACTCCGACTATTGGCCAGGAATGCGGCCATTGACCAGAAAGTGGTAGAGGATGCTGAGAAGGAACTGCGAGCGGCGACTGAGAAGGTGAAGGCCGCGCAACAGAAACTCGGGATCAAGACGCCGCAGCCAGGCGACAAGCCAGCGGACACGGAACCGCAAGTCTGGCACCGCGATCGCAGCCGGCCGACCTTTGCCCGTGTCTATGTGGGTGGCGGCAACTCGCTGGAACTGGTGAGCCTCAACGTCAGCGTGACCATCGAAGGGCCGCGCGCTCGCACGGTGGTCGATCACATCTTCCGCAATCCGCACAACCAACAACTGGAAGGCACCTTCGAGTATCCGCTGCCCACGGGGGCCAGCCCTTCTTACTTCGCCATGTTTCTCGGCCAGACACGCGATACCGTGCCCGTGCGTTTCAATCGTCGGGGCGGCAACGCGCCTCTGCCTGCGGAAGCGCTGGCGCGGCTGACGCCAGCGGAGTTGGTCAAGCAGGTGGATACGACCGATTGGGGCCGATTGCAGGAAGCGCGCATCGTCTCCAAGGAGAAGGCGCTCGAAACCTACGAGGAAGTGGTGCGTGGCCGTATCGATCCGGCACTTTTGGAGTACGCCGGCGGCAACACGTTCAGCGGCCGTGTCTTTCCCATTCCGGCCAAGGGATACAATCGCGTCATCCTCGCCTACGAGGAGCTAGTGCCGGTCGCGCAAGAGCAAATGCTTTATCGCTTCCCGCTGCCGGGCCGCAAGTTGAATGAATTGCAGTTCACCCTCCAGGCCAAGGCCGATGATTGCCTCAAGCCGTCGTTCTTGCCCAAGGATGCGAGCAAGGACGAGAGCAGCGGACGCCTCACCTTCACGCGGACCTGGAAGAACACAACGCCAGAAGGCGAAGTGGCATTTGCCTGCACGCCGGCTCATGGCGAGGTGCAGGCCATCAGCGGTCAGCAAGGCGATAATGGACCACGCTATCTCTATGCTCGTCTGCGGCCACAATTGAAGACGGTGGCCAAGGAACAATCGTTCGCATCGCATGCGGTGTTTCTGCTGGATACCTCGCTGAGCGAGCATCCCGAACGCTTCGCCGTCAACATGAAATTGCTCCAGAAAATCCTTGAGACAGACACGGCGATCAAGCAGTTCAACATCCTGACATTCAACGTCGGGGCGGCTTGGATCCAGCCCAAGGACTGGATCGACAACAGCGCCGACGGACGCGCCAAGGCGTTGAAGAAACTGGATGGCCTTGTTTTGGAAGGGGCTACCGACATCTCCTGCGCGTTGAACAAGCTGGCGCAACCGGGTTTCGACATCGCCGCAGGTACGAACCTGAATGTATTCTTGCTATCGGATGGCCATATCACCTGGGGCGAGCCGGACGTGGCGGCCCTGGTGGCTCGCTTCGAGCAGCGCTGTCCCACGCCGACGCGCTTTCACTGCTATCGCACCGGACTCGGTGAGGAGAATAGCGAACTGTTCGAGGCGCTGACGCGCAAGGGTGGCGGTGTTTTCCAGTGCTTCGGGGAGGCCGATTTGAAAGCGGCGGCGCAGGCTCATCGCAGCCAGTGCTTGCAAGTGCAGCGTGTGCGCTTCGTAGGCGGTCCCGAAGCCAGTGACATCCTCGTGTCCGGCCGTCGCGCCGCCGTCTATCCCGGTGGCGAACTCGTTGTGGCGGCGCGCTTCAACGGCATAGGGCGCACGACGGTCCTTGTCGAAGGCGAATTCGCCGGCAAGAAGATGGTGCAGGAGTTTCCGCTGGACGTGCGCAGCGGCAGCGAATTGGCTCCGCGTGCCTGGGCGGAAGTGGCCGTTGCTTCCCTGTTGTCCTTGCATGACAGCAATCTCGATCCGGTAGTGACAGCCTATTGTCAGCAGTTCGGTATCGTCAGCCGGGTGGCCTCGTTCCTCGTGTTGGAGAATGAGGCCGATTACAAGCGTTTCAATCTGGAAGAGGAACGCGGCAAGACGTTAGCCGGCGACATCGGCGTGTTCATCTCCGATATGTGGACGCGACTTGGTAAGGCCGTGCCGGCCGGCAAGACGTTCGAGCGTTTCCTCACGCAAGTCGATAAGCGCGTCAATCTGCTCAACGGTCCCAACGGCGCACACGTTCGGCAAATGCTCGGCTTGCTGACGGAAGCCGACTTCGAGCTGCCGGTCGAGTCGGTGCGCGGCGGCTTGGTCCACGCCAAGGATAAGGACGTGGCCGACTATCTGGAGGCACGCGAGCGCGATCGCAGCAAGGTGAGTGTGTATTTGAAGGAGGCGCGTCGCCGCGCGGAATCCGACGATGTGGATGGGGCTATTCGTGTCCTATCGAGCATCATCGAGGAAAACCCCAGTCGCGGCGATGCGTTGCGTTTGGTGGGTTATCGCCTGGTCGATCTGAAACAGCCGGCGCAAGCGGCGCGATTGTTCAGTCAGGTGCAGAAACAACGACCCTTCGAGCCGCACAGCTACCGCGATCTTGCCCATGCGCTCGAAGAAAGCGGGCAGTATGGGCTGGCGGCGGTCAATTACGAGATCGTCCTGGCCGGCACCTGGCACAATCGTTTCCGTCAGGAACTCAAGGTGGTGGCACAGGAAGAGTATGCACATATGATGCAGGAAGCGATCCGCCGCCAGAAAATTAGTCGCCGTCTGGCCGATCAGTTCGGCGAACGGCTGGAGCAGATGGCGCGGCCGCAACCCAAGAGCGATTTGCGCGTGACGATTTCGTGGAACACCGACGCCACGGACATCGACTTGTGGGTGATCGAGCCGGACGGCACGAAATGCTTCTACTCGCACAACCGCACACGGAGCGGCGGCGAGTTGTCGCAGGATCAAACGCAGGGCTACGGACCGGAGCGCTATCGGATCGCCAAGGCGCAGCCGGGCGTGTACACGATTATCGTGCATTATTTCGGCGTCAATCGCAACCTATTGGGTGGTGAAACGCATGTGAACGTCAACGTGACGCGCTTCGCGGGCACGCCGAAGGAGACGAGCGAACGGCAGACCGTCATCCTCAAACGACACAACGAACAAGTCGAGGTCTGCAAGATCAAGTTCTGATCGTTCGTCGTTTCCTGTCGTCGCCGGCCTTCGGCGCGAAGCAATCGCTTCGCGCCGAGGGCCGGCGGCGTCTTCGCAACGACCGCTCTTCGCCTGACTCTATGCTGTTTTTCGATTCCGGCAAATGATCGCGGTTGCCGCATCGTTGGAATGAATGAGGCTATCATGAAGAAAGTACGACAAGGCGTTTTACTGGAGGAACGACCGTGAAGTATCGACGACAAATCCTGTTTGAAGCGGCGTTGGCGGCCATCCTGATGATGCCTTTGGACACGCGGGCGGAATCGAGAGTGTTGGCGTTGAGTCAACAGTGGAGTGGATCAATCGCCGACCTGGCGCTGAAAAACGAGGCTCCCGCGAATGGTTGCGTTACCGACGCCAAGACGTTCGAGAAACTGTGGAAAGCGTGGAAGATCGGCGAGAAGGTGCCGGACATCGATTTCAAGACGGAGATGGTCGTCGTGACGACAACGCGCGGAAGCCGATTGCGCCTTACGGTGCGACTGGATGAAAAGGGCGATCTGCGAGTGGATGGCGTCGCCACGCGCGATTTGCGTCCTGGTTTCCGCTACGCGGTCGGCGTCATCAAACGCGAGGGCGTCAAGACCATCAGAGGGAAGGAACTTCCCAAGGATTGACGAAAGGACCGATGTGAAGATGGCACCCCGGCACCGAATCCACCTTGACCGCGTGAGGAAAGTCGCAACACTGAGAGCATGATTCCGAATCCTTCGCGGGAGTGCTTTGTGTTCGGCGCACGCATTCGGCTCGCTTCGCTTTGGGTGTCGCAGGTCGCTCGTGTTCTGGCCGACTGGTGTTTGCGCGTCATCGCCTTCCTAACTTGGTCCAACGCGGCCGGTTCGGGCGAGGCGTGGCATGTGGCCACGGCTGTCTTCATCGCGCCGTTCATTTTACTGGCTCCCCTCAATGGCTGCGTCAATAACGGACTGTCGCGCCGCTGGGTACTTGTCGGCTCGGCAGCGTTTACGCTATTGGTGGTGGCGGTGTTCGCGGCTGGGCAATGGCCATGGATGATCTGTCTGGGCGTGGTGGCGCTGGGGTCGGCGATCTACAGTCCGGCCCGCTATGCCATGCTGCCGGCCGTGGCCGTGGATACACGCATTCCTCTGCCGCGCGTCAACGGTTGGATCGAAATGGGCGGTGCGTCGGCCATCATTGGTGGCGTCGCCCTGGGTTGGATGGTCGCGCCGGACGCGGGCGGTTCGTTGGCTGGCCATGTCGTGATCGTGCTGCTGGGACTGAATCTGCTCAGCCTCGTTACCGCGCTGCCGGTGGCGTTTCCGTCGGATGTACGGCGATCGGAGCCGCCGGTTCGCGCCATCGCCGGCTTTTTCCGCGATAGTGGGCGCATCCGCCGAGAGCCGGCGGCGGCGGGTAGTCTGCTCGGCTTGGCCTGTTTTCAGGCGGTGGTAACAGCCGGTTCCGGCGCGATGGTCGCCCACACGCTGGCCGGGGACCAACAAGCGGGGTTGTTGCACGCGCTGGGACTGATTGGACTTGGCGCGGGACTCGGTTGCCTGACCGCCAGTTGGCAGGGGCATCCGCGCCGCAGTCTCGGCCTTGTGCCACTGGGCGCGACGGGTTTGCTGCTGGCTCTGGCGTGGGCGACGCTGGCGACGACTCCCGAGGCCGCGTTGCCGCTCGTGCCGTGTTTTTTGCTGGGATTCATGGGCGGACTGGTCAACGTGCCGTTGCGGGCGGCTTATCAAGCGGCGGTGCCGGCCGACGCGCGCGGCAACGGTATGGCGGTTATGAACACCGTCATTTACGTTCTTACGACCGCGCTGGCTCTCCTGATGGTGGGTCTTGTTCGCGGCGCTGTGCTGGCGACGCCGGTTGCTCAGTTGGCGTTTCTGGCTGTCCTCGCGGGTGTCGGCGCAGCGGTGGCGTGGTGGTGGCTGTTGCCGCCGGCCGCCGAGCAACTGTTTGAGATTCTGCTCGCGCCGATGTATCGAGTACGCATCCACGGTCCGGGCCGCGATCTCCTTCCGCGCCGCGGGCCGCTGCTGATTCTCGCCAATCACTCGGCCTATCTCGATCCGTGCTGGCTGGCCAAGATGATCCCGCGTCAAGTCACGCCCATGATGACCAGCGTCTTCTACGATCTACCGTTGATGCGCTGGGCGATGACCCACATCATCGGCGCGATCCGCGTGCCCTCGTCCAGTTTTCGCCGCGAGGCGCCGGAGCTGCGCGAGGCCATCGCCGTGCTGCGCGGCGGCGGTTGCGTCCTCATTTTCCCGGAGGCTCAGCTTCGCCGCCGTGAGGATCAACCGATCCGCCTGTTCGGTCAAGGTGTGTGGCGCATCCTGCAAGAACTGCCGGATACCCCAGTCCTCGTCTGTTGGATCGAGGGCGGTTGGGGCAGTTTCACCTCGTACTTCAACGGTCTGCCGTTGAAGGGCAAGCGTCTGGATGTGGCGCGGCGCATCGACATCGCGCTGGATGAACCGCATCCCCTCGATCCAGCCATCCTGGCTGATCAGCAGACGACACGGCAATATCTCATGCGGACGTGTCTGGAGTGCCGCCGTCATTTGGGGCTGCCGGTGCTGGAGGGCGAACGGCCGGCATCAGCTGGTCGCGTGCTGTAGAAGAAGCATTCGGTAGGTGCCGCGAGCCGAGCGGCACGGTTGGAGTAGGTGCCGCGAGCCGAGCGGCACTGGCAGTCCGGCTCGGCTCGCCGGACCTACTTCATCTCATTGCAGCTACTTAGACAACCCCAGCCGGCTGACGCCGGCCGTTCGCTCTATTCGAGTGACTTGGTCGCATCGAAGCCCAGCCAGAGGAACACGGCGACGATATAGACGCTGCCGAAGACGATGAAATTGATCGTCCAGCCATGCGGCTCGAAGCGGTCCAATATCCAGCCGGTTGTAATGCCGGCGGCCGCGCCGCCCAAGTTGCCGACCGTGTTCATGCAGCCGGAGACGATACCGGAATACTTACCGCCGATGTCGATGCAACTGGCCCATGCCGCGCCCATCGTGAGATCATTACAGAACGCGGCCAAGGCGATCGCCAACACAAACAGCCACGGCGAAGAGGCGTACAAGCTCAGGAAATAGCAGAGGGCGCACAGGCCATGCCCCAGCATCCCAAACAGTCGCCGGCCCCATTTGCGGTCGCCGGTACGACGAATAAAGGCATCGGTCAACAGCCCGCCAAGGAAGCAGGCCTGCGAACCCAACAGCAGCGGCGCTCCGCACAGTAGACTCATGGTCCAGAAACCGTAGGACTTCTCCGTGACGCCATAAGTCGTTCCCAGGTACTTCGGTAGCCAGGTGATGTTGAAATACCAACCGTAGGCCGCACAGAAATACATCAGACAGAGCATCCACAGGTTCACACTGGACAGCAGCCGGCCCCACGGTACGTTGCTATGCGATTCCCCTTCGTGAGCCAGCAGTTCCTCCTCAGCCGTGAACGGATCGAGGTTCGCTCCGGCCAACGATGGCTCACTCGTGATGGCTTCCGCTTTTGAGGCGGCCGACATCGCTCCGGGTTGCTGTTGCAACCCAGTCTCGGGAGCTGCGCCGGGAGTGATTTCGCTGGACTTCTTGATCGGCCAGGCGATCGAGAGCGTCTTGCCCGCGGATGCCGCACTCGGAGGGCGCTCGCGGATCAAGGCTAACTCTGCCGTGTTGACGCCCGGATGTTGGTCCGGGCGATCGCGGAACCACCACCAGAAGAACACGCACCAGACCACGCCGAGGATGCCGAAGATCCAGAAGGCGTGTCGCCAGAGGACGACCGGCTCTCCTTGCGGCGTCACCGTATGAATCATCAAGGCCAGCACGGCGAAAGAGGCCATGCCTCCCGCGAAGCGCCCGGCCATCCACACTGTACCCTGCGCGAAACCGCGTTCGCCGAACGGGAACCAGTTATGGAACGACCGCGCGATATTCGGATACGCACCGGCCTCCCCGATGCCGAACAGAAAGCGCACGGCGAACATGGCCGTGAAAGCGAACCACGGCAGATTCGGATACGGATAAATGGCACCGGTCAACGCCGTGAACACCGACCACCATAAGACGATGCGGATGAGCGTGCGGCGCGGGCCGAACATGTCGCCCATCCAACCGCTGGGCACCTCGAAGACCGCGTAAGCGAGGGCGAAGGCCGTGAACAACCAGCCGAGTTGCTGTCCGCTCAGGGCAAATTCTTCGCCGATGTGCGGGGCCACGGTGGCGAAACACACGCGGTCCAGGTAGGTAATCATCGACAGAGCGCAAGCAAAGCCGAGAACGCCGTAACGCACGCGGGTTGGTCGTTGCAGCGCAGAGGGAGGAGAAAGATCGCGATTCATGCATCTCGCCGGTCAGGAACACGGGCGGCAGGGTGGATTCTATCACCACTCTACAAGCGCACGACGAGAAGGGAAAGCAAAAACCAATCAGAATGCAGAATGCGAACTCAATGCAGAATGCAGAATGCAGAATGCAGAATGAAAGACCATCTGGTTTTCATTCTGCATTCTGCATTCTGCATTCTGCATTCGGGATGCATTCTGCATTGGATTAAGCTACGCCACTTCCTTGCGTTCACTCTTCTGTTGTCGCAGGCGCGCCTCGAAGGCGCGAGCCTCTTCGACGGCGAGGGCAATCGCCGGGCCGCTCCAGGTTGCCAGGTCCGCCTCGTAACCCGCCTTAACGCCGGCCTGCACGATATGCTTGACCAATTCGCCCGGCTGACAAACGCCTTGCTGCGCCAAGCGAGCATCGTAGTCGTTTACCCGGCGCTGCAACTCGATGCCATTGGCCGGCATCGCCGGGCTTGCCTTGGGCCCGGGTGGTACCGTCTCGGCCGTCAGACGAACCGGCGGCACCTGTTTCTCCTTCCCTCCGTCCGCCTCCTCACGGACACGACGCTGTCCCTTCGGACGCGGTAGCGCCGAGGGCGGCAAGGTCGGCGTGCGCGCGAACTGCCGTTTCTTCGGGTCATAATCAACCCACTGCGACGGCAAGCGATACAGATAACGGCCAATGCCAAACTTGACGGCCGCGCGCTTGAGGGCGTCGGAGAAGGCGGCCTTACGGCGGTCGCCCTCGTCGGGTTGCTCGCTCTGACCGCCCACGTCCATTTTCGTGATCCATTCGTCGCCCAGCCGCAAACGCAGCCGGCACACGACGGACCCATCCGGTAAACATTCGTACTCGTCCTGCCAACCCGTGACGCCAAGCACATCATCGAGGCGATCCTGAATGACGCGGGCATCCACGTAGGCCAACGCCATCGCGCGATTGCCGCTGACGACGGCCGGCTTGAAGCGCACTTCACGCGGATCGAAGGGGGCGGCCAGCGATTCCGTCAATTCCTCCACACTCGGCGAAGGAGAAATCGCGGCCTTGGAGGGAAGGGTAAGTTGCATGATCGGTTCTCCTCATCCGTCTTTATGGGCGAACGGCCGGCGTCAGCCGGCTGGTGGGGGCTTCTTACCAGCCGGCTGACGCCGGCCGTTCGCCACCCTTTTATAGTGTACACATGTACAAAAGAAAAGCCAGGATGGAAGAAGAAAAAAAACGCCGACCGCAATGTCGTTCACTTCAGAAAATCCAGCAAGCTCAGGCTGAGAATGCGCGAGGCGGAATACAGCGTCGCTTGCAAGAGGTTCTGCTGTTCTTGCATACCGATGACGACTTGGCTTATGTCGGCCCCCTGCACGTTGCCGATCTGCTGTTTTGTCTGCAATTGCACGTCCTGAATATGCTGATCGACTGCTTGCAGGTTCGACAAACTGGCGGACTGCTGGCCGACGACGGTTAGGACGCTGGTATGGACGCGATCCAATTCTTGCAGCGTCTGGCTAACGGCGGTTGCCTGCTGGCTGGGCGGTAAATTCTGGCTGTTGCGCAGCGTGTCGCGCAGCGTGGTGAGAATCTGAAACACATCGTAAGCGCCGGCATTGTTGATGTCGTCGCTGCCGGTCTGGCGAATGTTCGTGCTGTCGATGTTGGTGACGTCGCCGGTCTGACTATTGGTGACAACCTGATTGCCGCTGAAATTGATGGGCGTGGTGGTTGCTCCGCCATCGACGGATAGCGTGCCATTAGAGGTAATGGCCACGCTGCCGCTGAAACCCGGCGCGATCGCCGTCGTATCAAGGAAGACGGTTTGACCGTTCGCTCCTTGAATCTGCAAATTCGTGTCGGTGTTCGTGAAGTTGACGGTCGGACCGCCATCGAGTTGCACCGTGCCGCTGGCACCGGTGCCGCTCGTGTCCACGATGGTCAGGGTGTGTGCGCCGCTTGGACCGAGGATGGTGTCGCCGCTGGCGGAGCTGGTGCCCGGTTGAACGCCGGAGCCGGGGGCGTACGCCGTACTGGTGTGGGCGACGGTCAACGTGCCCTCGCCGGTGGCGCTATCGGTGCCAGTGCCGGCCGCCGCGCCTGTCGTGCCGGTGATGACGGGCGCTCCGCGCTGGAGCGTCTGGAACACCTGACTGCCGGTGTACAGCGTTTGCACCTGCTGCCCCTGACTGATCGGCTCATTAACCGCCTGGGTCGAGCCGTTGTATGTCACTTGCCCTTGCGCGTTGACCGTGAACGGTGCCGTCTGCGAGGCCGTGCCGCCGTAAAGATACACGCCGTTTTGCTGCGTGTTGGCCAATCCAACCACGCCATTGAGAATCGAATCGACCTGATCGCCCATCGCTTGCAGCGATCCCGGTGTGTTGTTGGTGCTGCTGCCCTGGAGCGCTAGTTGCTTGGCCTGGGCGAGAAGTTGGCCCACCTGCGTCAACGTGGATACGCTGCTGTTCAACTTGGCCTGGGCGTCGGCGATGTTCTGATGGTAGATGTCCAAGCGATCGTTCTGCGCCTGATCGGACAACACTTGCAGCGTGCCGAGCGGATCGTCGGAGGGTTGCAAGATACGGTTGCCCGTCGAGGCTTGCTGTTGCAAGATCGCCAGTTGATTGGACTGGTTCTGGGCGTTGGCGATGGCGTTGGCGACCGTCACTTGCGGCGTTATACGTAGTTCCATGGTTTATGCGATGCTCGCCGGCAGGATTTGAATCAAGGAATTGAGCGTGGCGCTCACCGTGCTGATGTACTGAGAAGCAATCTGGAACGAGCGCTGAAAATTCAGCAGATTAACCATCTCTTCATTGGGGTCAATTCCTGAAATACTTTGTTGCTGGACTTGCAATTGATGTCCAATGGCTTGCTGGCTGGTTTGCTGCGTTTGCAGTTGTTGCACCTGCGTCGCCACATCGCCGACGAGTGCGTCAAAGCCTTGGGTGAGGGTCTGCGTGCCGTTGGCGAGCAAGGGCTGATCGTGTACGGCGGCCAGGCGCAGGAGGTTGCTATTGTCGCCAGGATCGCCGCTGCGCGAGCCGGCCAGCAGGCTTGGATTATTCACCAGCGCGGGCTGCACGGCGAGGTCGGGCGGCGTGCTGCCGGTGAAGAACGTACCCAGCCCCAGAGCGGTCAGGATGCCGGCCGTATCCGGCTGTGCAACGACGGGCGTCGAGAAGGTGTCGCCGTTGTTGGCTGTGCCGGAAGCCAGCTTCACGGTGACGCCGTTGGCCACGGTCAGCGCCGTGCCCGGCGAGTAGCCCTGGCCGATGTTCAGCGTCGTGACGGGATTGCCGCCAGCGTCCTTGACCTGCAAGGTCAAATTGGCCGTAACGCCGACGGTCCCGCTACCGACGACCTGGAAGGTGTATTTGTCGTTGCCGGTCCCGGTGTACTGACCGCCGATTTGCGGAGCAGCCGTGCCGGTGAAACCGCTTGTGTCGGGCGCGGTCGGCGGCTGGCCTGCGAAGTCGAAGGCGAAGCCGGGCTTGGCCAGGACTTGCAATGTGCCCGTTTGCGGATCGGTTATGGCTTGAATGTTTGGCACGGTACTAAGAGCCGATGCCACATCGTTGAGGCTTTGTGTGGCCGGATCGATGTTTATCTGCGTCAGCGTGCGCGCGCCGGTAGAAAGATCCGTGACGCTGACAAACAGGGAGCCGGCCTGCGGCGGAAAAGCCAGGCCGGCCTGGTTCAGCGGTTTGGTGAGGCTGGTTGCGCCGCGCGTGCCGGCCAGAAACGTGGACGGTCCCGAGAGTCCGAGTCCGGTCGCCTGCACATTGTCCACTTGCTGCGCGAGGGTGCCGGCCAGCGTGTTGAGTTGATTTTGCACATCCGGCAGCGTTTGGTTGCGCACGGTCAGCAAGCCGCCGACTTGCCCACCCACGATCGTCAACGGCGTCGTCGAACCGGATACCGTTATCTGCGCCTGATTGCTGGAATTGACCGAGAATTTCAGGGCCGTACTTGAGTTGCCCACCACGACCGGCACGCCACCCGCCAACACCGTCACTTGATTGAGATCGGTTGGGAATACTTGCACGCCGATGTCGCCGGCCAGCTGATTGATGAGTTGGTCGCGCTGGTCGAGTTGATCGTTGGGATTTACTCCGCGGGCACTCACGCTCTGGATTTGGCCGTTGAGTTGGGCGATCCGTTGGGCCAATGAATTGATGTCCGCCACGGTGTTGCTCAATTGAGCGTCCACGCCGTTACTAACCTGAGTGAGATCGCTATTGAGCGAATTGAACGCCGTGGTGAGTTGTTGAGCGCTGCCGAGGACGACGGCGCGCTGCGTCGTGTCGGATGGCTGGGCGGCGAGTTGGGTAATCTGGTTGAAAAACTGCTCGATGTCGTCGTGCAGCGAGCCGGACGAGGGGCTGAGACTCGTTTGCACCTGCTGCAACTGGTTAAGCTGGGCCGTCGTGTCGGCGAGCGAATACGTCTGGTTGGTGATGGCGGTTTCCAGCGGATTATCGATCTGCCGGCGCGTGTCCGAGACGGTGACACCGCTGCCAACGGAGATATTGCCGATCTGTGTAGGATCTGACTCGGTCAGATCGACGACCTGGCGATGGTAGCCGGGCGTATTGGCGTTGGCCAAATTCTCGCCGATGACACTGAGGGCGGTCTGGGCGGCGTTCAAGGCCGAGACGCCGGGGCCGAGGAGAGACATACGATTATACCTGGGCTTCGAGGAAGGAACCGCACAACCCCGCCCGGCTTTCTCCTTGCGATCCGTAGCCTTCGCTGACGCTGATTCCTGTCAGGCTGGCGAACAGACCGCGAAGGAAACCACGGGCGTAGCCGAGCAGGGCGGCGTTGTGGTGGTTGAGTTGGTCGGCCTGGCGGACCAGTTCGACGAGACGGGCATGATGATCGAGCAACGAACCGCGCACCGATTGCGGCAAAGACAGGGCGGCCGCGCGCAACGTCACCTCGGACGCGGGCACGCCGAGAAGGGGAGCCAGCGATTCGCGGAGTTGGTCGCGGGACCGGGCCATTTCCTGGCTGACCTGGACGAGTTGTTCCTGCCGCGTGTGCAGGATGGCCAGACCGTTCAGGTTACGCTGCACGAAGGCGGCGCGAACCTCACGCAAGGTCCGCAGCATGTCCGCCAGCAACGCTTCCTCGTGCGCCAGATGCGTCGCGCACAGGGAGAGAATTTGGGCGTCATGTTCGCGGAGGATGGCTGACTCGGGACGGCTCATGCGGGGTCAGTTGCCTCATCAGGGATTGCGCGATGCCGATGCCTTTGCCTTGCGTGAGATGCTGGGCCATGAACTGATCGAACAGACTGCCGTAGATGTCGCCGCCGTCTTTGCCGAACAGCGAGCCGGGTTCGAGCGTCTGCCGCATCTCCTTGAGGAGCGTAGACACAAAGATACTCTCGAACCCCTTGGCGGCCTCCGCCAGCGACGGCTTGTTCCGTCCGTCCGTCAGGGTCTCCGTCATCCCAAGTGGGGCGCTCAATTGTGAACCAAAGGCGGCCGCGGGTCCAATCATTTGCCTCTCCCTCCTTCGCTTGCCTGCTGTCCTGTTCGTCAGGTTCCGTAGGGTTTACGCAACCGCTCTTGTGTACCGTTTTGCCAGCCCGCAGCGCCAGCAAGGGTTCCCTTGCTGGCGCTGCGGGCTGGCAAAGACACCCTTGCTGGCGCTGCGGGCTGGCAAGACCGTTACATAATCACCAATTCCGCTTGCAGCGCTCCCGCTTGCTTGATCGCCTGAAAGATCGAAATCAGATCGCGCGGCGTCACGCCCAGTGCGTTGAGGGCGCGTGCCAGGTCGGCCACCGTGACGGTTTGTGGCGCGATATGCAGGTACGCGCCCTGTTCCGTGACGCCTACCTGGGTGCGCGGTACAACCACGCTTCGTCCCGAACTGAAGGCGTTGGGCTGCGATACCTGCGGCGTCTCGCGCGTGACAATGGCGAGGTTTCCATGAGCGATGGCGACGGTGGTGATCTTGACGTTTTCACCGGCCACGACGGTGCCGGTGCGTTCGTTGATGATGACGCGGGCCGGCGTGTCGGTAATCACTTCCAGATTGCCCATATCGCTGAGGAAGGCCACCGAATGAGGCCGGAACTCGTGCGGTACATCTACCTCCACGGTGCCGGCGTCGAGCGGCAGAGCGCGGCCCGGTGCCCACTCATTGATGACGGCGGCGATGGAACGTGAGGTCGCGTAATCGGGATTCTTGAGCATCAAATGGATGCGGCCCTTGTACATCACCTCGCCGCGTGCTTCGTGTTCGACGAAGGCTCCGCCGGGGATGCGTGCGACGGCGACAAAGTTCTTTTGAGCGCTGGCCGCCGCGCCGCCGAAGGTGAAGCCGCCGACCGATAACGGCCCCTGAGCCACCGCGTAAACGACGCCATCCGCACCCTTGAGGGGCGTGAACAACAGCGTGCCGCCCTGCAAACTGGTGGCATTATCGAGGATCGACACGGTGACATCGAGCCGGCTGCCGCCGCGGGCAAACGGACCAATCTCGGCCATCACCATCACCGTCGAGACGCTGCGCGATTGGAACACGTTGTCCGTCTGCACCTGCATGACGATCTTCGAGTTGACGCACAGGCGTTTCATCATGTCCACGGCGACTTGCTGCGTGAACTTGCTGGAGCCGCCCGTACCGTTGAGACCAACGACGAGGCCGAAGCCGTACAGTTGGTTGGAGCGAGCGCCTTCCAGATCGGTTATGTCCTTAATGCGCGCACCCGCCCGCGCGGGAACGGCCAGGGCGAGAACCGCGAGGAAGCAAAACAACGTGCGTGTCATGGAAGACCTCGTTTTATCAGAGGCTTCCTCGCCAGCCCGCAGCGCCAGCAAGGGATTCCCTTGCTGGCGCTGCGGGCTAGCGAGGAAGGTTAGTACGGCCAGAATCGATTGGCGATGCGACTGAACCACCCCTGATTCGTGGTGTTCGTCTCAACGCCGCGGCCGAGGTACTGAATCTGGAAATTGGCCACGAACGTCGAAGGAATGGTGTTATCGAAAGCGATGTCCAGCGGGCGAATGACGCCGCAGATACGCAGGGTGCGCACCTCGCGCGTGACGGTGCGCTGGCGAAAGCCTTCAATCACAAGGTTGCCGTTGGGCTGCACCGCCACGACCGTGCAAGTCACCGTGTCGGCGAAGGTTTGATTGATGTTGTACGCGGAAGTTCCCGTGAAGCCGCGTGTGACGTTGGCATCTACATTAAGGTTGGACTTGGCCGTCCGCGCCGCGCCCGAATCCGTGCCGGTAATATCGCCCTTCAGGGTGAGACCGCCGCCGGTATCGGCCGTCTTGTTGAGGTTACGCTGATCCTTGTGTTCGATGCCGGTGTTTTCGACGATGACCAGCGTCACGATGTCGCCGGTTCGGCGGGCGCGATTGTCCACGTAGAGGAACGAACTGAAGAAATTGTGCCGTTGCCAGATTGAGTCGGCGCGGCAGGGCGCGGGTGCCAGCACGCAGCCGGTCAACACCAGCCACAGAGTTAGACGAATCATCGGGGCAGCCCTTTCAATAGTCCACTTCGACGGTCGAGCGATCCACGACTCGACCGGCCACCGTGGCGTTGGAATCGACGTTGCGCACCTGGATAAGCTGGCCGATGCGTCCTTCTTGCAAGGCCTCGCCGCGCGCCTTCACTTGCAGCGGGCCGACCTTGGCGAGAATGTGAATCAGATCGCGCTGATGGATGACGATGGCGAGTTGCGTGTCGGACTCAACATCGCCTGGCTCAATAAGGCGCCCGGCGGCCACGGTTCGACGGGCATGGCGACCCATCAGCCCGGCGACATCGACGGCGGCTTTCGGAGGGTTTTCGACGGCGACGCGCTCGATGCGGACGTTGTCCGAACGAAACGCCTCGCCGACTTCGATGCGGCGAATCGCCACGGGAGCCGACTGGAGTTTTTTCACTTCCAGATACACGGGCAGTCCCAGGCGGCGCGCTCCACGGATGTAGATGCCGACCTCGACCATCACACGGCCGGGCACGGTTACGGGGCCGCGCAGTTCGGCTTCGAGATGAATGTCCTCGCCCTCGGCCGACAGCGGCGGCAGACGCACCGGCTGAGCGAGTTGGATGGCGGCGTCTTCGGTCCCGGCCGGTAATTTCTGCTCCACCGCCTGCCGCGCGACGGCGGCAATCTTGTTATCCAGCGCTTCGGTGGCGGGCCGACTGACGCGCACGAAACGCGGTCCTTCTAGGCGGAAGGCACGGTCATCGATACCGGCGACTCGCAAGCGAAAGTCAATCTGCTGTTGCGAAACCAAAATTGGTTGGCTCGACAACGGCAACTCGGCGAGATCCAGTTTGGCGATGCGTTCGCGCTGTTGCGCATCGCCGCCTTCCAGGGCCGCGACATCCCCGACGCTGACTTGCGAGCCGGAAACCGTCGCCTCGGCGCGGAGCGTGAGAACAAGCGGTTCGGCCGCGCGGCAGGCGACGTTCGCCAATAACATCACCGCGACAACCAGAACGAGACGAGGAGTAGCGTGCATGGCCGATCACCGAATGAGATTGGTAGTGGAAGATAGCATTTGGTCGGCGGTGGTGATGGCCTTGGTGTTGAACTCGTAGGCGCGTTGGGCGAGGATCAGATTGACCATCTCGGCCACCACATCCACATTGGAGCCTTCGAGGAAGCCTTGGCGGATCAAGCCGGCACCTTGCTGGCCGGGCGTCGTTGTGATTGGCTGGCCGGATGACTGCGTTTGCGAATAGAGGTTGCGGCCCTCATTGCTCAACCCTGCCGGATTCTGAAAGCGCACCAGCTGAAGCTGGCCCACTTGCGTCGGTGCCGTCGAACCGGGCGTGGTGACGGATACCGTGCCGTCGGTGCCGACCGACACCGACAACGAATTCTGCGGGATGCTCATCTGCGGCGACAGCAAGAAACCGTCCGAGGTCACGAGGTTGCCGTTGGAATTCAGGCTGAAGTTACCGGCGCGCGTGTAGCGGATTTCGCCGCTGGGCAGCGTTACCTGAAAGAAACCATCGCCATCGACGGCCACATCGTAAGGATTGGTCGTGTTGTTGAGGGTGCCGGGCGTGAAGACTTTTTGATTGCCGGAGACGGCCACGCCGCTGCCGATTTGCAAACCCGTGGGTAGCGGCAAGCCTTGCGAGGCGGTCGAACCAGGCGTGCGCTGCGTCACATAGATCAAATCCTGAAACTGCGGCTGCATGCGCTTGAAGCCCGTCGTGTTGACGTTGGCAAGGTTATTCGAGGTGGTGTCCACCATCGTTTGCTGGGCATTCATGCCGGTGGCGCTGGTGAAAAGAGCTTTAATCATGGCATGCTTCCTTGCTTACATTTGACCGTTGATGCGCTGCTGCATGACATCGGACAACGAGCGCAGCGCCTTGGCGGCGGCTTCGTACTGCCGCATGCCGGAGATCATCTGCACCATCTCCTGAACGACTTGCACGTTGGAACCTTCGCGATAGCCCTGGCGAATCGACGCCGTGGATGCTTGCGGTCGGACGCCGGTTGGCGCTTCAAACAGCGTGGTGCCGGCGCGAACGAGTTGGCCCGGATCGGCGAACGACACCACGCGCAGCTGTCCCACCTGAGTTTCACCGGCCTGTACGCTGCCGTCTTGCCCAACCGTGATGGTCGCGGTGTTTTGTGGAATGCGCAGCGGGCCGCCGCTTCCATTCACCGCGTAGCCGTTATGACTGACCAGCTGGCCGTTGATGTCGAGTTGAAACTGGCCATTGCGGGTGTACAGGGGGCCGTTCGGTCCATTGAGGACGAAGAAACCATCGCCCTGGATGGCCAACTCCAAGGGGTTGCCCGTGTGCTGATAATCGCCCTGCGTGAAGGTCGTGTAATTCTGGGCGAGTTTCGTGCCGTGCAGCGATTGCGCGGACGCCGCGTTGCTCGATGGCTCCGAAGGGGCGACGTAGGCCTCGAAGGATAGCCCCTGACGGCGATAGCCGGTAACCGGCGCGTGGGCCAGGTTTTCCGCGAGGATGTCCTGATTTTGCAGCGCGGTTCGCATGGCGGTGGCCGCGCTGTAGTAACCCTGGAGCATGTTCCCTCCCATCCTCCGAGTCTTGCCGGTTGTATCATCCCCTCCTGTTATCGGAAGAATGCGGGGTCGGCGAATAGGAGGAATAACGCCCTCTATTCCGCCGTCGCGATAAAAGAGGAAGACTGTACCGCCCGCGCGCCGATTCGCCGCACGGAAGGGTTTTCACGGGCGCGCCAGGGCCGACGAGGGTGAAAATGCAAGGAATAGAGGAAAAATTGCTCAAAATACGTGCTTTTCCAGGTAATATCCAATTGACAATCTCTTCCATGCTTTCTACTCTCGCACTTATTGCGTAGTGTTCCCCATTCCCAACTGAGAATTCGCGAGGAGATCGATGGCCGAAAACAATGCCCCCAAGGCGATGACGAAGTCGGCGGTTTACGACGAAATCGCCAAGAACACGGATTTATCGAAAAAGCAGGTCGGAGAAGTCTTCGATGCGCTCAGCAAGCTGCTCAAGCGCGAGTTGGGCAAGAAAGGCCCCGGCATGTTCACGCTGCCCGGCTTGGCCAAGTTGAAGTTGGTTCGCAAGCCCGCCACCAAGGCGCGCCAGGGCGTCAATCCGTTCACCAAGCAACCGCAGATGTTCAAGGCGAAGCCAGCCCGCAACATCGTTCGCATTCGCGCCTTGAAGACCCTCAACGAACTGGTCAAGTAAGACCCGCGCCAGGCGAACATCGCGATGCCAGCCCGCAGTGCCAGCAAGGGACGAAATCCCCTTGCTTGCGCTGCAGGCTGGCGAGGACAACTCATTTCCGGCTGGCTTGCTGAAGGAAGTAGCCCACGCCAAACACGACGATGCCGATGGCGGACAACGTCAGTGACTCGCGTAGATCCAACGGGCGCTCCGGCGATAGGTTGCCGGCGATGGCCAACGGCAGCAGAATCATGCCCACGATTTGCAGAAAACGGCCCAGTTTATACAGCATTTCCCATTATCCGCGGCGAATTTACGGTTCTCGAATCCGAGAAATCCCGTTGCGGTCTTTCTCAAAATTGCCATAACCGAAACTCCTCGATCCTGCCCACATTCTACAACTCTCCGCTGGAATCGACCGGCACGTCGCTTGCCCTGGCCGGCACACGAATTGCTAGGAATGGCGGATTCTCGCGATGATCGGTTGCTTCGGTGTGAAGGTGCTTGACATCGTTTTCATCACGCCTACAAAACTGTTGTTCCGCCAGCGCCCGCTGCGCGACAGAGGCGAAGCAGGTGACGGATTCCTGGGAGACAATACGAGTGAGATCCACTTTATCTTCAATCGGGATGGTGCGTGTTCTCGTCCTGGCCGCCCCCTGTCTGGCTCCGCTTCTGTCCGGCTGTGACCTGGAGCCGTATCCCGCCGAGTTAACCTACGCCCTGCGGACCGACCCCATTGTCATCAAGGCGCCGGGCGGTACACCGTGGGACACGACGGGGCCGGCCCAGCTCGACAACAACATCGCTCGTTTCAATAACAAGGAAGTCGGCGGAGAGACGGTCGATCCCAAGCAGATGGCGCCGGCAGAGCGGCAACAGCTCGACACGGCCCTCATTGGTCTGTTCGGCTCGCCGGCCGCGCCCAAAGTGGATCTGAAAGACTCCGAACTACAAGAGCCGGCAAAAGAGCTAAAGCTCGACAATAAAACTCTGGAAGCGGGCAGCAAACATTATCGCCGTCATTGCATGCACTGTCATGGCGTGACCGGCGATGGTCGCGGACCGACGGGACCGTGGGTGAATCCGCATCCTCGCGACTATCGGCAAGGGCTGTTCAAGTTTATCTCCTCCGATGCGGATGGACGCAAGCCGCGCCGGGAAGACATTCGCCGCATCCTGGAACACGGCATCGAAGGTACCTCCATGCCTTCCTTCGGTCTCCTCCTGGAAGACGAAAAGGAACAACTCATCAGCTATGTCATTCACCTCAGCCTCCGCGGCCAGGTGGAAATGAGCATCATGCGCAACCTCCTCAAGAAAGAGGGGCTGGAAGGCAGCATCGCCGAGAGCGTGAGGGATTTGACCGAGACGTTCTTGAAACAGTGGATTGCCTCCAGTCAGAAGGTGATCGAGCCGTCCGCGTATCCGTATAAGGACGGCGACGAGGAGCAGATGAAGGCGTCGGTGCGGCGCGGATTCGAGTTGTTCACCGATCCCAAGGGAGCCGGCAGTTGCATCGCCTGCCATCTGGACTTCGGCCGGCAGACGCCGTTCCGCTACGACGAATGGGGTTCCCTCGTTCGGCCCGCCAACTTGACGGCCGGCGTTTATCGCGGTGGTCGGCGGCCCGTTGACCTTTACTGGCGCGTCAAGGGCGGCATTCGGCCGTCCGGCATGCCCGGTGCCGATCTCAAGATCGACAAGGAAAAGAAGCTCGATGAATACTGGGACGTGGTGAACTTCTTGCAGGCATTGCCCTATCCGCAGATGCTTCCTAAAGACGTTCGCGAGCGGATTTATCCGCGGCAGGAGAAATCGCCGTCCGAGCATGCCGCGAGGTGAGTGAGACTGAACTTCGCCGTGTCCTTGCCAGCCCGCAGCGCCAGCAAGGGAATCCCTTGCTGGCGCTGCGGGCTGGTGAAACAGGCCCTACAGGAGTTTTCCGTGCAGCAGAAATGGTGGAGTATTTTTTTCGGAGCGGTCCTGCTGGCTTCGTTCCTGCTGGTCGCCGTCGCTCCGTTTGCCGGTTGGGGTCTGCCATCCAATATCGCCAGCTTCGGTGGCGAAGTGGATCAGCTCTACTACGTCATTCTCGGCTTCACGGCGTTCTTCTTCGTGTTGACCGAGGTTCTGCTCGTCTGGGCGATGTATCGCTACGCCTGGAAGCCCAACCATAAATCCGATTATGTCGAGGGCAATCATCGCCTGGAACTGCTGTGGACCATTGTTCCAGCCGGCATTTTGTTGTTCATCGCCATCACGCAAATCAAGGCCTGGGAGCGGATCAAGTATCCCTCCAAGATGCCCGATGCCCAACTGGTTCTCCAGGTCACGGCCCGGCAGTGGGATTGGACGCTGCGCTATCCGGCGGATGCCGAGCGTTTCTACGCCACCAAGGACATGCCGGAAGGCGAGCAGAGACGCAAGCAAGCCGAATCGCGTCACTGGTCCGAAACACCCGAAATCGATGACGTTTATCTACCCGATGAACTGCATTGTTGGAAAGATGCCAACGTCCGCATTTACCTGAAAACGCAGGATGTCTTGCATAGTTTTTATCTGCCGAACCTACGGCTCAAGCAAGATGCCCTGCCGGGTAAGACCATTCCCATGTGGTTCAACGCCACCGATTTCAACACTCGCTTCGACGAGAAAACCGGCAAGTGTGTGCTGACCGACAAGAACAAGGAATGGGAGATCGCCTGCGCCGAGTTATGCGGTGGCGGCCACTACCGCATGCGCGGCTTGCTGTACGTTCACGAGACGAAGGACGATTACCTGAAGTGGCTCAAGCACGTTCGGGACGCGCAGCGCAGCCGCGAACCGGAAAAGAAAGCGGCCACGGTCGCCACGCGTTGAGGAGTCAGGAGTCAGGAATCAGGAGTCAGCAACCTGATTCCTGACTCCTGATTCCTGTCTCCTGACTCCTTATAAGTGTTCACGGCCCGCGAGGATTGAGAGATGAGCGTCAGCCATTCGCATTCGACTGAAACCCATGCCCATCCGGAGTTAGGTTTCCTCCGCAAATACATCTTCTCCGAAGATCACAAGATCATCGGAATTCAGTTTCTTTTTTCGGGAATCATCTTCTTCCTGATTGGCGGCACACTGGCGTTGCTGGTGCGCATGCAAGTCGATTTTCCGCAAGGAACGCTGCCTTACATTGGCCGATGGTTCCCGGCCAGTTGGGGCGAACGAATGTCGCCCGATTTTTACGCCATGATTTTCAGCATGCACGCGACGATCATGATTTTCTTCGTGATTATCCCATTGCTGACAGGGGCGTTCGGTAACTTTTGCATTCCGCTCATGATCGGGGCACGCGATATGGCGTTCCCGAAATTGAACATGCTGTCGTACTGGTTCATGTGGCCGGCCTTCGCCGTCATCCTGATTTCTTTCTTCGTGGATGGCGGGGCGGCCGGCTCCGGCTGGACTTCGTATCCCTTGCTTGCGAGTGCCACCATGCCGGCCGGCGAGGGGTTCCAATCGATGGCTTCGCCGCACTCCGGCCACGGTCAAATCTGCTGGCTGGTTGCCTTGGTGTTCGTCGGCATCTCCTCCATGATGGGTTCGGTCAACTATCTGACGACCATCATCAACTTGCGTGCGCCTGGCATGACGCTATTCCGCATGCCCATGACCGTGTGGGCCATGTTCATCACAGCCATTCTGCAAGCGATGGCCTTGCCTGTGCTGACGATTGCTTTGGTATTACAGTTACTCGACAAGACGATTAACACGACGTTCTTCTTGCCGCCGGGCGGCATGTCGTTCGGCAACTGGCACACGGGGCCGGGTGGCGGTCAGACGCTGTTGTGGCAGCATCTATTCTGGTTCTACTCGCATCCGGCCGTGTACATCATGATTCTGCCGGCCATGGGCATGGTGTCGGATATTATCTCGACGTTCGCCCGCAAGCACATTTTCGGCTACAAGCCGATGGTGTTGGCCATTGCCGGCATCGCTGGCCTGGGCTTCATCGTTTGGGGTCATCATATGTTCCAGAGCGGCATGGACCCGCGTTTGGGCACGGGCTTCATGCTGGCCACCATGATGATCGCCCTGCCGTCGGCCGTGAAGGTCTTCAACTGGCTGGGCACCATTTGGGGCGGCAACATTCAATACACGACAGCGATGCTCAACGCTCTCGCATTCGTGGCCATGTTCGTCATTGGCGGTTTGTCTGGTATCTTCATGGCCGCCACGCCGGTAGACGTGTATTTCCACGATACGTATTACATCGTGGCCCACATTCATTATGTGCTGTTCATGAGCAGCGTGTTCGGCATCTTCGGCGGCATCTATTACTGGTTCCCGAAGATGTTTGGCCGGCTGATGAATGAGAAATGGGGCAAGGTTCACTTCGCCCTGACTTTTGTATTTTCCAACTGCACGTTTTTCCCGATGCACATCATCGGCATCGCCGGCCATCCACGCCGCTATTACGATTCGACGCTGTATCACTTCCTGGACAACGTGCAGCCGCTCAACCAGTTCATGACCATTAGTGCCCTGTTGTTGGGACTGGCGCAATTGATTTTCCTGGTGAACTTTGTCGTGAGCTTGTTCCGCGGAGCCAAGGCGGGAGCGAATCCGTGGCGGTCGAACACGCTGGAATGGACGGCCCCCTCGCCACCGCCACACGGCAACTTCCTTGAGACGCCGATTGTTCGCCGTGGGCCTTACGAGTACGGCTCGCCGGCAATCGAGGAAGATTTCTTGCCGCAGGCCGCGCCCCAGCCGGCCGGTGTACCCGTTACGGCGCACTGATCCAGGACGAGCCGCTGGCGGCTTCGCGTTCATCGCGAAGTCGCCGGCGATTTCAGAATCACTACGGATATTTGATGTCCCTCATGCCATCCTCCATCGTCGAAACCCGGTTAGCCCCGCGCTGGCTGCACGCTTGGGCTGTGCTGACTGCCGGCGTCACCGTAGTTTTGCTGGCACTGGGTGCGGTCGTCACCACGTTCCAGGTTGGCATGGCTGATCCCGTTTGGCCAACGGTGCCCTGGCATCTGGCGCTCATCGATTGGCGCGAGCCGAATCCGGGTTTCGTGATCGAACATAGCCATCGACTGGCGGGCTACCTCATTGGTTGCTGTGTCATCGTGTTGGCGCTCGGACTGTACCTTTCGGCTCGCCGCGTCTGGCTGAAGTGGTTAGGCGTTGCCGCGCTGCTGGGCGTTATCGCGCAGGGATTGCTCGGCGGTTTCCGGGTGGTGTTGCATGCGTTACTCGGAACAAACTTGGCCGTTATTCACGGTTGTTTCGCCCAGATTGTTTTCAGTTTGCTCGTGAGCTTGGCCGTCATCACCTCGGCTCGCTTCTCCACGGCGACGCTGCCCGCTGAAGAGTCGCTGCGCGTGCGGCGCTGGTCACTGGCGTTGACAGCCCTCGTTTTCGTGCAATTGATTTGGGGCGCTCTGTTACGACACACGAACGGAGCGCTGGCGCAGCGTCTGCATTTTCTGACAGCCTTCGCTGTCGTCGCCGTCGCGGCATGGTTGGCTCATACGGTCCTGGCGAGTCCAGGAGCGCGCCGGCTCCTTGGTCGGACATTGCTGGTCCTGGGCCTATTGCTCACCTTGCAGGTCATGCTCGGTATCGAAAGCTGGCTGAGCAAGTTCGCCGGTGTTTTGCTGCCGGAGTTGCACAAGCCCACGATTGGACAGGCGGCGGTGCGCGTCAGCCATGTCCTTGTCGGCTCCTTTATTCTCGCCACTTCCACCGTGTTGACGCTGCTGACTTATCGCCCCGCTGCTGTTGCTGCCGTGCCGATGGAAGGGGACCACGAAGAGAGAACGGAGACGAGTTATCGGCCGGCGGCTGGCCGGACTGGAATCACCAACGTCGTACCTCATCTGGAAGGGACCGCATGAAGTCGGCTATGAGTGTTTGTGCCGAGACGCCTACCCTGGCGCGTCCGCGCGTGGCGGACTACCTTGAGTTGGCCAAGCCGCGCGTACTCGTACTCGTGCTGTTCACAGTTGGGACCGGTGTTCTGTTGGCCGGCGGAAGAGACGTTCAACTCGCCGTCTTGCTGCACACGGTTTTCGGCACCGCGCTGGTGGCAATCGGTGCCAGCACACTCAACCAGTGGTACGAACGCGATAGCGACGCCCTTATGCGCCGTACCGAGAAACGCCCGTTGCCTTCGGGTCGGTTGCAATCGCTGGAGGTTTTTCTTTTCGGTGTGCTGCTCGGCCTGGGCGGAATCGTCTATCTGGGGCTGACACTCAGCCAGATCACCGCTTCCATCGTGGCCGCCGCGACGTTCCTCCTCTATGCCGTGGTTTACACGCCCCTGAAACGGCTTACGCCGCTCAATACGCTCGTCGGTGCCGTACCCGGCGCGTTGCCGCCGATCATTGGCTGGTGCGCCGTGCGCGGAGAGATCACGCACGAGGCCGGCTTGCTATTTCTCGTTTTGTTTCTCTGGCAGGTGCCGCACTTTTTGGCCATCGCCTGGATTTACCGCGACGATTACGCCCGCGCCGGGCTGCGTATGCTGCCCGTGGTTGATCGCGATGGTCAACGCACCAGCCAGCACATGATTCTCTACTGTCTCGCGCTTTTGGCTGTCAGTTTGCAGCCGGTGTTGCTCGGCAGCGCCGGCCTCTTGTACCTCGGCGGCGCAACGCTTCTGGGACTGACGTTCCTGGCGACGGCCATCGGCTTCCAGCGCTGGCGCTCGCTGTGTCAGGCACGACGTGTACTCCGCGCCTCGCTACTGTATCTGCCCGGTTTGCTCGTCCTGCTGTTGTTGGATCGTGCTTTACCCTGGCTGTTCGTCTCGCCTTGAGGCGGCGGCTGGATCAACCTCAAACTCAGCATCCGAATTATTATGACTCAGGTCGTCTTCGACAAACCGCAGGAACACATGGGTTTGCCGCTCCCTCACGGGAAGGTGGCCATGTGGCTGTTCCTCGTCACCGAGATCATGTTTTTCACCGCGCTGATTGGTGTCTACATCATCCTGCGCCACGGCACGCCGGCCAATTCGCCGTTCACATGGCCGGCTCCCCATCAGGTGCATCTTGTCGAATGGATTGGTGCGCTCAACACATTCGTCCTGATTTGCAGCAGTTTCACCGTGGTGATGGCCCACCATGCCGCCGTGAAAGGCAACATGAAGAACGTCACCACGTACATCGGCATCACGCTGGCCCTGGGCGCGTTATTCCTCGGTATCAAAGCCTATGAATACAACGCCAAGTTTCAGCATGATATTTTGCCCGGTCACATTGGCGAGAGCTTGCCCATTCCGGCGAAAGGTGAGCATCAAGACGGATTCTCTCTCAGTGATCTGCAAGCCATTCAGCGCGAGAAGAACTCCAACCCGACCGGCATGCAATACGTCCATCGGGTTACGGACCAGCTTAACGCGATCATCGCCGACGCCGGTGCCGACGCCAAGTTAAAGGAAGATTGTGCCGCTCTCGTTGATGAAATGCGCTTCAAAACTGCCGGCGTGGACGAGAAGACCGGCAAGCCGGTGCTGGGCCGAGACGGTCAGCCTCTGACGGGGTATCAAGCTCCGCTTAGTCCAGGCGAAGTCGGCGAACGGGTTAACCACATTCTGCACGAGCATGAAGCGAAGGAACCCCATCTCACGCCGGCCATCCCGTTCGGCAATTTGTGGGCGTCGTGTTACTTCGCCATGACGGGCTTCCACGCTCTGCACGTTTTCGGCGGAATTGTGATCTTCGTCATCATTTTGCTGATGGGGCTGATTGGCAAGCTCGGCCCGCAACACGCCAGCTTGTTGGAACTGACGGGCCTGTACTGGCACTTCGTCGATATTGTGTGGATCTTCTTGTTCCCCTTGCTCTATCTGGTATAGAATCGTTTCTCTCCGAGCGGAGGCGTTCGCCTCCGCTCGGAAGTTCAGGAGAAAATGTTATGTCCACCACCGGACACGCGACGACGGACGACGCCGCCCACGATCTGATGACCAAGGCGTACTTCACGGTGTTCATCGCCCTGTCGATCTTCACCGCGATCTCGTTCATCGCCAACGAAGCCGTGCGCCAGGGCTGGATCGGGGTGCATACGAGCTTCGTCATCATCATCGGCGTGGCCGTCATCAAGGCCGTCCTGGTCGGCTATATCTTCATGCACCTGAAGTTCGATTGGGGCAAAGTGTATTTCATCATCGTGCCGATTTTCATCCTCGGCATCATGATGATGCTGGTGTTCATGCCGGACATCGTCATCGCCTGGCAGCCGGGCCAACATCCGCTCGAACCGCCTGTCTCGACGACCGGGACACGCTGAAAAAAAATCCGAAATCCGAAATCCGAAAGAAACCCAAAAACCGAAATCCGAAATCTTAAACAAAGCAAGGGGTGGGTTTTGAGTTTGGGTATTCGGATTTTGGGTTTCTTTCGGATTTCGGATTTCGGATTTCGGATTTCGGTTTTCCCGCTTCTCTTCTGTCTGTCCGCCGCCGCTCCGGTTGAGAACAATCTCGGCGAAGTCGGCGATTTTGCCCTAACGGAACGCAGTGGCCGCACCGTTCACAAGTCGGACCTGCACGGCAAAATCTGGATCGCTTCCTTCGTCTTCACGCGCTGCACGGCGGGTTGTCCGCAAATCAGCACGACGATGCAGAAACTCCAGAAAGATTTGGCCCACTATCCCGATGTGCGGCTCGTCACCTTCACCGTCGATCCGAAAAACGACGATCGCCAAACGCTCAACGACTACGCCAAGAACTACGACGCCGACCCCGAGCGCTGGCTCTTCCTCACTGGCGAAGAGGAGGAGATCTACCAATTGTTGGCCAAATCCTTCCACCTGCCCGCCCAGCAGAACACGGGCGAAGAACGCACGCCGGGCAACGAAGTGGCCCACAGTTCAAGGCTCGTTCTCGTGGATCGTCAGGGACACATTCGCGGCTATTTCGAGGGCATGCCCGATCCGCGCCAGCCCGATGAAGCGGAATATCAGGCGAATGTGCGGAAACTGAAGGCCCAAGTTGCGTCGTTAGAACATGATGCCTGGTATCTGCCCAGCGATTTCCCACGTTTCAACGCCACCCTCAACGCCGTCAGCGCCATGCTGCTCCTGCTGGGTTTCGCGGCCATTCGTCAGCGGCTCGTGAGGCTGCACGTCGCCTGCATGCTGTTGGCCCTGGGCGTCTCCGCCGTGTTCTTGACGGGATACCTGTATTATCACGGCGTCATCAAGCAGGGACAGCCGACGTACTTTGCCGAGCAAACAAGCCACGCCCATCCGCCGGCCTGGGTCGGCTTCGTCTATCAGATTGTGTTATGGACGCACACGCCGCTGGCGATCCTCGTGACGCCGCTGGCTTTGTACACGGCCTATCAAGGTCTGCGTGGCCGGTTCGCTCGCCATGTGCGCGTGGCACGTTGGACGTTGCCGGTTTGGTTGTATGTGTCGATCACCGGCGTCGTCGTCTACTGGATGTTGTATCGGCTCTATCCATTGCCATGAGCGCAGACTCATCTCACACGAAAACTCGTTCCCGCCAGCGCCGTAATCGAACCGCTCGTCCGTCTTATTGACGAAGAACAGTGTACGGAAATTTGCGCCCTCAGCGCACTTTCATAAAGCGAGCATTTTTTCGATACACTTCGAGGCCCGCATTGTTGATAATAACTGCTCGCCTGAACTTCACCTATAAGAAAGCTGATCCGTTTCTTTTATCGAGGAGTTGGAAATGCAGTTGTTACGCTGGACTCTCTTGGGCTGCCTTATTGTCGGCTTGGCAGGTTGCGCTCGATCGAACTCAAGCGAACCGACAGCATTACGAAGCAGCAGCAAACCCGATCAAACGCCGCAAACAACTAACAAGGAGAAAATCGTCGGCACCTGGGAGGCGACGAAGTCAGATCCTGTTTCCCCAGGAGGAACCTTGGAGTTCACAAAGGACGGCAAAATGAAGCTTTCCACGAAACTAAATGCTCAAACCGTAATAGATAGTCCGGGCACCTACGAGGTAGAGGGAGATAAATTGACGACCGCCCTGAAAGGGCTGGATAACAAGGAAGAGAAACGCACGGATATCATCGAGAAGCTGACAGACACACAGTTAATCATCAAGTACACGGAAGGGAAGTCGGTTGAGTTCAAGAAGAAGAAATAGCCGATTCTCCGATCCAAACAGACGTTTGACCATCCGGGAGCAGACGATAGGAAAGTCCTCTGCTCCCGGATGGTCGCGGCTCAAATGAGCTCCTTAACTCTATCCGATATCTCTGACGCTGTGATCTCTAAAAGTTTAATCCGCGAGTTCTAATCCGTCGTCCGAGGAAAAATTCGGTACTCCTCCTTGGCGAGTATGAGGTCATCGGGCCAGAAACCGCCAACGTGCGGTGTGGCTTTCTACCGCTCATTGCGGGAGCATGGGCATACGTGTGAGAAGAGCATCCTTCAGTTCCACCTTGTTAGCTGAGAACTCCAACTTGCCCAAGAATGTCACCGGCTCTCCAGCCTTGAACTTCTGTAGAAAAATGTCATCGCTTGACTTGCCCTCGCAAAGAATCGGTCGCTTGCCGTCTCCTTTGAGTTCGACAACCTGGTTCAGTCCAGTCTTGCCCTTCTTCACGGATACGAACTCGCCAGAAAGGAAAACGACCTTGCCATCATACTTCTTCTGGGCAGCTGCATCTGAGGCGATATCCTTGAGCAGTTGCCCAACCGAGAGTGCGGTAGCTGGATCGCCAGAAATCACGATCAACTCGCAGTTTTGCATCGACACTGCAGCGAACAACAGCGAACCGCTCACCTTACCGCTGATCTTCACCGTTTGACCAGGCACGCATTTAAGCCACGGCTGCTTATCGACAGTCGCGCAAAAGACACCCTGTTGAGGACCACAGTCTAGGGTAATAACCGGAGGTTCATTCGGATCGAGTGCGTTTCGCCCGATGGAGGCTATCTTGCCGGTTAGCTCAACGACCCGACCATCGTACTTTTTACTCGCGGTGGCGAGCTTATCGACAACCTCGTTGTAGAAGGCTTCGGCGGTAAGCGAAAAATCCGGTTTCGCTGGAAGCCGAGAGGGAGTCGATTGATTCTGGGGCGTCGGCGGGGTGCCATTTTTGCGAGGCACCTCCACACCACCCGAAGTTGGCGGAGATCCTCCGGTCAAGACTTTATCTCGGCAGCCGACCAGCATTGACGGCACCCAGAGCCCGAGGGTAGCAAAGAGAATCAGCCGATGATGCGAACGCACAGTGGTTCCTCCTCAAACAAACCCACGAGTACGACACGAATAAACCGTTCGGCAATGTCGATGCCGGCACCATCATGGTAATGCTGGCCCAAACGCTGCTAGCGGTGGTCGTCGAGATTGACAGCAGCCGATGCAACCACGGCAGGCAACCCGACTACTTTCGGTTTCGCCGGAGCGACTGTTTGCGTCGCTGGGAGCGGGCTATTTCATGAGGACGCATTTTCCAAGCGTCGGCGAGTCGCCGTCTCGCCCCGTTCCTTTGCCGCGGATCGTTACCTGCGCTCCAGGCTTCAAGGCCGCGAGTTCGGTCTTTTGAGCCAGGGCGAACTCACAATCGACCGTCTCGCCCTCCTGTTCCGTCTTCAATTCAACCGTCGCGGTGAAACCCGCATCATCGACACGCTCTACCTGCCCGGTCACCTCCAGCACTTTGCCGTTGTACTTGCCATCCGCAGCGAGAGCGTTGGCGTTGTATTCCTTGTACAGCGCTGATGCCGTCACCTTGACGGCCGGGCCTTCGCGGATCGCCTGCCTTTCCTGTGCCATCATTGCCGACTGGGCCTTGACTTCCTCGCCAGCGTTTTTGACCCAGAGCGTGGTGATCGCCAACCAAAAGCCGGCGATGCCTAAGCCCAGCAGACTGACGGCCGATCCCGCGATGGGAAAGCCGACACCGCTCTGTTTGCCCTTCAGCGAGACGATCAAACCGATCACGCCCAGCAGCAGTCCGATACCGGCAACGGGGCCACCCACGAACATGCCAATACACGGAATGAGACCGATGATGGACCCGAGGATCCCCAGGACCAGCGAGATAATCCCCAATACGCTAACGCCCTGCGCTGGCGATTTCTTCTTTGAGACTGCTTCGCGGGAAGGAGAAGCCGATGGTGTCTCTGCCGAAATCGTTCCCTCGCCGCGAGCAGGCATGGGGGCCGGTGCGACCACGGGAGGCGACGCGACAGCCATCGGTTCCGCCGAAACAGCTGCGGCTGCCGGATCGAGAGCCGGTTTGCCGGCCAAGAACACGGTAGCGCAATGGGGACACTTAATTCGTTTGCCGTCCACCGCATCGGGGACTCTCAGTTGTTTCTTGCACTCGGGGCACGCCAGAAGGAAAGGCATAACAGGTGTTCCTGGAGAATGATGGGGATGAAAGCGTCGGTCTCCTGGTGCGTTCGGCGGAGCGCTTCGTCCGCTCGTTCCGCCGGCATTATCCGCCCGTTCGTTGACGTTGAGGCTGCTCAATCCGATCTACCTCAGATTGATGCCACCAGGGACATCGGCTACAGATTCAGCAGTAATGTAATCCCTCGGAGGAACGGTTGCAATGATCTTGCAAAAAAACACCGCCAACACTCATCTCGTCACCATGGCAGTTCGATGTTTCAAAAGGTGGAGGACAGTCGTCTACTTGATGCTCTATCGCCTCTACCCTTAGACGTGAGCGCGGACTACAATAGCGAGGAAGAGGAGAATGAGATGCGCGCGATTGCTTGGATTCTTGGGTTGTTGTTGCTTGTCACACTGCTGGCGCTGCCGCGTTCGGTGTACGCCTGCCCTTCCTGACAGGAAGCGATTGGTTCCTCCGGTTCGGAGGAAGACGACGATCCACTCCGCGAGGCCCGCGCTTACAATCATAGTATCTATTTGATGGTGGGAATGCCCTATCTCTTGCTCGGTGTGGTCGGCTTCCTGATCTATCGTGGTCTCAAGCAGAAGGCCCTGGCTGAACAGCAGGCCGTGCCGCTTCTCTCTGACGAAGGAGCCCCGTCATGTTCGAGCCGATCAATCGCCGACGCTTTGTAACCCGCTCGCTGACTGCGGGCACCGTCGCCGCACTGGGCGACTTCAGTTTCCTCAACGGACTGCCTGCTCCGGCCGCCGAAGACAAGGCCGCACGCAAGCTCGTTCCCCTCAGCTCCGAGATCGAACCGCTCGTCCGTCTCATTGAGGACACGCAACGCGACAAACTGCTCGAAAAGATCGCCGCCGAAATTCACACGGGTGCCAGTTACGAACAATTGCTCAGCGCCGTGTTCCTGGCCGGCGTGCGCGGCATCCAACCGCGCCCGGTCGGTTTCAAGTTCCATGCCGTGCTGGTCATCAACTCGGCCCATCTCGCCAGCCTGCGCGCTCCGGACAAAGAACGCTGGCTGCCGTTATTCTGGGCCATCGACAATTTCAAATCCTCGCAAGCCACAAACAAAAAAGAGGGCGATTGGCGCATGTCGCCCGTCGAGGAGAGCAAGCTGCCGGCTCCACATCGGGCCAAGCAGCGCTTCATTGAGGCGATGGACGATTGGGACGAGGAAGGTGCCGACCGCGCCATCACGGCGCTGGCGCGCACGGCCAGCGCCGATGAAGTCTACGAATTGTTCTGGCGTTACGGTTGCCGCGATTTCCGCGACATCTGCCACAAGGCGATTTACTCGGCCAACTCGTGGCGCACCTTGCAGGCGATCGGCTGGCGTCACGCCGAGCCGGTGGTGCGTTCGCTGGCTTACGCTCTCCTCGACCGTGGTCGCGACGGCAATCCCGCCGAGAATGACTTCGCCGTGGATCGCCCCTTCCGCGACAACCACAAACGCCTTGCCGAAATCGGGCCGCTGTGGAAACAGCGGCGGCGCGTATCGGCGGAGGCCGCCGCCGATCTGCTGGCCACGCTGCGCACCGCCAATCCGTCCGAGGGCAGCGGTAAGGTCGTGGAACTGCTCAAGAAGGGCATTCACCCCGATTCCATTTGGGACGGTCTGTTCCTAACAGCTGGCGAACTCATCATGCGTCAGCCGGGCATCATCGGCATCCACTGCGTCACCTCGACGAATGCCCTGCACTACGGCTACCAGACCAGCGCCAGCGATGAGACGCGGCGGCTGTTGATGCTGCAAGCGGCGGCGTTTCTGCCGATGTTCCGGCAAGCCATGACGGGGCGCGGCAAACTCGCTGACGTGAAGATCGATAAGCTCGAAAAAGCCGAGGTCAAGGGCGATCCGCAGGCGGCGATTGAGGAGATTTTCGCCGACGTGAGTAAGGACAAGATGCTGGCGGCTCGCAAGACGCTGGCCCTGATGGACGGCGAGAAACAGCGTTTCCCGACCGTGGTGACGGCGGCCGAGCGGCTGATCTTCACCAAGGGGCGCGATTCGCACGATTACAAATTCAGTTCCGCCGCCCTGGAAGATTATTACCATGTCACCGCACCGTGGCGGGCGCGCTATGCCGCGTCGAGCATGTTCAACCTGAAAGGCACCGGCGATGCGGATAACAATCTGATTCGCCGTACTCAGGCTGCGCTGGCGAAGTCCTAAAGCATAGGAACGCGGATGCGGCGGATGACGCGGATCAGACTTTTGTCTGATCCGCGTCATCCGCCGCATCCGCGTTCCTATGCTTCAGATCACTTGTCCGCCTTCTTGCAGGGGATCCACTCCCACAGTCTGAGGGTTGGATCAAGCTCTCGCCGATCCCGTCGACCAATTACCCCCTTGCTCCCCGCCGAGGCCACGGTCTTGCCGTCTGAGCTGAAGGCCACCGACCAGACGGTGGCCAAGGGGTCGCTGAAGGCCACAACATTCTGGCGGCTTTTCACGTCCCAGACCTTGATGCCGCGCAACGTCCCAGCGACCAGGGTATTTCCATCAGGGCTGAAGGCCACGCAGAAGCAGGGATTGATGTCTACTTCTCTGCCATTGGGATTGAATCTCTGCAGCGTTGCCGTCCGCTTGCCGCTTTTTACGTCCCAGAGGAGGACGGAGCCATATACGCTTCCGGAAGCCAGGGTCTTGCCATCCGGGCTGAAGGCCACAGACCGTACCACTTCGGGGCCCTCGTGATAGGTTGTCCCGATTTGCCTCAGCAAGACCTTCAAGTATTTCTCGCGTTGGTCCTTGTCGAGTATCTTCTCAAGAGCCTTGGTAAGCTGCCTGTCAACTTCCTCCTCGGTCTGAAACTCCATTCCATTCAAGGCGGCGATTTTCAGCAACACGCGTTTCGGCACTCCTTCGGCCTTGTGCAAATACGACAGTTGTTGGAGCGATACCTTGAGCTTGACGTGACCTTTGAGGGTGGCTCGTTCGCTCCCCGTGGCCGCTTCCCACAGTTTCACTTCCCCGTCTCCCGGTAGACCTTCCGACCCATAGTGCCCGCCCCCCGCAGCCCAGAGCGTGCCGTCGGGACTAATTGCAACGGACCCTATCAAGCTCGAAAAGCCCTTGAGGGAGACCTTCTCTTTCGCCGTGGAGACCTTTTCTTTCCCCGTGGACAAGTCCCACAGGATCAGGGTATGGTTCTCGTCGTTCGCGAAGGCGATAGTCCTGCCATCGGGGCTGAGCGCCAGAAAGGACCACTTCGGATCGCGCTTGAATGGGGGCTTTTCTTTTCCTGTGGCCACGTTCCACAATTTGACCTCTCTCCCACTGTCAGTGACGGAGACCAGTGTCTTGCCGTCGCGGCTGAAGACCATGCAAAGAACGGCATCGTTGTGTCCCCGCAGGGTGGCGATCACCTGGCGCTTGTCCACGTCCCACAATTTGATGAGGGAATGTCCCGGTTGATCCGTACCTTCACGGTCAATACGGGCATATTTGTGATCGCTGGTGGCCAGAATCTTGCCGTCCGGGCTGAAGGCAATGGTCGAGTAGGCGCTGGGGCGCGCTCCTTCCAGGGTAGCGAGCAGCTTCAGTTGCGGCTCTGGCTCCCCCGCCATGAGCGCCGGCACAATAGCAACAGCAAGGAACATCCACATGGATCGCATGATCGGATACCTCACCAAGAGAATTCCGTGACAGAACGACGAGGGCCGAACCAACCACCCTGCTAGACCAAGCACTCACCGTTTGGTTCGCTCAGGCTGGAGGCCGGGAGAATTCCGCGCCCTTGCGGATCAGGATGACCAAGGCCAGGATGCCGTACAGAACCTGGGCCACTCCAAGGGCGATATCGGTCGCATCCCCCCCACTCACCCAAGCCAGGCCCAACAGGATGGCCAGTACGCCAAGGATGAAAGTCAAGATACGGCCCGACTGTTTGCGTAACAGAACCCACAAGCCTGCTAGCAACCCCAGGAGACCCTGCGCCAGGAAAGCGATACCGAGCAGAATAATCATGGCCGGGACGATCCCACCGAGAGCAATAATTTGTACCCACGGGTCGCCACCAGGCTGCCCGAACCAGCCGGCCCCGGCAAGGATGAGGCAGCCTCCCAGGGCCGCGTAGGCACCTCCCAAGAGCAGGGTGATTAGGCCGAGGAGCGTCACCGCAACCCAGGTATTCGGTTCCTTTGGCGCGGCGGTGAGTGCCACAGCGCCCATGTGCTGATGCCGCATGTGACTCTCTCCTTCGTCAAACGATCACGCCCAGCATCCGGCCCGTGGCCATGGCGTGAGCCACAATGACAGTCGGACAGGTTGGCTGGCCAAGGGCAGCCAGCCCTTATCGTATCAGGCACCGGAACTAGCTCGGATATCACGCGCCTGGCGATTTTTTCGGAATGTCACCCCACCGAATAGTTGCTTAGATCGTGCCGTGGCTCGACCGCGGCCGAGACGGCAACCCCGCCGAACACGACTACGAGTCGGATCTTCACCAAGGGGCGCGATTCGCACGATTACAAATTCAGTTCCGCCGCCCTGGAAGATTATTACCATGTATCCGCACCTTGGCGGGCACGCTACGCCGCGTCGAGCATGTTCAACCTGAAAGGCACCGGCGACGCGGACTCGGCGCGACCGAAAAGATTGAGGACGGTCGTCGTGGTTGGGGACGTTGTAGCGTAACGGCGTCTTTCCGATACCCACATTGCTGTGGATTCTTGTCTGAACTCTTCTTTGCTCGGAGGATCGATATGCTGCGCGTTTTGGCTTTGGCTTCCCTCATGGTGCTGCCATTGGCGCCGGCACCCGTTTCGGCACAAACGGCCTGGAAAACCATTACGTCAAAGGAAGGCCAGTTCACCGTCGAGATGCGTAAGCGAGCCTCCTGCGTAAGCGAGCCTCCCGCGTAAGCGGGGGGAGAATGCAGCCACTCCCCCCGCTCACGCGGGAGGGCTGCGCCATTGGGTTGGCGCCCCTTACGCTCCATAAACGGTTTCGACCCAGAAGCCTGGAATATTCTCTGAATCTCTACGGCGGATCGTTGTTTCGCGTCTTCTCTTCCAATTCGGCGATCCTTGCCTTGAGCCGGGCCAATTCCGTTTCGCTTGCCTCCGGGGTCGATGGCTGTGAGTCCATCACTTGCGCCACGCGCCGATCCGCTACGGTGTCCGACGCAACTTTTTGCGAGCGCGTAGCAAGCCCTGCACCGAGAATGGACCCACCGAGCGCACCGACCACGCCACCGATGCCCGCGCCAAGGACCATACCGAAAAATCCTAGACAGCCATCAATCGGCTTCGGATCGATGGGACCGTTCTTAGGAAGGTCACTGTGGCTACCGCTACCAATAAGCCCACCAAGGAGAATACCTACGATCAGATCGACGACACCGCCCAGACAGCTGCCACCAACGGCTTGGCCTTGCGGGGCGCTCATAGCTCGTCCCTCACAACCCACGCGGGAAGGGTGCTGAAGCTCGAACCCTCATTCCCGTCGCCGGTCTATTCCAGCGAATTTTTGACGTTCCTGCCTGTTCAGACGAAATCTTCGTTGCCGAGATCGCCCAACTCCTCCGCGAGGATGTCGCCGAGGTCGGCGAATGCCTCAACCTGTGACAGCACCTCATCGTCGCATACCCCCGCTCGGATGGCACCAACCGGGCCACCGCAGCAGATCAGCGTCTCCGGGACGCACCGGGCGTCGGTTTCGTCTCGATCAGCCCTTTCGCCGGTCGCTTCGACGCCTTGCGCAACGCCGGTCGCGGCTGCGTTCGCCATCTGCGTACATCATCTTGCAGTACTTCAATCGCTTTCGTCAACTGCCTATCGACGCCGCGGGGCATCTCACCCGGTTTTGGCCAAATGATAGGATCGGGGATCGCGCCATTAAGCTCCATATCCTCTCCGTTATGAGCTAGAAACCAGCCGCGGAAGGGTACGCGGATAAAACCCACATCCATGATGCGCGCGGCTCCGGTGCTGATGACGCCGCCTGCGGTGGGCACACCGACGAGCCGGCCGCGCTTCAGCGTCTTGATGGCATGGCTGAAAATCTCGGCGTTGCTGAAGCTGTTTTGATTGCACAGCACTACAATCGGCTTGTTCCAGGTGGCATAGATTTTGCGATCATGCGGATAACCCGCTTCGCCGCCGCGCGGCACCGTGATGGCGTGGACCGGCTGCGTCAACGCCGTCAGCAAATGATCGGTCGTGTTGCCGCCGCCGTTCTCACGCACATCGATCACCAGGCCATCCTTGCCCGCGCCGACGGCGAATAGCTGTTCCTCAAACTTGAGGAAACTGACAGCGTCCATCGCGCTAATGTGCAGATAGCCGAGCGTGCCCTTCGAGGCGAGTTCCACCTTCCGCCGATTGTCCTCCATCCATGCCTGATACAGCAGCGGTTGAACTTGCTTGTACGAGATGGGCCGTAGCGTCACATCGCGTTCCTTGCCGTCCGCCCCGCGCACGCGCAGATGCACGTCGCGCGCCAGCGGGCCGTTGAGGACACGCGTCAAATCCATGTTCGGATCGACCGGGGTATCGTCGATCTGCACGATTATTTCGCCGGCTTTGAGCTGGCTTTTCTTGTAGTCGGCGGGGCCGCGCGGCAGCACATCGCGAACCTTCAATCCTGGTCCCGGAAAATCCGGCTGGAAACGCACGCCCAGATGCGCGGTCGTCTCGGACCATTTCGCGGAAGGAGGCTCCGCCGCCGGCGGAGCGAAACGCGCGAAGCGCGCTGTGCCGGGGGCGTAAAAGCCGAGATGCGAGCCGTTCAGTTCACCGAGCATTAGCTGCACAACCGTAGTGAACGCCTCGGAATCGGGAGCCTGCGCGGCCATATCGGTGTATTTGCGGCGAATTGCCGGCCAGTCGCGGTTGCCGAGGCGGTCGTCGTACCAGTGATCGCGCATGGTGCGCCAGCATAAATCGAAGGCCGCCCGGTTGCGCTGGCTCAGATCGACACGTTGGAGCGCCTGGAAGGAATAGCCGCCGGGGGCGGTGGATTCGCCGGTTGATCGGCGAGACGTTGACCCTGCCGTCGCTGGCGAGGAAGATACCGCCCCCGGTGTGAAACTGGCCGGCAGACCCTTCGATAGCCACACGATTTGATTGCCCTGTTTCAGCCAGCGCGCCTGCGTGCCGGTCTGTGCGGTCAGCGATTTCGGCTTGAGATCGTCGGGAATATCCACGCTGTACGTACCACGCTGTCCGCCGACGGCGCCCGTGAAAGCCAACTTCTTCGAGTCCGGCGACCAGAACAGACCGCTTTCGATTGAATCCGGGATCGTGATGCGCCGGACACGTTCGTAAATCTTGTCGAAGTCGATGACCACCTCCGGCGTCTTGGCATGTCCAGGGGTAGCCGGCTTGTCGCCCGTTCCCCGACGTGGAGGAGGATTGCGCACTTTATCGATCTTCTCCATCGCTTTAGCCAATGTGCGTCCTCGGCCGCCCTTCTCCTCATCCTCGGCGCGAAGCCAGACATAATGAATGTCCACTTCATTCAGTCCGCGCCGGCCGGTGAAGGCGATGAGCCGGCCATCCGGCGACCATACCGGGTTGCCGTCGTTGTAAGGATGGCGCGACACATTGGCTGGCTTGCGGGAACCATCGACCGGGATGATCCAGATGTCGCGGTTGAAATCGCTGTCTTCCTGGGCATAGACGAGCCATTTGCCATCGGGCGACCAGTCGTATTCCAGCGTGTTCCATGACGGAATCAGCTTCCGCGCCTTGCGGCCATCCGCGTCGGCGATCCACAAATCGCCCCGACCGCGCAGGTAGGAAATGTGCGAACCATCGGGGCTGTATTTCAAATTGCTCTTCGCCTCGCCGTCGTCGGTGAGACGTTCGAGAGTGAAGCGACCGTTGCGCCACCACGGTTTGTTTTTGTCGGCGCGGACGGCGCGGTAAATATCGCTGCGCGCGTCGCGGTCGGCGACGACGAGGAGCGTTTGCCCGTCCGGCGAGAAGGTGGGATGACTTTCCTCCTCGGCGCTCGCCGTCACCTGGCGGGGTTCGCGCAGCTCGGTATCCATGACCCATAAATCGCCGCCGGCGATGAAGGCGATTTCCAGGCCATCCGTCGTGAACGCGACCTCGCTGGCCTGGCGCAGTACGCGCCGTTCGATACGATCCTTGACCGCATCGCTATCGTGGCGGATGTCGATTTTTCGCGGCGTCTTGTCCTCACCCGGCCGATAGCGATACAGGTCGAACAGATGGCGGAAGACGAGCATTGATCCGTCGCGCGCGATGCACGGAAAGGCGACCGAATCATCGGTAAAGTGCGTGAGTTGTTTGCTTTCGCCGGAAGCGAGATCGCGCTCCCAGAGATTGAACGAACCGCTGTGTGCGCTGACGTAATAGAACCCTTTGCCATCCGCTTTCCACAGCGGCGAGCGGCAGCCGGTATCCTCATCGAGCAAGCGGCGGAATGTTTTGTCTTCGAGTTCGCACAGCCACACCTGGCTGGCCTGCGAACCGTGATAGCCCTTGCGCCACCAGGCTGGCCCCTCGCGCGTGAACAACAGGCGCTTGCCATCGGGGGACAGGCAGCCGTCACGCCCGTAATCGTCGAACAGCAATTGCTCGGCTTTGCGCGAGGCGGCGCTAATGGTGAAGAAGCGTTCGGCGTGCCGCCAGAAATGATCGCGCGTGGCGCTGATGAGCAGACGCCGACCGTCGGGACACCACTCTTGCAACGAGCAGCCCGCCGTGTGATGCGTGAGTTGCCCCGGTGTGCCGCCCGTCGCGGGCATGATGTGGACTTGCGGCGAACCGCTGCGCTCGCTGATGAAGGCGAGTTGCTTGCCGTCCGGCGAGAAACGCGGCTCGCGATCGCGGGCCGAATGATGGGTCAATCGATGGGCCACACCGCCGGCCGTCGGCACGGTCCAGATGTCGCCGTCCCAATCGAAGGCAAGCGTGATACCATCGGGCGATAGAGCTGGGTGATTGGCGAGACGGATAATCTCGTCGGCGCGGCCAGGCATCGGGATGAGGAAGAGGACAGCCGCGAGTAAGGAAAGAACGGTATGCTTCATAACGGATTCTCCGGTCACTACGATCTACAACAGTTTCCGCGCCTCTTCCTGACAGGCTTGCGCTCGTTCCATCTGCCCCAGACCGCGATAGCACTTGAATAGATCCGACAGCGCCGCCGCGTAATCGGGACGCGAGAGCAGATTCTGCTCCTTCTGCGTATCGCGAAGCTGTTCCAGACAGTCGCGCGCCGCCGGCAGATCGCCCAGACCGAGATACGCTTGCCCCAGAGCGCGGAGCGTCCGCGCTCCCAGCAGATCGAGGACGGCCCACTCCGGCGGGCGATGCACGTCAAGGCGATCGACGACTTGGGCGTAAGCGCGGGCGGCGAGCAGGCGACGCACCTCACGAAACAGCGTATCCACGGCGGCATCCGGCCGCGATTCCACTTCGAGCGAGCGGGGTTGCGTCAGCGCCCCGAGGTCGGGAGGCGGCAACGGTTGGCCGGATTCACACAATTCGATAGCGGCCAGCAATCGCCCCGCGTCGGCGAAACGATGCTCCGGTTCGACATGCAAACAACGCAAGATCAGTGCATCCAGCCAACGATAATCGTTGCGAATCTCGTTCTGCACCTCCGAAGGCGGGGCGAAACGCAGGGATTTCTTGAGCCGCAAATGCTCGTCGCGATGATCGCCCTTTTCATCGAGCGACCACGGCGCGGTCAGATGCGGGCCGCCGCCGGTGAATAGTTCATACATGAGCAGACCGAGACTGTACACATCCGAGGCGAGCGTCGAACGACCAAACAGCGTTTCGGGAGCCATGTAAACGAACGTGCCCATCGACCCCGGCGCGAAGCCCAGACGCGGATCGGCGAAGGCAGCCAAACCGAAGTCCACCACGCGGACGATGCCGCGACGATCGATCAGGATATTGTCCGATTTCAAATCACGATGCACCGCTCCCTGTCCGTGTACGAGGGCCATGCCGCGGCAAATCTGCTTGATGAAACGCAAACCGATGGCCACGCTGATGCGTCCCGCCGCTCGCATGTGCGACAACAGCGGTAGACCATCGACGTATTCCATGACCAGAAACGCCCGATCCTCGTGTTCGGGCAGCAGGCCCATATCGTAAATCTGCACCAAGTGCCGGCGGCCGGCGTCGTCGAGTCCAACGGTGGGATTGGCCAGCAACTGCGCCAGAATGAGGGCGTCACCGAACAGATAGGGAGCAGTCTCCTCGGTCAGTCCGGTCTGCCGCGACACCTTGACGGCGACGGGACGCACCAGATGCCGGCAGAAATAATGCTCAGCCCGGAAGACGGTGCCGAAGGCGCCGCCGGCCTGCACGTCGAGCAGTTTGTATTTGCCGGCCAGCGTTAGACCGAGCAACCGTTGTTCGAGCGGAGGAGTGCGTTCCACAGTTCGTACCTGCAAGGCGGATGGAAACCCGATTCCACTATACCGACGAGTGAACCATCCGGCGCGTCCTAAACCGCGCTTGGCTCGCCCTTGCAGTCGCGGCCCACGCCTGTAACATAATCATCCCCGGCTCTCCGCGCCGGTAGGGACTTTGAGTGCGACAGGGAGCCAAGTGCAGGAACAACGATCATGGTCGAACGCCGTACCGAATTGAAACGCCGCTATCATCGCAAGAAAAAGATGTCCAAGCTCAAGGCACGCCTCGCGGCGGCCAAGAACAATCACGAACGCGAACTGATTCTCAAGAAAATCCACGTCCTCAGTCCGTGGTGGCAAGAACCTGCGGCGCAAAGCTAATCCTTGGCGAACGGCCGGCGTCAGCCTAATGCCATTCAGTTAAGACAGGGCGTAAAATCAAGACCTCGTTGATAAGGTGAAGGTTATCACAGCCGTCCCCTTATCTCCGAGGTCTTGATGTCGGTTCAACCTACTGCTCGCAAGC
>Ga0134126_10000136_pt1 | contig 97407 bp, 69 predicted proteins | sample KB31752_FD_96881 | JGI IMG/M metagenome (GOLD analysis project Ga0134126, IMG submission 96881) | Terrestrial soil microbial communities with excess Nitrogen fertilizer from Kellogg Biological Station, Michigan, USA - KB3-175-2 | ecosystem: Environmental > Terrestrial > Soil > Unclassified ...
CCGAGTGGAACCGCGTGCCAAGAAACGACGCCCGAAGCCATATGATCTCCTCACGAAACCCCGTGCCGAACTACGCGCGGCGCTCCTCGCGGTGGGGGAGGAGGGACAAAGTTAATGCCATTCATCTCAGACCTGTTAACGGCCTGACAAACCTGGATGGCCTCATGCACGATACTTCCAGCACCGATGCGGGGTTACAACAGATCCGAACCGCTTTCGCCCGCTGCACGGCGCGGAGATGAATGCGGCCCACGACGTTCGGCCCTCGCGGCCGGATAATATTTCCATGTCGCAACACACTCGCAACATCCTACGAATCCATGCCGCCGTCCTGCTCTTTGGACTCGCCGGACTGTTCGGCAAACTCCTGACTCTGGAGCCGGTCGTTATCGTCTTTGGCCGAGTCGTTTTCGCTTCCCTGACGTTGTTTCTCGTCGCTACATGGTGGCGGGGCGCTGGCGGATCGGTGTCGCCGTGGAACCTGCTCGCCTTTGCCGTCCTCGGCGTATTGCTTGCCATACACTGGACAACCTTTTTTCTCTCCGTGCAGACATCCAGTGTTGCCTTGGCGCTCATTACCTACTCGACCTTCCCTATCTTCGTCGTCTTTCTGGAACCACTGTTTTTCCGCGAAAAACTGCATGCGAGCGATGCCCTTCTCGCCGCCGTGGCCCTGGCCGGCATTGCTATCCTCGTGCCAAACTTCCATCTGAACGATCGCGTCATGCGGGGCGTGCTGTGGGGCGTCGCTTCCGGTCTGACGTTCGCCCTACTGTCGTTGCTCAATCGCAAGTACGTCCGCCAGCATTCCAGCATCACGATCGCGTTGTATCAAGATGCCTTCGCCGCCGTCGCCCTGCTACCGTTCGTCATTCGGCGCTGGCCGACTGTAACCCTCAACGATGTACTGTTGCTCGCCGTCCTCGGCGTCCTGTGTACGGCGATCGCGCATTCGCTGTTTATCGCCGGCATGAGCGGTATTTCGACGCGCACGGCCAGTATGATCGCCTGTCTGGAGCCGGTTTACGGAGTTGTTCTCGCGGCTCTCATACTCCATGAGGCACCGTCCGCACGCACGATCTTGGGCGGTGCAGTTGTCTTGGCCGTCGCGGTTTACGCCAGCGTTCGTTCGGAAAAGAGGAAGGAGGAATGAGCGAGGTCTTGAGTCATCGCTTCCGCGAGCCGGATTCGCTTTGTTTGCTCTCCTTTCCCGGATGGCCGTTGTTGGCTTTCAGCCAGGCGATCCACTCGGCCTTCGTATGGGTTCCGATCCATTTGCCCGTCTTGTCCACATTGAAGATTTCGCCGAGAAGCGTCTTCGGATCTTTGTCCAAAGGTTGTCGTTGTACGGGATGTGAATTGAGCGAGAACTGCCCGTTCGCATCGAGGACGATTAACCAGAGAGCCTTGTCTTTCAAGGGATAACGAAGGTCCGTAGAGGTCTTGATCTTCGCATCGCGAGCGGCCATGCGAACCTGAATGACACTGCCGTTCGAGAGGGGAACATCCTTGAGCCGATTCTTATGGATCGCCGAGATCGTGATGTGAGCGATGTCATAGCTGGGATTGTCACAAGGACAACCGGCGTCGATTTTCGTGATGGTTCCCGTGACGACGATCGGGCATCGTGAAGCGAAGCCGCGCGGTTCGACCTCTTTCCAGCAAGCAACGGCGTGAGACGACGGCAGGAAGCCCACGAGGATCAGCAAGATCCGTTTGAATTGCATTGTTCCGCTCTCCACTGGATGGAAGATCCGCAAACCATTGAGGAGACGAGGGGTTGATGATATTCTAACATGACAAGGGAGCCTGTTTAACAGCCCAGATCTCTCGCCCTTCCGATGAACTTTCTCCCGGCGCTCGATTTGCAGTAAAAGAGGGAATGAGAATGGGCAAGGAAGGATTCCCGACGACAAGCGAAGGTAAAACGGACAATTGCGAGTTTTTTTTATCTCCAAAACATGGATTGTTTACGAGGATGACGGCGGATCGGACATGTTCACACCCAGAGGCATTTTTGGGTTGATTGCACGATAAAACAGGAGACACCATGACTGGATTTCGTCTTTTCTCATTGAAACGGGGGCTTGCCGCCGTTGCCGGCCTCGTGTTGGCCGCCAGTACGGCACAGGCCGGCTTCGGCATCGTCCAATTCGTAGGCCCGCGTTACGGCGGGGTTATGGTCGGTCCCTATGGGGGCGTTGGATACGTTCGTCCGGGCTATTTCGGTGGCTACGGTCTCTACGGTCGAGGTTACGGGGGATTTGGTCTGGGGCTTGGCACAGGGCTTCGTCTGGGGTACGGCCTGGGCTATGGTCTTGGTTCCGGCGTCTACGGCTACGGCGTCCCGCGTGTCGGTTATAGTTTCTATAGTTTCGGCTATCCGGCGATGAATTACGGGTATGGTATCGCTCCCTACGGCTCCGCTGGCCCGTACTCTCCCATGAAACCGCCGCTGAACCCGGACGCCAATCCTCCTCCGCCGCGACCGCAAGCGCCCCAGCAACCGATGCCGGAAGAGTTGCCGCAAGTAAAGCGGAAAGAGAACAAGGCCGAAGTAACGGTCGTGGTGCCCGAAAGCGCCGAGTTATGGTTTAACGGCACCAAGACCACGCAGAAGGGACCAGAGCGGAAGTTCGTTACGCCGCCGTTGACGCCGGGCGAAGATTTTATCTACACGGTCAAGGCACGCTGGATGGAGAACGGAAAGCCGGTCGAGCAGACACGCCCTATCCATGTGCAGGCGAATTCTTCGCAAGTGATCGACTTCACGAAATAGCGGATGACTGTGGCAAGATGGCCGATGGGGTAAAGACCCCATCGGCTTTTTTCCTGCGCGAACGGGACAACTCAATTCTTGTATTTCATGCCCAGTTGCGCGAACAGAAACGCATACACATCGGACTCTTGCGCAATGCGTTCGCGCAGCGACGTGCCGATGCCGTGGCCCGAATCGAAACTGACGCGCAGCAGCACGGGCAAACGCGATGAAGTCGCGGCCTGCACGCGCGCCGTCATCTTGCGTGAGTTCGCCGGATCGACGCGCGGATCATTTTCTCCCGTCAAGAACAACACCGCCGGATAAGCGGTTCCCTCCTTCACACGATGATAGGGCGAGTACGCAACCAACGCCTCGAACTGTTTGCGGTCCTTCACGGTACCGTATTCGGTGACGTTGAAGGCACCGTTGGGATGCAGTTCGACGCGCAGCATATCGAGAACGCCGACGTGACAAACCACGGCGCGGAAGAGCGAGGGATGCTGCGTCAGCGCGGCCCCCATGAGAAGACCGCCGTTGCTGCCGCCCTCAATGGCCAATTTCTTCGTGTTGGTGTATTTGTGTTCGATCAGATAATTCGCGCAGGCGATGAAGTCATCAAAGACGTTTTGCTTGTTCGTCAGGTTGCCGGCTCGATGCCATGCCTCGCCATACTCGCCGCCGCCGCGCAGGTTGCCCACGACATACACGCCGCCCTGTTCCAGCCACACCTTACGGCCCACGCGGAAGCGCGGCGACAGACTGACGCCGTAACCACCGTAACCGTAGAGGATCGTCGGATTGGTTCCATTGAGCTTGAGACCTTTTTTGTGGATTATGTTCAGCGGAACCTTCGTGCCGTCCTTCGAGACGGCGAAATCGCGCGTCACCTCGTAATCGCTGAAGTCAGCCGGCGAGGTACGGAAGAGAGCCGTCTTGATCGCCTTGCCGTTGGCCGGATCGAAGCGATACCATGCCGGCGGTTGTAGGTAAGTCTCGCCGCGAAACAGCACCACATCGTCCTTGATCCGCACCACCTGGGCGACCGAGGAAATGGCCGGCACCGGCACCGGCTTTTGCGCTTTGCCTTCCAGATCGAAAACGCGCACCTGCGATGGCCCCCCGACGAGATCGGCGACGTACAGCCGGTTATCCGTGGCGACAAAACCTTGGATGGCGGCTTCGCTTTCCTTAACGATCGTTTTGGCTTCTTTCAGGTTGGGATTGGCCAGCGGCAGCCGCAGAATCTGACCACGCGGCGTGCCGTTGCGTGACAGCAAATACAACGCCTGATCCTGACCGAAGGCGGCTCCGGTGATCTTGTCATCGAAATGCGTCAATTGTACCCATTTACCGGAGGGGCCAAGGAGGTAATGCGCGAATTCGCCACCGTCGCCGTTGGCGACGAGGGCGAGAATGTGCTTGCCGTCCGGCGAGGTGCGCAGCTGAATCTCGGCGATGCGCGGAAAGTCTTTACCGAGCGCGTAGGTGTCTTCCGTCGTCGCTGTGCCGAGTTTGTGGAAATAAATCTGCTGATAGAAATTGAGGTCTTCCTTCGGTCGTTCGCTGCCGCGTGGATAGCGGGTGTACCAAAAGCCGGAGCCGTCAGCGTTCCAGGTCACGCTGCCGCCGGCCGTGCCGCCGTTGACGCGCGGGATCACATCGCTCAATTCCTTGCCCGTTTTCGTCTCGTAGACGTGTACCGTGCCCTCTTCGCTGCCGCCCTCCGACAGCGACACGGCCACGCGCTGGCCATCGAGCGAGGGTACATAGAAATCAAGGGCCGTCGTCCCTTTCGCGTTGATCTTGTTGGGATCGACAATGATTTGCTCGCTCTTGGGTTCGTCGGCGGACTTCAGGGTGATGAGAAACGGTTGATTCTTCGGCGGCTGCATTTTGAGTGCGAACAGTTTGCCGCTGCGATACGTGAGGGCGAAATAATCGGCGGAGGCGGCGCTGTTCAACGCGGTCAACTGTTTACGCAGCGCCGTCAGGTCCGGCTGACTATCGAGATAATGGCGAGCGTATTTGTTCTGTTCTCGACTCCATTTCTTGACCGCTGGATCGTCGCCATTTTCCAGCCAACGATACGGGTCGATGACCTTAACACCGTGATAGGTGTCGGTCACGGGTTTCTTCGCCGTCGCCGGAGGCGAATCGTCCGCGCGAACGGCAGGAAGGATGGTTAGCAACAGGGGCAAGGCGAACAATCCGATCGCGGCAATACGGTCCATAAAAAACTCCTTAGCTGTAACAGAATGGCGAACGGTCGGCGTAAGCCGGCTGGTTTTTGGCCTGCACCAGCCGGCTTACGCCGGCCGTTCGCCCATCAAGTTAGTGCTTCTTGGCGTCTTGGCGGTTCAATTCTTGTTTGGAACCCGGACTGCGGTAGCCGGGCAGGGCGTCGATGCGTTTACGGATGTCTTTCTGCATGTGCTGGAAGCGTTCATCCTTGATCGAGCCGTATTTCTTGGCGAAGTCCGCAGCCATCATCCCCTCCGGCAAGCCGCGCGGTGAGATGGCGTAATCGCCGATACGGAACGATTTTTCAATGTCCGCCAATCGGCTCGGTTTGGCGAGCAAGCGGCGGGCGAAGGCAATGCCGGCGAAGTCGGCGGACAGGTCGGCGAAGCTGAAGCCGCTGCCGCCGCGTGAATCGAGCAATTCCTTGACGATGCCCGCGCTCTCGGCGGCCTTGGCTCCCATCACGGCGGTCAGCGCGGCCGAGACGGAGAAGTGCTGCGCCAGGTCATGCCGCCCGTGCAGCGCCGGTTCACCAAGCACACGCAGTCGCTGTTTGCGTGCCTCGTTGGATTCCACGCTCCGCCACAGGGAACGAGTCAGCAAGTTCGAGCGCAGCAGCGTTGAATCGTCCAGCGCGATGCCCAGCGCCAGCAAATAGGCCGATGCTGCTTGCTCGCCCGGCAGGCGGCGAGCGGCAGCCGCGCCGATACGGACGTAATAGACAGTGAGTTCATCGCCGGTTCGGCGGAAGGGACCGCGTGCGCTCGGCGTGCCGCGCTGCGGCAGACGCTGATTTTCGTCAGCGGCCTTGATGATAGCGGCCAGCACGATCCGCGCATTCTTGGCCAAGGTTTCGGTCGGCGCTGTCTTTTGCTCTTGCGTTTCATCGGCGCACGCCATCCCGGCGACGCTCAGACTGATGGCGAACGCGGCGAAGATGAATCGAATCGACATAAGGAATCCTCTTCCGATGACGAAGGAATCGTATTCCGGCGCGGAGCCATCCCCCCATGGCGAAGGATATTGAATCTCAGCATAGCAGGGATAGGCAGCCATCCCTCTCTTTCTTCTTGATCGAACATTCTCGATCCTCTATCTTCAAGCATCGATCCGCCAGCGTCGTCCTTTGCTCTTCGAGGAAATAATGCGCTCCGCCATCTTCTGCGTCTCCACCTTGATGCTCGGTCTTCTCGCCGTGGTTGCGCGTTCGCAACCGAAACCCGATCCCAACGTCGCTTCCACGCCGCATCGCACGCCGGAGGAGGAACGCAAACGCTTCCACCTGCCGCCCGGTTTCGAGATTCAACTCGTCGCCGCTGAGCCGGACATTCACAAACCGCTCAACCTCGCCTTCGACGATCGCGGCCGATTGTGGGTCACGGACACCGTGGAATATCCATTCCAGCCACCGCCCGGCCAGAAACGCCGCGATAGTGTCAAAATCCTCGAAGATTTTGGCCCCGACGGACGGGCACGCAAGATCACTACCTTCGCCGACGATCTCGTCATCCCCATCGGCGTGATACCGTTGCCATCGGCGAAACCGCAGGATGCACTCGTTTTCAGCATTCCGTCGATTTACCGTCTACGCGACAGCAAGGGCGGCGAACACGCCGATAGCCGGCAAGTGTTTTATTCGCGCATCGGCAACCGCGACACGCACGGACTGACGGGTTCGTTCACCTGGGGTTTCGATGGCTGGATCTACGCCTGTCACGGTTTCTCGAATGAATCGACCATCAAGGCCAAGGACGGCAGTTCGATCACCTTGAGATCCGGCAACACCTACCGCATCAGGCCCGATGGCAGCCACATCGAGCAGTTCACGCACGGCCAAGTCAATCCATTCGGCATCGCCTTCGATTCGCTGGGCAATCTCTACTCGGCCGACTGTCACACGCAGCCGATCTATCAGCTGCTGCGCGGCGGCTGGTATCCGAGTTTCGGCACGGCCAACGATGGCCTCGGTCTGGCGCCGCAGATGTACAACGGCTACACGGAATCGACCGCCGTGGCTGGCCTCGCTTTCTACGACGCCGATCATTTTCCCAAGCCCTATCAGGGCAGCGCCTACATCGGCGATGTCATCAGCCATCGCGTCAACCAATTCGCCATCGAGTGGCACGGTTCTACTCCAAAAGGAATACTTAAGCGATTTCTTGAGTCGGATGATCCGTGGTTCCGCCCGGTCCATGTCCAACTCGGTCCCGATGGGGCCTTGTACGTCGCCGACTTCTACAACCGCATCATCGGTCATTACGAAGTGCCGCTCACACATCCCGGCCGCGATCGTGAGAGTGGTCGCATCTGGCGCATCGTTTATCGCGGCGACGATAACAAGGGCACGCCCGCTCCGCGCACGGACTGGACCACAGCGACGGTCGGCGATCTCATCAAGGATCTCGCTCATCCGAATCTAACCGTGCGAACCAAGGCGACGAATCAACTCGTCGAGCGCGGCCACAAGCCCCAAGCGCAAGCAACGGGTGCGTTGCGCGATCTGCTGGCATCGGACAAAGCGAACGCCTGGCAATGGATTCATGGCCTGTGGGTGCTGGAACGCGGCGGCGCTCTGGAGGATGCCTTACTCACAAAGGGAGCGAAGCATAAAGAGCGCGGCCCGCGTGTGCATGCTCAGCGTATTCTGAGCGAGCGTGCCACCCTGACGCCGGACCAGCACACGCTGGCCCTGGCCGGACTGAAGGACGACGATGCCAACGTCCGGCGAGCGGCGGCCGATGCGCTGGGCCAGCATCCCAATACGGAGAACATTCGGCCGCTGCTCGATCTGCGTCACGCCGTGCCCAACGACGACACGCATCTACTGCACGTCGTCCGCATGGCTCTGCGCGATCAATTGCGGCCGGCGCTCAGTTGGGTGAAAGTCGCGGCGGAAGTGCGGAGCGAGCGCGATGCTCACGCCATCGCGGATGTCTCGCTGGGTGTGCCGAGCGCGGAGGCGGCACTGTATCTGATGAAGTATTTGCCGCGCTCGAAGGAACAGGGCGATATGCTGATGCGTTCGGTGCATCACATCGCTCGCCACGGTAAAGAGCCGGTGACGAAAGAATTGCTGGAGTTCGCGCGCGGCAAGGAACCGCGAAACCTCGGGCTCCAGGCCGCCTTGTTCCACGAGATCGAACACGGCATGCAAGAGCGCCGCGCACCGCTTCCTGAAGCGGCACGCGCCTGGGCCGTGGAACTCACGGGTAAGCTGCTGGCGTCCAAGCACGGCCCCGATGTCGAATCCGGCATCAAACTGGTCGGCGATCTGCGATTGACCGATCAGCAGAAGGGCGTGGCGGAATTGGCCGGCCGGCGCGGCGCACCGGAGGGACAGCGCAAGGCCGCTCTGGATGCGCTGGCGAACCTCGACGCCCGCCGTCATGCCGCCGTGCTTGGCGGCGTTCTCGGCGATGCCCAATCGCCGTTCGCCTTGCGACAACAGAGCGCCAATTTGTTGGCGCGAGCGAATCAGTCCGAAACGCAGGCGGAGTTGCTCAAGGTTCTGCCCACCGCGCCGGCGCGCTTGCAAACGATCATCGCTGCCGGACTGGCCGGTAGTCCTACCGGGGCGGAGAAACTGCTCGAAGCCGTCAAGATCGGCAAGGCATCGGCGCGCTTGCTGCAAGACTCCGCCGTTGCGCCGTTCCTGAAAAAGTCCAATCCTCCCAAATTGAAGGAGCGTCTTGCTGAGTTGACGGCGGGATTGCCGCCGGCCGGCAAAGGCATGCAGGATCTGCTCAATCGTCGGCGCGCTAGCTTCACCAAGGCGAAGAAGGACGTTGCCGCCGGCGTTCAGGTTTTCACCAAGAACTGCGCCAACTGTCATCAAGTCGGCGGACAAGGAGCGAAGATCGGGCCGCAACTCGATGGCGTCGGCGTTCGTGGAATCGATCGTCTTCTCGAGGACATTCTCGATCCGAATCGCAACGTCGATCAGGCATTCCGTCTGACGACGTTGAACCTCAAGAAAGGCCAAGTTGTTCCGGGGTTGTTGCTCAAGGAGGAAGGTGCGGTCCTGGTGCTGGCCGACGCGCAGGGCAAGGAAGTGCGTGTACCGAAGGACGCGGTCGAAGAGCGCAGTACGTCGCAAATCTCGCCGATGCCGGCCAACCTCGCCGAGCAAATCCCCGAAGCGGACCTCCATAATCTGCTGGCCTATCTGCTGACGCTGCAAAGCAAGCCGGATAAGCCGAGTGGGAAATAGCTCGCTGGAATTGGCACTGCGGCGAACGGCCGGCGTTAGCCGGCTGGTGGGATACTCACCAGCCAGCTAACGCCGGCCGTTCGCCTATCGCCCAAAAAAGTTGTATGAATCGCCACTCCTTCGGGAACAGAATGAGGGAAGACGATTTGTTCGTGGAGTGCGCGCCATGCCGACCAGCCCGATGAACAAGGTTATTCAGCATTTGCGGGTCATCGCCCGGAACAATGGCGAAAGTTTGTCCGATGCGCAACTGCTGGCGCATTTTCTTACGCGGCGCGATGAAGTCGCGTTTGAAACGCTGGTGCGGCGGCATGGAGCGATGGTGCTGGGCGTCTGCCACCGCGTACTGAGGAACGCCGACGACGCCGAGGATGCGTTTCAGGCGACGTTTCTCGTACTCGTCCGCAAGGCGGCGTCCATCACGAAACGTGCGACGGTGGGTGGCTGGCTTTACGGCGTGGCCTACAAGACGGCTCTGAAGGCGCGAGCGGCGGGTGAGCGGCGGCGAAGGAAGGAAAGGCAGGCGAGCGCGATGGCCCGACGAGAAACGCCGCAGGAAGACTTCGGAGGGGAGTTGCACGAATTGCTCGATGAGGAGTTGAACCGTCTGCCGGACAAGTATCGTGTACCCATCGTCCTATGCGATCTGGAAGGCAAGACGCGCAAGGAGGCGGCGAACCAACTGGGCTGGCCGGAAGGAACATTATCGGGCCGGCTGTCCCGAGCGCGTGCGCTGCTGGCGAAGCGGTTGACGCGCCACGGCCTGACGCTCTCCGGTGGAATTGCCGCGCTGGGGTTGTCGGGAAACGCAACGCCAGCCTGTCTTCCGAGTCCGTTGGTGGCGTCCACGGTCAAGGCCGCGAGTTGTCTGGCGGCAGGACAAGCGGCGATTGCGGGCGCGATCCCGGTCAAGGTCGCCGCGCTGATGGATGGTGTGCTGAAGAGCATGCTACTGGCCAAATTGAAGATCGCCGGGGCAGTGGTGTTGATGGTGGGAATGCTGGGCGGTGGCTTGCTCGCGCCCTTGGCTCTGTCCGAACCGCCGGCGGAGGCGACACCGAATCCGAAGGCCGAGAAGGCGGAGCAACCACGACCACAAGCGAAGAAGGAACAGGTACGCACGGATCGCTACGGGGATCCGCTGCCGCCCGGCGCACTGGCCCGCTTCGGCACGATACGCCTCCGGCCCGGTGGGTCCGTGTTCCATCTTGCCTGCTTGCCCGATGGCAAAACGTTTCTCTCCGTGGCCTCGGAAGAAGAAGCCATTCTTGTCAGCGTGTGGCGAATGGCTACGGGAGAACTGCTCCGTCGCCACAAGACGCCCAAGAGATCCCTGCAAGTTGTCGCCCTCTCCCCCGATGGCAAGATGCTGGCCGCCGTGGGGACCGTCGGGGGCGGCGAGAACGGCGTCCACTTCTGGGATGTCGCCACCGGAAAACGGAAGGCCGAGCTAGCGGAAGTCGGGGCCGTCCAGCAGGTCGCCTTCTCGCCGGATGGCCGAACCCTTGTTATGGGCGATGGCGATTTCTTACCCGATGGGACGACGAATCGCACTTTCCACCTGTTCGACGCCATCACGGGAGAAGATCGCCCCTTTATGGCCGCTCAGCACGCGCGAGTGTTCTCCGTGGCGTTCGCTCCCGATGGCCGAATGTTGGCTTGGGCTGATGCTTCTGGGATTGTCACCCTCTGGGACGTCGCTGCCGGCCAAGTCCGCCGTCGCTTAAAGGGACATTACTCCTACGTCGATTCCCTGGTTTTCTCCCCGGATGGCAAGACCTTGGCCTCCGGGAGCGCGGATACGACGGTCCTCGTATGGGACACGACCGGCCAGCCCATCGCGGCACGACCTGGAGCCTTATCGCCCAAGCAGGTGCAATCGTTGTGGGACGACCTAGCTGGTAAGGATGCCAGCAAGGCGTTTGACGCCATCGGCCTCCTATCGACATCTCCCGAACAGGCCGTCTCGCTGCTCAAAGAAAAACTGCGGTCGGCACCCGCTCCTGCCGATCGGCGGCAGGTCGCTCCGTTGATCGCCGATCTCGATAGTGATCGCTTCGAGGTAAGGCAGAAGGCGATGAAGCAACTTCGGCGGCTGGGCGAACGCGCCGAGCCGGTCTTGCGTGAAACGCTCAAAGGCAAGCTCACGCTGGAGGCGCGCAAGCGCATCAAGGAACTGCTGGAAGATGTGCGCGCGTTGACCGTCTCTCCCGAGGGGTTGCGTCGCTTGCGTGCGATGGAGGTGCTGGAACATATCGGCACCCCGGAAGCGCGGCAGGTGCTTGAATCTCTGGCCAAGGGAGCGCCTACGGCACGGCTTACGCAAGAGGCGAAGGTGGCGCTGGATCGTCTCGCCAAACGGCGTAATGGTCCGTAATCGAAAACCATTCTCGGCCTGCCCTCCACTACTATATCAGGGTGACTCCTGTTTCGGAGGGACGCACACATGGCCGATACACCGCTCGCTCCCGTTGTCCGTCACATCCATAAACTGGTCGGTCTGCCGCAAGCCGGGAACCGGACAGACGCCCATTTGCTGGAACAGTTCGTCCACCAGCGCGACGAGGGTGCCTTCGCGGCGCTGGTGCGACGGCATGGCCCGCTGGTCTGGCGCGTCTGTCGTCGTGTGCTGCGTCATGTCCAGCAGGCGGAAGAGGCTTATCAGGCCACGTTTCTCGTACTCGCTCGCCAGGCGGGGCAAGTGCGCAAGCCGGCGTCGTTGGCCAGTTGGTTATACGGTGTGGCCTACCGCATCGCCCGCAAGACGCGGGCGGACATCCTACGGCGACAATCTCACGAGCGAGAATCGATCGTCGTGCCGGTCGTGGATCCAGTGAGCGAGGTGGCCTGGCGCGAGTTGGAGTGCATCGTTGTCGAGGAAGTGCATGCGCTGGCGGAGAAGTATCGCGCTCCCATCTTGCTGTGTTACTGGGAGGGGCTGACGAACGAGGAAACGGCCCATCAATTGGGTTGGCCGGCAGGCACGGTCAAGACACGCTTGCTCAAAGCGCGGCGACTGCTGCACGAGCGCTTGACACGGCGGGGCGTGAGTCTTTCCGCCGGCGCGTTTACTACCTTGCTCGCGGTCAACGCGGAGGCGACCGTGCCGCCGATCGTGGCGGCGCTGGGCGGGAAGATGGGATTGAGTACGGGAGCATCCGCTTCGGTTTCGGCGCTGGCGGAAGGGGCGGTCCACGGCATGACGTTGGCCAAGGTGAAACTCGGGCTGGTGCTTCTGCTGGTGACGAGTGTACTGGCGGGAGGTGCGGCGCTGGCGGCTCACCAGATGATGGCGGCGCGGCAAGCCGAGACGCGGCAGACGGAGACGAAGAAACCGGATCAGCCAACGCCACCGAAGGAGAAGGAACAGGCACGCACCGACCGTTATGGCGATCCCCTGCCGCCGGAGGCGATCGCACGCCTGGGATCGCTTCGCCTTTACCATGGCTTCCACGTCCATCGCGTCACTCTTTCGCCGGACGGCAAATGGGTGGTTTCGACGGCTATGGACGGCAATCGTCTATGGGACGCCGTCACGGGGCGCGAACGACCGCTCCGCCAGGAATTGCGGGAGGCCGCCATCTTCGCCACGCGCGACAAGCTTGTCGCCGTGGCGAAACAAAATCTCGACCTTCAGTTGTGGGATGTGGTGTCCGACAAAAAGATCGGCGGACTCTTGCCTGCGGCCAAAGTGGGGGAATTGCCTCTGTACCTCCATTTTGGAGTTGGCTCTGGCAATGGCCAATGCCCTTTGGGACTCTCGCCGGATGGCCGGACGCTGGTGATTTGCAACATGGACAAACGGCCGGTAATTCGCTTCTGCGATGTGGTCCGCAGCCAAGTTGAGGACCCGATACCCTTGAAGCTGGACGATAGGGTGCAGACGCAGATGGCCTTTTCCGCCGACAGCAAAACACTCGTCCTTCAGCGCGTCGGCAAGGGCCATGCCAAAATCCATATCTGGGACATGGACCGCCGCACGGAAACAATCGTCTCTCCGTCCAACACTCAGGATTACAGCGGACAAATCGCCCTTTCGCCGGATGGCAAGATACTCGCCACGGTTCCCTTCACCTACAAAGGCGTCCGCTTATGGGATACGCGAACGCTCAAGGAATTGCCGCCGCTTTTGAAGCAACCCGAGGCATATATGGTTGCCATTGCTTTCTCCCCGGATGGCAAGCAGCTTGCCGTTTCCCATTTCCATTTCGGATCGCTCGTGCGCCTGTATGACCTGGCCTCCCGCAAGGAAGTGCGGCAATTCCGGGGCAAAGGTAGCCAAGTCTTTCACTTGGCCTACTCGGCGGATGGCAAATATCTGACTGCCGGTGATGGAGCCTATATCACCTTTTGGGATGCGACAACGGGCAAATTCCGCCACGACCATTGGCATACCAGCGCGATTAACTCGGTTGCGTTCTCTCCCGATGGCAAGAGACTGGTATCCGGCGCGGCCCGCCCCGATAACATCGTCCGTATTTGGGATCCGCTGACCGGCAAGGAAACGGCTCAACTGCGCGGCCACAAGGAGGGGATTGCCGTTGTCGCCTCTTCTCCCGATGGCAAGCTGATCGCGTCCGCCGGCGAGGACAAGACGATCCGCCTCTGGGATGCGGCCACGGGTCGGGAGATCCGCCGGCTGGAGGCGGAAGTCAGTAACGTCTACGCGATGGCCTTTGCTCCAGACGGCAAAATGATCGCCAGCGGCGGTTGGAAGAAGGCCGTCCAATTCTGGGACGTGGCGACGGGACAAGAATTACGCTCCTTCGCTAATCCGGGCAACTGGGTTTCTCGACTGGCCTTCTCGGCGGATGGCAAATGGCTCGCTACACACGGCGCGGCGGACAACGCCATCCGGCTTTGGGACGTTGCCCAAGGAAAGCAAATTCACACGTTGGCGATTCCACCGTCGCGTCGTTCTCCCCTAATGGCGTTCAGCCCCGACGGCAAGACGGTCGCCGCCAGCAGTAATGACGACAGCGTACACTTGTGGGACGCCCTCAGTGGCGAACCGCGACGGCCGTTCGCCGTCCCGCTTGTGGCTGACAGGCGCGGACCTGTCGATTCCATCGCTTTCTCACCCGATGGCCGCAGCTTGGCCGCCGGATACGGGTTTGGCTCGGGGCACGAGGGAGAAGGCTGCCTGGTTGTTCTGTGGGAATTGTCTTCGAGGCAAGTGCGTACCAGCTACAGGAGACAGGGCAATATATCGCACTGGCGAGGCATCCGTAGTCTGGCGTTCTCTCCCGATAGCACGTTGCTGGCAACGGGAGGCGACGATTGCATCATCATGATTTGGGATTTGTCGGGTCAACGAACCACACATTTTCCGCGCAAGGGCCGGCTCCGCCTGGAAGAAGCCAACGCGCTGTGGAGCAAGCTGGCCGAGGCCGACGCGCGCGAAGCCTATCGCGCTGTGCAAACGCTGCTGGCCGCCGGAGAGCAAGCGGTATCGTTCCTCAAACAACACCTTCATCCAGCCCCCGCCATCGACACGCGGCGCATCGACCGATTGCTCGCCGATCTCGACAGCGATGAGTTCAGCGTGCGCCAGAAGGCAGCGCGCGAGTTGCGCGCTGGGCGACGTCGTGGAGTCCGCCGCGCGGAAGATCCTCGCCGGCAAGCCATCGGTAGAGCAGCGTCTTCGCGTCAAAGAATTACTCCAGGAATTGGACCGCGTTTGCTCCCCAGAACGTCTGCGCGGACTGCGGGCGGTGGAGGTACTGGAACACATCGGCACACCCGACGCGCAGCGCGTGCTGAATACTCTGGCGAAAGGCGCGCCCACGGCAAGGCTCACGCAAGAGGCAAAGGCATCGCTGGAGCGCCTCGCCAAGCGGCGAGCAGTCAAGCCGTGATGATCGCGCAGTCGTTCGCGCGGAAAAAGTTGGCGGGGTTGGGTCGTCTTGTGGCACTATGAGAGGAGACCCCGAAGTGCCGGAAGAGACCTCGAACGATGGCCACCGCGCAACTTGAGAACCTGCTGAAGCATCTGTACAGCCTCATGCCGGTGCAGGGCACGGAGACGCTGACCGATGCGGAACTGTTGCGACGTTTCACGACGCGCGGCGAGGAAGTCGCCTTCGCCGCCCTGGTCCGGCGGCACGGTCCTCTCGTCTTGCAGGTCTGTCAACGACTGCTGCACGATCCGAACACGGCCGAGGATGTCTTCCAGGCCGCTTTCCTCATACTCGCTCGCAAGGCGAACTCCCTTCGCAAGCCGGAGGCGGTCGGTAGTTTCCTCTATGGCGTGGCCTATCGTCTGGCGCGCCGTGCGCGCGTCGAAGTCGCACGCCAACAATTCCACGAAAAGCACCATCTCGTTCCGCCGCCCGCCGATCCCTTGGCGGAAGTCAGCGGCCGCGAATTGCTGGCTCTATTAGAAGATGAACTGAATCGGCTGCCGTCGAAATATCGTTTGCCTCTCGTATTGTGCTGTCTGCAAGGTCGAACCCGCGATGAGGCGGCGGGACAACTGGGATTGGCTCTACGCACGCTCCAGCGCCGTCTCGAACAGGGCCGCGCCTTGCTGCATGCCCGGCTGACGCGGCGCGGACTAACTCTCGCGATGCCGCTGCTGGGCACGCTGCTCGCGCCGCCGTCATCCTCCGCGGCGCTTCCGATTCGACTCCTCACCCCTACCGTGCGCGCCGCCTTCGCCTTCACCGCTCGCTCTGCCGGCGTGGCGGGGCTGCGCTCCGCGCGGGCCGTCGCGTTAGCCGAAGGGATATTGCGAACGATGTTTGTCACCAAATTGAAAATCGCGGCGTCGTTGATGCTGACGCTGACTTTGCTGACGGCGGGGATGTGTACCCTGGCGGCCCGCACGGAACCCGTCTCGGAAGCGGTCGTGCCCATGCAACCAGCCCATGCCCGGCCGCCGCGCGCGGCCCCGCCAGCGCCGCCGGTTGTTCCGGCGGAAGCCGTGCGCATCATCAAGACCGATGACGCCATCGCCGCCGGCCTGCAATGGCTGGTGCGACAGCAGAAGCGCGATGGCCGTTGGCGGCTGGAAGGTGGCTCCCAACGCAATGACATCGCCGCGACCGCCTTTGTCCTGCTGCCTTTGCTCGGCGCGGGGCAGACGCATAAGACGACCGACGCCCTCCATCCTTACGCCCGCGCCGTCGAACGAGGGTTGAAGTTCCTGGTAGGCAAACAGGGCGCTGATGGTGCTTTCACCTCCGACATGTACGCACACGCTCTCGCCACTCGCGCTGTCTGTGAAGCCTACGGTGCCACGGTGGATCCCGCGCTCAAGGTGCCGGCGCAGCGTGCCATCGACTTCATCGTCAAGGCCCAGGACAAGCAGGGTGGCGGCTGGCGCTACGCTCCCGGACAGGCAGGCGATATGTCCTCGACCAGTTATCAGATCCGCGCCCTCGCCTCCGCTCGCGCGGCGGGCCTGACGGTTCCCAAAGAGACGTTGACGCGCGCCGGCAAGTTTCTCGATAGCGTCGTTTCGGCGGACGGTAGCGGTTACAGTTATACTCCTGGAAACGGTGCCACTCCCACGATGACGGCAGCTGGCCATCTGTGTCGGCTTGAACTGGGCGGTAAGACGAACGACAAGGGACTCGTTCAGTGGACCGCGAGCCTACGCCGACTCACTCCGCTCGGAGGCAAAAGCGATCTCTACTATTACCATTATGTCACCCTGGCGCTCCGGCTACGCGGTGACGATGATTGGGACTTTTGGGAGCCGAAAATAAGGAAAATACTGCTCGATAAACAGGACCAGGGCCAGAAACAAGCTGCGGATCGCGGCAGTTGGCCGACGACCGGCGAGCAGATGGCGGCGGTGGGCGGCCGGCTCATGATGACGTCACTGGCCTTGCTTACCCTCCAAACCTGTGCGCGGACGGATAAATTGCCGCCGTTGCCGGCTCGCGAGTTGAAAGCCCGCGAGTTGGCGAAGTTGTATGACACACTGGGCGACAAGGATTTTGTTGAGGCGCGGCGCGCTCTGCGGACGCTGGCGTCGTCGCCGCGCTACAGCCTGCCGTTCTTGTCGAAGACACTGCGGCCGGTCCCCCCTCTCGATACGCCGCGGATCGAACGATGGATCGCCGATCTCGACGCCGACGAGTTCGTCGTTCGACAGTGAGCGGCCAGCGAATTGGAAAAACTGGGCGAATTGGCTCATCCCGCCTTGCGCAAGACATTGGCGAACAAGCCCACGGTGGAGACTCGCCGCCGGATCGAGCAAGTGTTGGAGACAACAGAGTTGGAAAACACGACACCGGCACAGCGTCAGGCGTTGCGAGCGGTGGGCGTCCTGGAGCGCATCGGGACGGCCGACGCTCAGCGAGTGCTTAAGTCTCTGGCCATGGGAGCAACGGAAGCTCGGTTTACTCAGGAAGCGAAAGCGGCGCTACAGCGTCTGGACAAGCACCATGACGGCCGATAGTCGAATCGGTAGGGATGATTTCTGTCTTTCGGAGAGAATAAACAATGCGCTGGCTCACCGCACTCCTCATGCTCGCTCTGTTCTCCGTGTTCCTTGTTGCCGAAGAAAAGTCGCCGCGCCTGCGCTGGACCAAAGACGATCTCGGCAAGGTGCCGGCCGGCTGGACGGCGGCGAAGACTGGCAAGGGCGACGGCAGCGCGTGGAAGGTGACAGCCGACGACAGCGCTCCCTCGAAGACCGGCCTCGTCCTTGCGCAGACCGCCGCGGGACCGAGCCGGTTGTTCAACCTGTGTGTCGCCGACGACGGCAGCTACAAGGACGTGCAAGTGCAAGTCATCTTCAAGGCCGTGCGCGGCAAGGAGGACCAGGGCGGCGGCATCGTCTGGCGCTACCAGGACGCCAACAACTACTACGTCGCCCGCATGAATCCGCTGGAGTCGAATTACCGCGTCTACAAGGTCGTGGACGGCAAGCGCACGCAGCTAGGCACCAAGGAGGATTTGAAGATCCCCACGGGCGAATGGCACGTCCTGAAGATCAAGCAGGCGGGCGAGCGGATCGAGTGCTGGCTGGACGGCAAGAAATATTTGGACGCGAAGGACGACACCTTCACGAAAGCGGGGAAGATCGGCCTGTGGACCAAGGCAGACGCGCAGACATACTTCGACCTCTTGCTCGTCGCCGGCCGCTGAGAGTGGATTTCTTCATCTTCACCCACGCCGCCAACCGATTATAGAGGATAGACCCATCTCTGGCGCGCCGCAATGAGATGATTGGTCGGGCAAACCGCCCATCTTTCGATGAGACCCCGGAATGGCGTCTTCCTCCGTAATCAGGCCATTTTTCCTGACCGTCGCGGCCGGTCTGCTCTTGCCGTGCGCCTGGCGATCCTCCGCGCGCGGCCAGGAAGAAGCGCCCGCGCCGCGCCCGATCGCCGTGGGTTCTCCGCAGGAACCCGCGCTTCCCTCGGCGACCTCGTTCCCCACGGCCGGCGGCAAACCCTATCCCATCAACTTGCCCACGGCGATGAAACTGGGCAACGCACGCGGTCTCGACATCGAACTGGCCTCGCGACGGCTGCAAGTGGCGGCGGCCGAACTGCAACACGCCAAGGTTCTTTGGCTGCCCAACCTGATCTTCGGCACGGATTACTATCGCCACGACGGCCAAATCCAAGACATTCAGGGCAACGTCTTCGGCACCAGCAAGCAAGGCTTCATGGTCGGCGGCGCTCCCTACACCGTCTTCGCCTTTGCCGACGCCATCTTCTCGCCCTTGGCCACTCGTCAGACGGTGCGCGCGCGGGAGGCACAAGTGCAGGCCGCCGCCAATGACACGCTATTGTCAGTGGTCCAGGCCTATTTCAACGTCCAGCAAGCACGCGGCGAACTCGCCGGTTCGCGCGAAGCCATGCGCTTCGCCGATGATTTGCTGCGCCGTCTGGATAAACTGGCACCTGATTTGGTGCCCGCTCTGGAGATTCATCGCAGTCGCGCCTTGACGGCGCAGTTGCGGCAAACCGTGCTGCGCAGCGAAAATAACTGGCGCAGCGCCAGCGCCGAGTTGATTCGCGTGCTGTACCTCGATCCCACGCTGATCGTCGAACCGCTGGAACCGCCGCATTTACAAGTGAATCTGCTGCCGCTCGACAAGCCGGTGGACGATCTCATTCCGACTGCTTTAACCAACCGGCCGGAATTGGCCGCCCAGCAAGCGCTGGTGCAGGCGAGTTTGCAGCTGATGCGACAGGAGAAACTGCGACCGTTGATTCCCAGCGTCCTGCTCCGCGGCTTCTCGACGCCGGTAACAGGCACGTTGGGCGTGGCCTATTTCGGCGGTGGACTCAACGGCAACCTCGACAATTTCAGTGTCCGTCAAGACTGGGATCTTCAGGTTTTGTGGACGCTGCAAAATTTTGGCCTGGGCAATCGAGCGTTGGTCAAGCAAAGGACGGCGGAGAACAAAGCGGCTTTGGTGGAGTTATTCCGCGTGCAGGATCGAGTGGCCGCCGAGGTGGTGCAAGCCTACTCCCTGGCGCAGACGGCCGAGGGCCGCGTTCGAGAAGCGGAGACGGAACTGAAGGAGGCTCAGGAATTGGTACGGCAAGTCCTGACGGCCCTCGGCCAGACGCAACGACGCGGCGAGGGCGGTCCCGTCCTCTTGCTGGCGCGCCCGCAAGAAGTCGTGTCCGGCATTCAGATGCTCCAGCAAGCCTACGCCGATTATTACACGTCCATCGCCGACGCGAATCGGGCGCAATTCCAACTCTACCGCGCGCTGGGGCAACCGGCGCAGTTCGTGGCGGAGCAACCTTCTCATTGAATTGCAGCGAGCGCCACGCAAGACAAATCATAGAATGATCTTTTTACTCTCTCTCTTTTCTTGGCGTCTTGGCGATTCACTCTTTTGCGAAGGACGGCGATGAACCCGATTCGTTTCGCGCTACGCCATCCATACACCATCATGGTGGGCATTGCCGCTCTTGTCCTCGGCAGCGTCCTGGCCGTCTCACGCATGAAGATGGACATTTTTCCCAGTCTGAATCTGCCGGTCATCTATGTGGCCCAGCCCTACGGCGGCATGGACCCCGCCCAGATGGAAGGGTTGATAACCAACTACTACGAATATCACTTTCTCTACATCGCCGGCATTCACCACGTCGAATCGCGCAATGTCCAGGGTATGGCCCTGATGAAACTGTATTTTCACCCCGACACGGATATGTCTCAGGCCATGGCCGAGACCGATGCCTATGTCAAACGCTCGCAGGCGTTCATGCCCCCCGGTACGGTCTCGCCCTTTGTGATGCGCTTCGACACCGGCAGCGTACCCGTCGGCTACCTTGTTTTGCGCAGTGAAACCAAGAGCATTAGTGAGATTCAGGATCAAGCCTTGTTCCGAGTACGGCCAATGTTCGCCAGTTTGCCGGGCGTCTCGGCGCCGCCGCCGTTCGGCGGCAATCAACGCACCATCGTGGCTCGTCTCGATCCGGATCGACTGCGCGCCCATCACACATCCCCCGAGGAAGTGGTCGCCGCGCTCAGCGCGGGCAACACCATCAGTCCTTCCGGCAACGCTCGCGTTCAGGATCAAATGCCGATCGTGACGATCAACGCCATGGTCAAAGATCCTCGCCAACTCGGTTCCATTCCGCTACGGCCAGGCGAGAACGTCTACCTGCGCGACGTGGCCGTCATTGAAGACAGCAGCGACATTCCCACGGGCTATGCCCTGGTCAACGGTCGGCGCGCTGTCTACATCCTCGTCACCAAGCGGGCCACGGCGTCCACGCTCGCGGTCGTCAACGAGGTTCGCAAGAACCTGCCCAAGATGCAGGCGGTCTTGCCCGACGACATTGAGGTTAGCTTTGAATTCGATCAATCGCCCAACGTCACCGGGGCCATGTGGGTCGTCGCCGAGGAAGGGTTACTAGGCGCTGTCCTCACCGGCCTAATGGTGTTGCTGTTTTTGCGCGATTGGCGTTCGGTCCTCGTGGTCGTTCTCAACATCCCCTTCGCCCTGCTCGGCGCGGTGGTCGCCTTGTGGCTGACGGGGCAAACACTCAACCTGATGACACTCGGCGGTCTGGCCCTGGCCGTCGGCATTCTCGTGGACGAGGCCACCGTCGAGGTCGAGAACATCCACACGCAGTTCGAGCATACGCCGTCCATCGCCCGCGCCGTGCGTCAGGGCAATCAAGAAACGGCGGTGCCGCGGCTGTTGGCCATGCTGTGCATTCTGGCCGTGTTTCTGCCCTCTTTCTTCATGGAAGGAGCTGCACGCGCGTTGTTCGTGCCCCTGTCGCTGGCGGTTGGTTTCTCGATGGTCGCGTCCTACTTCCTATCGAGTACCTTCGTCCCGGTGGTATCGGTCTGGCTGTTTCGCCATCCGCAATTGGGCGTCCACACTCGGCGATCGCTTTTCGCCCGGTTGCGCGATGGATATGCCGCCGTGCTGCGGCGGACGTTGGCGTGGCGCTGGCCGTTGATCGCCGCCTATGCCGTGGCTGCGGGGCTGCTCATCTGGCTGGTGGGCCGACAATTGGGCATGGAGATTTTTCCCACGGTCGATACCGGACAGTTTCAGCTGCGCCTGCGTGCGGCGGACGGCACACGTATCGAGACTACCGAGGAGATCGCCAAGGAATCGCTGGACATCATCAAGGATGTGGCCGGGGCGGAGAATGTGACTGTCTCGGTCGGCTACGTCGGACTGATCCCGTCCAGCTATCCCATCAATACCATCTATCTGTGGATGCGCGGGCCGGAGGAGGCCGTGCTGCATGTGGGCCTGAAACCGCGCAGCGGCGTGTCGGTCGAGGCGCTGAAGCGGCGTCTGCGTGAAGAATTGCCGCGACGTTTGCGGGCCTGGCTGGAGCCAAAGCTGCGCGGCGAAGGGCTGTCGGCGGAACAGGCAACCGCCCGCGTCCAGGCTCTGAAGTTCTCTTTCGAGCCGGCGGACATCGTCAACGAGGTCATGAGCTTCGGCTCGCCCACGCCGGTGGAAGTCGCCGTCAGCGGTCCGAAACTAGCCGACAACCGCGCTTACGCCGCCCGAGTACACGAGCAGATGGCGATGATTCCGTCGTTGCGCGATTTGCAATATGTGCAGCCGTTCGATTACCCGACGATTGAGGTAAATGTGGACCGCGAACGGGCTGGCCTCAGCGGGGTGACGCCCACGGATGCCAGCCGCTCTCTCGTCAGCGCCACGTCTTCCAGTCGCTTCGTGGTGCCGATTTATTGGGCCGATCCCAATAGCGGCATCGGCTATCAAGTACAGGTCGAGATTCCTCCCTTCCGAATGGATTCCGCCGATGCCATCGGCCAAGTGCCCCTCAAGGGCAAGACGCCTCTCGATAAGGGCAAGCCGATGCTGCCTCTTCTGCTGCGCGACGTGGCCTCCCTTCGCTCCGGGACGATGCCGGGCGAATACGATCGCTACAACATGAAGCGCGTGGTGAGCATGACGGCCAACATCGAGGGCGAGGATCTCGGACGGGTGGCCGATCATCTCGCCGAGGCGCTGCGCGCGGCCGGCGCTCCGCCGCGCGGCGTGGCGGTGGAGATACGCGGTCAGGTCACGCCCTTTCGAGAGATGTTCGGCGGATTGGCCCTGGGCTTGAGCCTGGCTGTCGTCGTCATCTTCTTGCTGCTGACGGCTTATTTTCAGTCGCTGCGGTTGGCAATCGTGGCGGTCTCCGCGACTCCCGCCGTCATTGCCGGCGTCGCGGTGATGCTGTTGGCGACGGGCACGACGCTGAATATCCAATCGTTCATGGGCGCGATCATGGCCATCGGTGTCGCGGTGGCCAACGCCATCTTGCTGGTCACCTTCGCCGAGCGCAGCCGTCAGGAGGGTGCCGCAGCGTTCGATGCGGCCGTGGAGGGAGCCAGGCACCGGATGCGTCCCATCCTCATGACGAGTTGCGCCATGCTCGCCGGCATGGTTCCCATGGCGCTGGCCTTGGGCAAGGGAGGCGAACAAGTGGCGCCGCTGGCGCGTGCGGTCATCGGCGGCTTGATCGCCTCGACGCTGGCGACTCTCCTCTTGCTGCCGTCGGTGTTCGCGGCCCTCCAGGGCCACGGCGACATTCGCTCGGCGTCGCTGGACCCCGACGATCCCGAAAGCCCCTACTTCGATGGTGAGGCAGAACATGCATAGCAAGATCTCAAATAGGGATATTTCGTGTAGCCGCGACGCGCAGCGGAGCGCGAGAGCCCACGCTCCGCTGCGCGTCGCGGCTACACGAGGAATATCTCTTTTGTCCCTCCTCATTATCTTTGGTTGCGGCCGTTCGCCAACTCCCGCGCCGCAAGCGGCGGACGGCGGCCATGCGGTCCCATCGGTTCAGATCGTGAAGCCAAAACGAGCGATCATTCATCGTGAGGTTTCTCAGCCGGGCGCGATCGAGGCTTTCGAGGAAACACCGATTTTCGCCAAGATCGCCGGTTATGTGAGGAAATGGAACGTGGACATCGGCGACCCCGTGCGCAAGGATCAAATTCTGGCCGAGCTATCGGTGCCGGAGTTAGAGGTGGAATTGGAGCAGAAGAATTCACTGATCCAGCTGGCCGGCGAGCAAGTAGAGCAAGCATGGAAAGCGGCGGCGGCCGCCGAGGCGGCGCTCAAAAGCGCCGAGGCTCAGATCAAGGAGGCCGACGCTGGGCAAGAGCGTGCCGTGGCCGATCACAAACGTACCAAGTCCCAGTCCGATCGTCTCGCCCGCGCGGGGCAAAGCGGGGTGATCGACAAGGAGAGCGTCGAGGAAAATCGACTTGGCTTCGAGGCCGCTCGGGCCAGCCTGAGCCAAGCCGAGGCCCGCGTTTTGACTGCGCGGGCGCTGCGCGACGAGAGCAAGGCGAAATGGGATAAGATTCTCGCCGATGTGCGCGTGGCGAAAGCGAACGGCGAAGTGGCCCGCAAGAACCACGAGTACGTCAAAGCCCAACTGCAATACACGCGCTTGCTCGCCCCCTACGATGGCGTCGTGAGTACACGCAACATCAACACCGGCGACTTTATCCAATCGATGGCGAGCAAGGAGAGGAAACCGCTCTACATCGTGCAACGAATCGACCGCATGCGTATCTTCGTGCAGGTGCCGGAAACCGACGCCCATTGGGTGCAAACAGGAATCGCCGCGCGTATCCGCGTCCAGGCGCTGCCGAACCGGACGTTCACCGGCCCGGTAACGCGCATCTCGTGGTCTCTGGACCCGACCGCACGCACGCTACGAGCGGAGATCGATCTACCCAATCCTGGCGGCCGGCTGCGTCCCGGCATGTATGCCTATGCCACGTTGACGGCCGATTTGCCTGCCGCTTGGACCTTGCCGCGCTCGGCCGTGGTGACGGAAGGCGATGTGACGCGCGGCTATCAGACCTACTGCTATCAGGTCGAAGACGGCAAGGCTCGCCGTCTGCTGATCGAACGAGGAACCGGCGACAGCGAACGGATCGAAGTGCTGAAAAAACAAACACGAGCCAATGGTCCTTGGGAACCCTTCACGGGGACGGAGGAAATCGTGAAGGCCAACGTATCACAAGTGCGCGACGGTCAAGTGGTGCGGAGGGACGAAGGAGGCGAATAGCTCAACGGCGGCATTGAAGTTGCACCTCTCTCTTAGGTTGATTGACCCTGTCTCAATTTGAGAAGGAGGTAGATCATGGCAGGTAAAGATAGTGGACATCCGCGGATGACCGCCAATTACCCCACGGGCACGTCAGAGGGGTTGAAGGAAAAGGCTCAGGAGATGGCGTCCAATGTGGGCGACGCCGCGGGCCAGATGAAAGACCGAGCGCGCGAGTTCGCTTCGGGCATCGCCGACCAAGCGGGAGAGCGCTGGCGCAGTGCCAGCGAGGGCATTCAAGAGGGTTTCTCCAGCATGTCCCATCGGGCCGAAGATTTATGGGGCGATGTAACCGGCATGATCCGGCGCTACCCTGTCGCTTCGCTGGGCGTCGCTTTCGGTCTCGGCTGTCTGGTCAGTTGCGCCCTGTTTATGACGCCCCATTCGGACGACATGACCCGACGTATGTCGCGTTCCTCGTCCTGAAAATGATCCTGACAATGGTTCGCGGACTCGTGCAGCCCGCGAACCATTTTTCTTTCATCAGCGTCCCGCTGCCGTCCAGTGCGTGATCTGTTCGGGAGTCATTTCGCCGCATGGCGATAAGCGGGCATCTTGATAGCTCCAACGCTCGGTATCGATCAAATACTGCATCCGCGAGAGCAGAGGCCCTCGGCAAATCTTTTCCTGCGCATCGGCGCATTGTGTCTCTTTCCGCCAGCGCTCCAGCAATAGATCGAAGATGCGCGAGGGAATCTTGGCTTGCTCAGCGGGATACACAAACCCGAAAAGCATCAGGTGGACCAGCAGCAATTGCCAATGTGTATCGAAGCGGCGCAGCAAACGCTCCCAGTTGAGGACCGGGCCGCAGGCACGCAGCAGATGGTTCACATCCGCGCCATCGAAGCGCTCGCGCTCCATGATGAAGGCTTTTTGCCAGATAATCTCTTCGACCGGGCAAAGCAGAGCTGCGCCCGCCGATTCCATGGCAACGGCGTGCCGGAACCAATCATCATCCACCGTGCAGAGGCCATTGCCGGAAGAGAAAATGACATCGACAAAATCATCTCCGGAAAAGGCTTTGCCCAGCCAATGCGAGAAGGTCAATTCAGTGCGGTATCCGGCATGGGCCAGCGCGTTGAGCGCGCGGGGAGCATCGTCGGGACGCACGAAGAGATCGAGATCCTTGGTATGTCGGGCAATCCCGGTATAGTGCGAAAGGGCGTAGGCGCCGCCGAGAAGGAAGGGGACTTTCGCCTCGCTCAGCACGGCGAGGGCGTGGAGATAAAAGCGACTGGTGACGGGTTCCAGTTCCGCGAAGACAGCCGGCGTGACAGACATGAGTTGTTCTCGTAGAGGGCGGAAGCCCAACCGTCTCCTCGCGCCAACGGCACCGGATGACGGCGGTGTCCGAAAGAGTTTAGGCAAATAGGATGCCAGGGCATGGAAGTTGCCCCACTCAGCGATAAAACGCCGCCGGCGCAAGAGGATGCAAGCATGACGAAGAAAGAGGACGCCGCGAAACCCGAGGGAACCGTGTTACGTATTGGAGCCGTGGCGGATTTGCACTGCTCCAAAACCTCGCAAGGTCAACTCCAACCCTTGCTGGCGCGCATGGCCGATGTGGTGGATATTCTTCTTCTGGGCGGAGACCTAACGGATTTTGGTCTGCCGGAGGAGGCGCGTATTCTGGCGCACGAACTCAACGTGGCGAAGATCCCCATGATCGGCGTGCTTGGCAACCACGACTACGAATCCGGCAAGCAGGATGAGGTACGGCAGATTCTGGTTGATGCGGGCGTGCGCATGCTGGATGGCGATGCCTGCGAGATTAAGGGCGTCGGCTTCGCGGGCGTGAAGGGTTTTGGCGGCGGCTTCGGTCGCGGGACACTGGGAGCATGGGGCGAAGACCTCATCAAAAAGTTCGTTCAGGAGACGATGAACGAGACGCTGAAATTGGAATCGGCCCTGGCTCGTCTGCGCATGCCGCAGCGTATCGCGCTGTTGCACTATTCGCCGATCCAGGCCACGGTGGAAGGAGAGCCGCCGGAGATTTTTCCGTTTTTGGGCTGTGGCCGCATGGGTGAGCCATTGCACCGCTACGGCGTGACGGCGGTCTTTCACGGCCACGCTCATCGCGGCTCCCCCGAAGGCAAGACCAGCGAGGGCATTCCGGTTTACAATGTGTCGCTGCCTCTGTTGCGCCGTCACTGGCCCGACCGGCCGCTCTGTCGGGTGCTGGAAATCCCGCTCAGCAATAAGTCCACCGAGTAGGTACCCATCCTGCCAAGGGTGTTCTGTCGATTTTGGCGAACGGCCGGCGTCAGCCGGCTGGTAAGGACTATTTACCAGCCGGCTGACGCCGGCCATTCGCTAAAGTTGAACTAGACAAATCCGAGAGGGACGGTTATCTCGCCGCTCGCCCATTCTTTCGCTTTGGAGGTCGGCTCATGGCCTCGATTTGTCGAATCTGCGTGGTGTCCATCGCGTTCTTGCTGCCCTCGCTTGCCTTGGGTGATTCGCTCGCCGATCTCAACGAGGCGCTCCGTCTCGATCCGAACAATGCCGCTGCTCTCGCGTCGCGCGGCCGATTGTTTCTCATGGCGGGACAGAACCGCGAGGCGATGGTGGACGCCAGCGCGAGCATCCGGCTCGACCCGAAGAACGCCGGCGCGTATGGAACGCGCGGCCTCGCGTACGATCGGCTGGGAGAATTTCAGCGCGCCATCGCCGACTATTCGGAGTCGATTCGTCTTCATCCGACGGCCCTCAAATATCTGTTGCGCGGTCGCTGTTACCGTATGTTGCGCGAGCAGGATAAGACCATCGCCGATTGCACGGAAGTGTTGCACCTGGAACCGAAGAACGCCGGCGCTCTCGCCTTGCGCGCCGGCGCTTACGCGGACAAAGGCGACTATCCGCGCGTCATCGCCGACTGTACGGAATCGCTGCGTCTGGATAGCGGCAATCCCAACACCTACCATTTGCGCGGCGTTTCTTTTCTGCGCACCGGCCAATATGACCGCGCCATCGCTGATTTCCGCCGCGCCATCCAACTCGATCCGAAAGCGGCGCAACTCTATTCCAGGGATCTGAACGCGGCCCTTGAAGAACAGCAACGCAAGGAACATTGACCCGGATGCAAGAACGCGAAACGGCTATTTCTCCTTGCCCGCCCAATCCTTTCTTTTGAGGTCCACTCATGGCCTTCGTTCGCCGGCTCGGAATCATCGCGATCGCGCTGATACTGCCCTCACTCGCGCAAGGTGAGGATTTCCAGCAGCAAGGACAGCAGGCACTGGAGAAAAAAGAGTACGACAAGGCCATCGCCTGTTTTACGAAAGCTATTCAGGCACATCCCAAACACGCCGCGAGTTATCGTGGACGCGGCGATGCCTTCCTGCAAAAAGACCAGTACGACAAGGCTCTCGCCGACCTGAATGAGGCCATCAAGCTCGATCCGAAAGACGATGTCGCGTACCGCAAGCGCGGTGGCACGTATGGCTGCAAGCAAGAGTATGCCAAGGCAATCTCGGACTTGAATGAAGCCATCCGGCTCGATCCGAAACAGGCGAAGGCGTATAGCAACCGAGCGAATGTCTACAGCGAGATGGGCCAGCACGATAAGGCTCTGGCGGATTGCGACGAGGCCATCAAACTCGATCCGAAAAACGCGGCGATATTCGCTTGTCGCGGCACCGTGTACGGTCGGCAAGAGAATTGGGACCGAGCCATCGCCGACGCTACCGAAGCAATTCGCTTCGATCCGAAGGATGCGACCAATTATGGCTTGCGCGGCTTCATCTATGAGAACAAAGGGGAACACGATAAGGCGATCGTCGATTGCGACAAGGCCATCCAATTGGATCCCAAATATCCGTCGGCTTATAGCTACCGTGCCGCCGCCCGAGGGCGTAAAGGGCAACTCGATCGCGCCATCGACGACTTCACCCAAGCGATCCGTTTGCAGCCCAAAGAGGCCGAATCGTATCGCAATCGGGCCATGTTGTATGAGGTCAAAGGCGAACTTGACAAAGCCCTCGCCGATGTCGGCGAAGCCATCCGCCTGTCCCCGAAACGAGGGCGCTATTACATGCTTCGCGGCAAGTGGTATGCGGAGCGAAGAGAACACGATAAGGCCATCGCCGACTTCACCACGGCGGTTCACCTGCAACCGAATCTGGCGGCCGCGCATCGAGAACGAGGCGTTTGCTTCGGGTTCAAGCAAAACATTCCCCGCGCCCTCGACGATTTCAGCATGGCGATTCTCCTCGATCCCACAGATGCCGCCTCGTTGACCTGGCGCGCCTACATCTATGCGGCGCAGGAGCGTTACGATCTCGCGCTGCCCGACTGTGAGGCGGCGATGCGCTTAAACTTCAAAAAAGCTCCTAATTACGCCATACGGGGTTTCTGCCAACTCCAGAAAGGTCTAGTCGATCGAGCCGCGTCCGACTTCACGGAGGCGCTGCGTCTCGATCGGAAGTACGCCGACGCTCACCAGGGCTGGGGCGGGGTTTACCTGGCGAAAAAGCAGTATTCGCGTGCCATCGCTTCGTTCACCGAGGCCATCCACCTGAAACCTCAGACTGCCCGCTACTATGCCAAGCGATGCATTGCCTACTCCGCGATGGAACAGTACGACAAAGCCATCGCCGATTGCACGGAGGCCATCCGGCTCGATCCTTCCCTCGCCTTCGCTTACAACAATCGTGGCGTTGCTTATATGAGAAAGGGCGAATACGCTAAGGCCGTCACCGACTTCCGTGACGCAGTGCGTCTCTCCGCCGACATCGATTTCATGAAAAACCTGGAAACCGCGAGTAAAATGGCCAAGAACCTCCGTCGCGCATCAACGCTGGGAGGCAAGAGCAAACTTAAGGGCGACGAACTTCCTTGACCAGTTCATGCACCTTGGCGACGATCTTTTCCTCAATGGCCGGTGCCCATTTGGTCGGCATGGCATAATAGATCATCGACGAGTCCGCCTCATAGCCGCCCTCCTTGAGTACGCGAGCCGAGGGGATATAGGCCATCACGTCATTGGCGTAGCCGGCGATCCAGAGCGGAGCGTCGCGGCCCAACTCGCGCGTCAAACGCAAATCGTAATCGACCACTGCTTCGCCGCCCAGCGCCACCCACATCAGATCGCCCAGACGCCATACTTGAACCGGATAATAGGGATAATGATCGTCGATTTTGTCGCCGTTATCGAGTCGTTTCAGATAGCGCTCGGCCCGATTGCGGAGGGCGTGCTGCTTACTCAGACGCTCTGTCGCCCACTTCTCCCGACCGGGCAACTTCTCGAATGGCAAGGCGATAGTTGCATACTTCGCCGCGCTGTTGCCGGTGATCGGCGTCAGGCGGCCGCCGAGCGCACCCTCGACGGCGTCGGCCAGTTCGTGGCCATATTTCTTGCATAGCTCGACTTTGCTACGCGGCAGCGGATTGGCGTCGCCGCCGCAGCCCATCCAGAACAACGCCACCGCGCCGGGATGCTTTTCTTCGAGATACCTCTGCGCGAAGCCAGCGTAATCGCCGCACCACTGGTAGAACGAGAGCGTCGTGTTGTGGCAGGCGTAGCCGAAGGCGACGGCGCGCAGCTTGCCGTCCGGCGTCTCGATGCGCAAGACCGGTACGTCATGATCGACCGGGCCTTCCGGGTTGGCGGCGTTGATGACGCCCTTGTCGGTCGGCTTGCGACGATTGACGGCGAAACGTGCCGTACTCTTGCCGTAAGACAGACGAGCCGGCTTCAAATCGTCGAGGGCACGGACAATCACGTCGATCATCCAACCCTTGACCTTTTCCGTGTACGGCTCGATCTTCTTCGCCTCTTCGGGCGGCATGTCGTACATGGTGCGCAGCGAATCGTTGAGGACTGGACCGCAATGCGTGTGCGACACGGTGAGCATTAGCCGTTCGCGCGGCAGTTTCTTGCGTTTACGCACTTCGCCGGCGACGGCGTCCGACAACGAACGCGGGATGCCGACGAGATCGCTGCTCAGCAGCACGAGTCGGCCACCGCGCGGATCTTCCAGGGCCAGCGCCTTGACATACAATTCGGTCAGCTTGCCCTCGGCGGGTTTGTTGCGATTACCGTAGCCGGCCATCCACATCGGCTGATCCGGCGTGATGACCTGCACGGCAAGTCCGGCCTTCCAGCCGGCGGGTTTCGGCTCGGCCGCCGACAAGGGCGCGGATGCCAGCAAATCGGCACTCAGAACTAACAACGTGATTAAGATGCGCATGAGAACCTCCCGCGTGATGATCGCTGCCTTTTCGCGTAGCCGCGCTGCTTGGCGTTTCGCGAAACGTAAACGCGCGCTCCGCTGCGCGTCGCGGCTACACCCGCAGTCTAGCAGAGTTTGTCCATCGGCGATTTACAGGGAGCCGTGATGCGTTTCTTTGTGACCGTGCGCCACCAGATCGCCATTGGCGGAGCCATTCGCCACCACCGCCACGCGGGTCGGCAACGGGGTCTCGGCGAGCGTGGGGAGTTCTCGCGTCCGCCGATCGTTGAACCACTGAATCACGTAGTAGAACACCGGCGTCAGAAAGATACCGAACAGCGTGACGCCGAGCATGCCGGCGAAGACGGCCGTGCCCAACAGGCGACGCATCTCGGCACCGGCACCTTCCGCGATCACCAGCGGCACCACGCCGAGGATGAAGGCAAACGAAGTCATGATGATGGGACGCAAACGCAGCTTGCACGCCGCCAGCGTCGAATGGAAACTATCGTTGCCGGACTCACGCTGCGCCTTGGCGAACTCGACGATGAGGATAGCGTTCTTGCACGCCAGGCCAATCAGCACCACGAAACCGACTTGCGTGAAAATGTTGATGTCCATGTGTGCCAGCAGCACGCCGGCCACCGAACACAACAGACACATGGGCACCACGAGAATGACCGCCAACGGCAGAGACGTACTCTCGTACTGGGCCGCCAAGACGAGGAACACCAGCACGACGGCCAGCAGGAACACCCACATGGCCGTGTTGCCTGTTTGCAACTGCATCAGCGCTAGTTCCGTCCATTCATAACGCATGGCCCGCGGCAAATCTTGCTTGGCGATGTTCTCCATCAACTCGATGGCCTGCCCGGAACTGACGCCCGGCGCGGGAGTGCCGTTGATGGCGGCCGAGGGATACATGTTGTAACGCATGATGAGGACCGGGCCGTTCTCGCGGCGAACCTTGAGCAGAGCGGCCAGCGGCACATTTTTGCCGGCAAGGTTGGGAATTTTGATCTGCTTGAGATCGTCGATCTTCGTGCGATAGCCGGCGCCGGCTTGCACGTTCACCTGCCAGGTTCGGCCGAAACGATTGAAGTCGTTGATGTACAGCGAACCGAGGTTCATTTGCAAGGTATTGAAGAGTTCACTCATCGAGACGCCATGCGATTTGGCTTGCGTGCGGTCGATGTCCAGATACAGCCAGGGCGTGTTGGCGCGGAAGCTGGTGTATAAGTCAGACACGTCCTTGAGGTTAACGGCGTGGCTCAGCACGGCTTGCTGAGTTTCTTTCCGTTTTGCCGGATCGTGGACATCCGCTCGATCAAGGACATCATCGAGCGCGCTGAGGAATTGTCCTCGTGTCACAAACTTTTTATCTTCCAAAACGCGCAGCTGCGACCGCACAGCCTCCGGCACTTCATCCGTGGGCAATGAAGCAAACGACTGCTTGGTCAACTCGAACTGTCCCTCATTTCCGTTCGCGATCACCTTCTCGGTTTGTCTCTGTAATTCGGCGAGACCGCTGTCGCCGCGATCCTCGACGATGATCTTGAAGCCACCGGCGGTGCCCAGACCATCGATCGGCGGCGCGCCAAAGACATTGATCTGCGCATCGGGAATCTGGTCTTGCAAGGCCTTCTGCAAGCGCGCGGCGATGGCGTCGCCGGACAGATCCTCTGTCGTGCGCTCGTCGAAAGGCTTGAGCATCACGTACATGGCACCGAAGTTCGGCGCGTTGGCGTTGAGCAAAATCGATTGACCGGCGATGGCGACCGTGTGCTTGACGCCGGGATCTTCTTTGGCGATGTTCTCGATTTGCCGCACCACCTCTTGCGTGCGCGACGCCGCGGAGGAGTCGGGCAACTGCACGTTGACGAGCAGATAGCCTTTATCCTGCGTGGGGATGAAACCCTTGGGCGTTCGCATGAAGCCCACATATGTCAGGCCGAGCAAGCCGCCGTACACCAGCAGCACGATGAGGCTGACACGCAACAGCATGCCGACCATGCGTGTATAGGCATTCGTGGCCACGTCGAAACCCATGTTGAACGCGCGGAAGGACCAGCCCAGCAGACGATTGAGAGGGCCTCCCACGATCCAGCCCGCCACCGCGCCCACCAGGCTCAGCACGCTCACGGCGATATGCAGCGACAGGGGCTTCAACAAGGCCGCGTAATTGCCGGGCAGATGTTGCATCCCCAGTTCCAGCCAGTATGTCAGCCAAGGGTAGAGATACCATCCACAAGCAGCGCCGCCGGCCAGCGCAAAGGCCACACGCGGCAGCGGCGGCGTCATGCTTCCCTTGACACGCGGTTTCAACAGCAGCGCGGTCAAGGCCGGACTGAGCGTGAGCGAGTTGAATGCGGAGATCAGCGTCGAAACGGCGATGGTTAGAGCGAACTGCCGATAAAACTGGCCCGTGATGCCGGAAATAAAAGCACAGGGCACGAAGACGGCGCTGAGGACGAGGCCGACAGCGATGACCGGGCCGGACACCTGTTCCATCGCCTTGATGGTCGCCTCACGCGGCGCTAGCCCATGCTCGATGTGGTGTTCAACCGCCTCCACCACCACGATAGCATCATCGACCACGATGCCGATCGCCAATACCAGACCGAACAAAGTCAACGTGTTCAGACTAAAGCCGATGGCGATCATGACCGCGAAGGTGCCGATGATGGCCACGGGTACGGCAACGAGCGGAATGATGGCCGAGCGCCAGTTCTGCAAGAACAACAGCACCACCACCGCCACCAGGATCACCGCGTCGCGCAGCGTCTTGAACACTTCCAGAATCGATTCCTTGATGAACGGTGTGGTATCGTAAACGATGTCGTAATCGACGCCTTCGGGGAAGCGATCTTTGAGTTCCTCCATCTTGGCCCGCACCCCCGTGGCGACATCCAGCGCGTTGGAGCCGGGCAACTGGTAGATGGACAGAGCCACCGAGGGCTTGCCGTTGAGGGTACATTTCTGATCGTAGCCGAGCGCGCCCATTTCAACCTTGGCCACATCCTTGAGGCGCACGAGCCGACCATCGCCGTCATCGCGGAGGATGATGTCCTCGAACTGCTCGGGATTCATCAAGCGGCCCATCGTACTCATGGTGTATTGGAACACCTGACCGTTTGAGACGGGCGGCTGACCGATCGAACCGGCCGCCACCTGAATGTTCTGCTCCTCAATGGCCCGCGTCACAGTGGAAGCCGACAGGTTGCGCGAGGACATCCGGGAAGGATCGAGCCAGACACGCATACTGTAATCGCGCTGTCCCAGATAGGAAATGTCGCCGACGCCCGGCAAGCGTGACAGTTCATCCTTGAGCTGAATCGTGGCGTAGTTGCTGAGATAGAGATCCTTGCGACTTTCATCCTTCGAGAACAGGTTGACGATCATCAGAACGCTGGGTGATTTTTTCTTGGTCGTGACACCGCGGCGTTTGACTAGATCGGGCAAGATCGGCTGGGCCAGGGCGACGCGGTTCTCGACGAGAACTTGCGCCATGTTCAGATCGACGCCATGCTTGAAAGTGACGGTGAGGGTGTAGGTGCCGTCGTTGGTGCATTGCGACGACATATACATCATGTTCTCGACGCCGTTGACCGCCTGCTCGACAGGGGCGGCCACGGTATCAGCTACCACCTTGGCGTTGGCCCCAGGGTAGACGGCGGACACCTCGACGGTCGGCGGCGTGATTTCGGGATATTGAGCGATCGGCAAGTTGAGGACTGCGATGAGGCCGCCCAGGACGGTGATGATGGACAGCACCGAGGCGGCGATCGGCCGATTGATGAAGAACTTCGAGAACACGGTCGCTCCTCACTTCTGCTTGACGGATTCACGGAGGTGCGTGGGGGGCGCTAAGCTGCCTCCCTTGCGCGGGACGGGGGCGTGTACGCTCGCGTTGAGCGAGGCGGCCGGGATGGCACGAAGACGACGGAATAGCGTGGGCGGCCACAAGATCATCATCAGAGCTTGGAGTAGGGCACCGCTTGTCCAACGCACCAAGTGCGAGGCGAACAGGCGTGTCTCGCCAAGACTGTCAATAGTGTAAAAGAACACCGGCGTCAGAAAGATGCCGAACAGCGTGACGCCGAGCATGCCGCTGAAGACGGCGGTGCCCAGCGTGCGCCGCATCTCGAAGCCGGCCCCGTGTGAGATCATCAATGGCAGCACACCGAGAACGAAGGCCAACGAGGTCATGATGATCGGCCGCAGACGCAGCTTGCACGCCTCCAAGGTGGCTTGCCGGCGCGGTACGCCCTCGCTGCGCTGCACCTTGGCGAACTCGACAATCAAGATGGCATTCTTGCTGGCTAAGCCGACCAGCACGACAAAGCCGATCCGCGTGAAAATGTTGATGTCCATGTGGGCGATGTTGACGCCGATGATGGCGCTGAGCAAACACATGGGCACGACGAGAATGACGGCCAACGGCAACGACCAATTTTCGTACTGGAACGCCAATACCAAGAAAACCATCAGCACGGCGAGGCCGAAGATTTTCATGGCGTCGTCGCCGGACTTCACTTCGAGGTAGGACATGTCGGTCCATTCGTACCCCATGCCGGGCGGCAGTTCCTCCTTGGCCAATTTCTTCATGATGGCGATGGCATCGAAGGAACTCATTCCCGGCGGAGCGCTGCCGTTGATGGACGCGGACGGATACATATTGTAGCGCGTCAACACCAGGGGACCGTTGACCGGGCGCACGTTGGCCAGCGAACCGAGCGGCACCATGTTGCCCTTGCGATTGCGGATCTTCAGGCGCGGCAGATCTTCGGGCTGATCGCGGAACTGCGAGTCGGCCTGGACGATAACCTGCCAGGTGCGGCCGAAGAGGTTGAAGTCATTGACATAGGTTGAACCTTGATAAATCGCCAGCGTATCGGCGAAATCGGTTAGTTGAACGCCCTTGGTCAAGCACTCGCGTGGATCAGCCTCGATATGCAACTGTGGCACGTTGGCGCGGAACACGGAGAACACGCCGACGAGCGGCGGAACGCCCTTGTCCGGCGGCATGTAGGCGCGGCGGACCAGATTCTCGGTTTGCTTCTGCAACTCTTGTGCGCCCAGATCACCGCGATCCTCAAGCATGAACGAGAAGCCGCCCGCGCGACCGGCGCCGCGTACCGGCGGTGGACCGAAGACGGCGACCTGCGCTTCGGAGATCTTCGTGCTGAACTCCTTCCGCAAGTGCATGGCGATGGCGTCACTGGATAGACTCGGATCACGGCGTTTGTCGTAATCGTCGAGGTTAATGAACATGGAGCCGAAGTTGGAGCCGTAGGCGTTGAGTACGAACGATTGGCCGCGAATGGCCGTGGCATGGAGGACGCCCGGCGTGCTGCGCGCCATATCTTGCAGCTGTCGCATCACGGCATCGGTGCGCTCCGCCGAGGCCGAATCGGGCAATTGCACGTTGACGAGCATGTAACCCATATCCTGCGAAGGGATGAACCCCTTGGGCGTCGCGAGGAAACGCCAGACCGTCGTCGCGACCAGGACACCGTAGACCACAAGGACGAGAAAACTGACGCGCAGCATCATGCCGACCGAGCGCGTATACCAATTCGTCGCCACGCCGAAGGCCGCATTAAACGTGCGGAAGAACCAACCCAGCAGATAATTCAACACGCGACCGGTGATCCAGCCAACCATCACTCCGAAAACGATCATCACCGCAGGCGCTGCCCACGGCAGCATGGGTTGCGCCAGTGCCGCGTAAGACGCTGGAAGATGCTCCGCGCCTTGGCTCATCCAATAGGTCAGCCAATCCGTCAGGAAGTACCAGCCCGCCCAGCCGCCCGCCAGCGCGAAGGCCACACGCGGCAACGGAGGAGCGTTCTGCGTGGCACGCGGTTTCAGCAGCACCGCCGCCAGCGCTGGACTGAGGGTTAGCGAATTGAACGCCGAGATGATCGTCGAAACCGAGATCGTTAGGGCGAACTGGCGGAAGAAATGCCCGGTAATGCCGGAAATAAAGGCACAGGGCACGAAGACAGCGCTGAGGACGAGACCGACGGCGATGACTGGGCCAGACACTTGTTCCATCGCCTTGATGGTCGCCTCACGCGGCGCGAGACCGTGTTCGATATGATGCTCGACCGCCTCCACGACCACGATGGCGTCATCGACCACGATACCGATGGCCAATACCAGACCGAACAGCGTGAGGTTGTTCAAACTGAAACCGAGCGCGAGCATGACGGCGAAGGTGCCGATGATGGCGACCGGCACGGCAATGAGCGGGATGATGGACGACCGCCAATTCTGCAAGAACAGCAGCACCACCACCGCCACCAGGATAATGGCATCACGCAGCGTCTTGAACACTTCCTTGATCGATTCGCTCGTATACGGTGTGGTATCGAAAGCGACTTCGCACACCATCCCTTCCGGGAAGTCCTTCTCCAGTTCACGCACCCTGGCCAAGACGCGCTCATGCACATCCAGGGCGTTGGCGTCGGGCATCTGGAAGACGGCGAGGAAGATGGTGTCGCGGCCATCGAAGTTGACGCTGACGTCCGCATTCTTAGCGCCCAGTTCAACGCGGGCCACATCCTTGAGGCGGAGGATTCGACCATCTACCGTCGTCCGCAGGATGATGTCCTCAAACTGTTTGACTTCGGACAATCGGCCAAGGGTGTCCAGTGTGATCTGCAATTGCTGCCCCTGAGCGACCGGCTGCTGACCGATGGAGCCGGTGGCGACCTGGGCGTTCTGTTCGCGGATGGCTCGTACCACATCCGAAGCGTTGAGGTTGCGTGCCGCCAGCTTATCGGGGTCCACCCAAATGCGCATACTGTAATCGCGCTGCCCGAACAGAAGAATGTCGCTGACACCCTCGATACGGAGCAATTCATCGCGGATTTGGAGCAGGGCGTAATTACTCAGGTAGAGTTGGTTATAGCGTCCGTCCGGCGCGTTGAGCGACATGCCCATTAGAATGTCGGGCGAGCGCTTGCGGGTGGTGACGCCGGTTTGCTTGATGACGGTCGGCAGCGAGGGCAAGGCTAGGTTGACGCGGTTCTCCACGAGGACTTGCGCCATGTTCAGATCGATGCCATGTTCAAAAGTGACGGTGAGGCTGTACGAGCCGTCGTTGGTGCAGGACGACGACATATACATCATCTTCTCGACGCCGTTGACCTGCTGCTCGATGGGCGCGGCCACGGATTCGGCGACATCCTTGGCACTGGCACCGGGATACTGACAGGTGACGGATACCGTGGGAGGCGAAATCTGCGGAAACTGCGCCAGAGGCAAATTAAAGGCGGCAATCGCCCCGGCCAGGGTGATGAAAACGGACAGCACCGCGGCGAAAATCGGTCGATCGATAAAGAAACGCGAGATCACGGCCGACTCTCCCTTCAGAAGCCCTCATGTTATGGGCGAACGGCTGGCGTAAGCCGGCTGGTCGGGCTTGCGCCAGCCGGCTTACGCCGGCCGTTCGTCTTGTTCTTCGGCGTCACCGGACTTGTCGTCCTTGGCTGAGAACGAGAGGTCGGCGAACTGGCGTTGCTGGCTTTCGACGGATCGAGCGAACCGGCAGCCGGGGCGTTCGCCGGCATTTCAACATCCTTGATTTTGACCTTGATGCCCGGCCGCACCCGTTGCAACCCGCTTACGACAACCTTCTCATTTGGCTTCACACCCACACGGCTAATGAGTTTGCCCTGTGCGTCAAGGTTCTCCTTGTAGGGCTTGATGACGCGCAGCCCATCGTGCAGTCGGCCAATTTCCACACGCCGATAATCTACCTCGCCCTCATGCTCCGCGGAGTTTTCGTCCTTGACGACGTAAACGAACTTTTGTCCCTGATCGGTCACCAGCGCTTTCTCGGCGACGAGCAGGGCCTTCTGCTCTTTGCCAATGGGCAAGCGGACGCGGACGAACATACCCGGGACGAGGATCCCAGGGATGTGTTCTCCCGAAGGAAGGACTCGATCGGGATTTGCGAACGTGCCGCGCACGCGCAACGTGCCGGTGCTGGGGTCCACATAGGAATCAAAGAAATCGATCGCGCCCTTGTGAGGCCGGTCTTCATCGTCCGCCAACCCCATCTCGACGGGGGTGCCGGTGGGATCGCCGTTGATGTCGCCTTTCTCCATCAGGAGCAAGATGCGATCCACCGTTCGTTCATCCACATCGAAATAGGCTTTGATGGGATCGATGGCTCCGATGCTGGTGAGGATGGTATCATCGGCCTTGACGAGATTGCCCGGATCGATGGCGGCTTTGCTGACCCGGCCACTGAGCGGAGCATGGACCTTGGTATAAGCCATGTTGACCTGGGCTTTTTTGAGCATCGCCTTGGCCGCCTTCAGCTTTCCCTCCGACATGACGTAGGTGCCCTTGTACTTATTACGCTCCTCGGGGCTGATGGCGCCGGTCGGCAGCTGCTGTGCCCGTATCCAGTCCGCCTTCGCCTGGTCGTGTTGCCCCTGAGCTTCCCCCACGTTGCCTTCGGCGAGCGCCAAGTCGGCTTCATAAAGTTGCGGGTCGATTTCAAACAAAACATCGCCCTTCTTGACCGTGCCGCCTTCCTTGAAGTTTTGCTTCAACAAGTAGCCGGTGACGCGGGCCCGAAGCTGGATGGTTTGATCCGATTCCAGGCGACCGGAGAATTCTTCGTAATCGGTAATTTCCTTGTAGACGGGTAAGCTGACGAATACCTCCGGCGGCCCTTTCTGTCCGGCCGGCGCTTGGTGATGCTCGCACCCACCCAGTCCCACGCACGCCAGAAGTCCGAGGCCAAACCAACCAGCTGCCAGGATGTTTTTCATTGGTCTTCCTTTCGGTCGTCCTCTTGCCAGCCCGCGGCGCCAGCAAGGGAGTCCCTCGCTGGCACTGCGGGCTGCTCGAAACAAGGTTGGGTAGGAAAGCCTGACCTACAGTTTCGCACCGCTCCCCGCTCTGCGTCGCCGCTCTGCGTCGCTGAGAATGCCGTGAAACGCGATATCGAGAATATCCCGCGCCTGCGTCTCCACCGTTTGCTGTTGGCCGATAAAATAATTGGTGAACATCGTCCCATACAACAAATTACTCATCACGTCGGAAATGCGCTCCACGGGCACGTTGCGAATACGGCCGGCCTCAATCAGCGAGCGATACAACGCCTGCCAACGCTGCACGTTGACCTCGCGATGTTCAAAATAAGTCGGCTTCTTGCGGTCCTTGAACTGGGCGCGTTCCTGCATGAGCAACTCGACGTATTCGGGATGTTCGGCGAAGAAAGTCAGGAAGGCGCGGACGGCGATGGCGATACGATCCAGCGGTTCCTCGATGCCTTCAATGCTGCCATCGACGCACTGGCGCATCAAGCGCATGACGCGGTCGGCGGCTGCCAAGAACAACTCGCGTTTGCTGGGGAAATAGCGATAGATGGTGCCCTTGCCGATATGGAGTTTCTCGGCCAACAGTTGGGTGTCGGTATTGGAGTACCCATGTTCGGCGAACAGCTGCACGGCCGTCTCCAGGATCTGTTCCTGGCGTTTGGCTCTTCGGCCCGGATCGGCTGGGCGTCCCGGTTTTCCGTTCACCGTCTGCGTCATGAATCGCACTCCCTCAGACGACAACTTGGCTGTTTCGACCACTTTGTCGTCACGAAATGGAACTGACTGGTCAGTCCTTTTATTGTTGGTACGTTAACGGCGGCTTGCTGTCAAGCGGAAAAAATTGCGTATTCTGCCGGATTCCCCACAAACAGAACTGCTGAGGAAGAAAGAAAAGAGCCGTTTGCGGCTCAGCGTACGGAAAACGCTAAGCCGTAAACGGCTAACTCGACGTTATTCGTGGACAAGTTCTTAACCGAGTAGCAGGCTGGGTTCCCAGCCAACACGTTCGGCGGAGGCGCGCAATTTCTCCAGAGCGCGGTTCTGAATCTGCCGCACGCGCTCCTTACTGATGCGAAGCAAATGACCGATTTGACGCAGACTATGCGTACCATTGCCGGTCAGACCGAAGCGGAGATCGAGTACCTTGCGTTCGCGCGGCCGCAGGTTTTCCATGAGGAAGTGTAGAGCCTCCTGGCGTTCGGAGTTCTGCCGCAGCGTCGTACTCTCGTTGTCCGGCATCGCTTCCGTCAGCTTGAAATCGCTGTCGTCATCGAGGACGGCATTGAGTGAGACGGGCGTGCGCGTTGCGGTTTGCAGGTGGGTAAGATGTTCGAGGCTGCTGCCGGTGCGTGAGGCGAGTTCTTGCGGGCTGGGCAAGTGCTTGCCACCGTGAGCCAGCGCCTCGGACTCTTGCTGGAGCAAACCGAGTTCCTGCAAGTGATGCGGCGACAGGCTAACCAGATGGCTCTGCCGAGCAACGGCGATCTGCAAAGTCTGACGAATCCACCAGGTCGCATAGGTGGCCAGGCGGGTGCCGTGACTGACATCGAAACGATCAATGGCCTGCATCAGGCCGCAAACGGCTTCTTGGAGCAGGTCGGCATAGCTGAGCGCGTGGTGGCGGAATCGTTTGGCAACGTGGGCGGCGAGGCGAATGTTCGCGGAGGCCAGACGATGTTTGAGGTGAATGTAGCGGTCGTGCAAGCGACGAACCGCAACGACTCCTCGGGCTTCGTTATCACAGTGGTCGCGGATGAACTGAGCCATGGGCCACGGCTCCAAGGCGGGGCGATGCTGGCGGAGGCGGGAGAAGTTGCGGATAAGCACTCGAACCAACTCGCTCTTGGTCTCCCAGAAATCGGCGAGCAACTCGCGTTCTTCCTCAGGAGTCAAAAGATCCGAAGAAAAGATAGTGGTCGGTGTCACCGGTGCCATCTCTTCGGTTTCTGGTTGGCGCTTCCGACGTCGCGTCTTCATGGCCGTCTTTCCCTACATCTAGAGGCTTGTCAAGTCCCATCACAACAACAACTTGCTATCGTCCGTGTGACGAACGACAACAAGAACCTACCCCCGTGCCTTCGTGCGAAAAACCAGCAACGGTCGCCCGCGCTGGCAACGAAGAGGCCGGCTTTCGCTGGCACGGTCATCTTCTCTGTCCATGCAGAAACAAAAACACGTCTTGCCCGATGGAACCACCTCGGTCGGGGAAACAACTTCTACTCATCCGTGAGAGAGTGGCTCCGTTGGCTCGGCGCACAGGGCATACGGTCGCGGACTCTACCGCCAGGGAGGGGAAGGCCACCTTACCAGGTTCGCAATCCTTTTCGAACCGTATGCTGACGAAGGGGTTCTCCCTGTTCTTCCTAACGTGCCGGCTTATTGTAAAGTCCCGACGAAGCCATATCAAGATTTATTATCGAAAAGTCACGAACGACTTTTCGGAACGACTTTTCTCGACGAGCGGTCGGTCCCGCCGCCACCAAATTATTCCGGCACAAATTGTCTCTCCGCGTCCTGAAACCAGCGAGCCGTGTCTGGCCGACGGAAGGGGGACCATTTGGACTTCGGTGCAATGTGAGTTAGAATAGTAGGTGGATTCTCTCGCCGTGTGGTGCGCTGCCCACGCCCGAGACAGGCCGATCCAACGAAGGCTCGGCCGAGGTTGGCAGTCGGCGACCGGGGTGCGCTGGTGAAGGTCCAGAGATGTTCGCTGCTGGTAGTCGATGATGAACCCTATATCCTACCGACTCTGTCCGCCTTGCTGGCGGCGGAATTCGATGTAGTTACCGCCGACAGTGTCGAATCCGCCCAGGCCATCTTCGCCCGCCAATCGATCGATTTGATCCTTACCGATCAGAAAATGCCGCGACAGACCGGCATTCAACTGTTGGAATGGGTCCGCCAACACCACCCGCGCACCGTCCGCCTGTTGATGACCGGCTACGCCGAGTTGGAAGACACCGTCGATGCGATCAATCGCGGACACGTCTACTATTATTTGCTCAAGCCGTGGCGTACCGAGGAACTGCTGCAAATCCTTCGCAATGCCGCGGAAAAGTGCATTCTCGAACACAACCGCGACGACTTGCTCGAACAACTACGCCAACTCAACAGCGAACTGGAAAGGCGTGTCGGCGAGCGCACCGGCGCACTGCAAGAAGCGAATCGTCTGCTGGAACAGCGTGCCCGTGAACTGGAACGGCTGGCGCTGACTGATCCGTTGACAGGCCTATTCAACCGCCGTGCCATGGAGGAACTCGCTCGCTTTGAACTGAAGCGCCATGCACGCTATCCCAGTCCGCTCACGATCGGACTGATCGACATCGATCATTTCAAGGAGATTAACACCGAGTTTCTGCTGCCGGGCGGCGATGTGGCCTTGAAGGGGCTATCGCGCATCCTGACCAACTCGCTGCGCGAGGTGGACTCGGTCGGCCGTATCGGCGGCGATGAGTTTTTGATTATCGCGCGGGAGACGAATGAGGAGGGAGCGAACCGGCTGGCCGAACGCATCCGCGCCACCGTGGCGGAAACCGCGATTCCCTATGAAAAGCGGTCGATCCACATGTCGGTGAGTGTCAGTTTCGCCGTGGCCGAGGTCGGCGTGCCGGTTGACTTCGACGTCATGTATCGGATGGCCGCAGGCGCCATCAAGGACGCCAAGGACAAGGGCCGCAATTGCTTCGCCGTCTGCCGCGTCGCGACCGTGCCTTCCTGAAAATATTCTCTTTTACCGCTCCAAAAAATCGCCAATAGCCCGAAGTCGTTCGGCGGCGAGACGAGTTTGTCGCGCCAAACGCCACAATTCCCGAATCAGTGAGGGATGACGGAGTATCGCCCATGCTAGACTCGGTGGCGATACGCGGCCATGACGTAACAGATCGACGAGATGAGGCGAAAGGGCCGTGTTCAAATCATCGGAAATGACCCGAACACAAGCAAAGGGCACACCTTGTTTATGGCACATGCTCGCTACGATGGCGGTTTCCATGTCTACGGCGATGGCTTGATACTGTTGGCCGAGGCGCTGTTTCTCGCGAGGATCGCTCACCAATTCAGAAACGGTCAGTAATCGGCCTGCAATTATGTCGCGGCTAAACGAGGAATTTGTCGTCGGCCAGCGGTTTCCTCTTTGATCGAGAACCTCCGTTGCCACGATGAGATCGCCGACGCGCTGTTCCGGTTGTAATGCTCCTGAGAAACCGGCGGACAGAACAAGGCGCGGTCGATAAGGCACGGTCCCGAAACACGGCGATCCCAGGCACCAGCGCAACGCCGTTTCCATCGCCGCTGCGCCGAGGCCGGTCTCCAGCATCAGCACCGTCCGCCCTGAGCGGGGGGCGTCAGCCCCCTGAGATTCTCGGAATTGGGCGCGGCAGGGCGCGCCGGCGAAGCGCTGTTGAAAGCGATAGTCACGCCGGAAGTACATCGATTCCCGGCGCAGAGCGAAGACGACGCACGGATCTTCTCGAATGCAGAATGCAGAATGCAGAGTGCAGAATGAAGAACAAGATGGTTCTTGTCTTTCATTCTGCATTCTGCATTCTGCATTCTGCATTTCGCTCATGATAGTTGCCACATGAGCATTTTGAGACTATCGCCCATACGCTTGTTGACGCCCAGCGCGGCCGATGGTTCATAGCCGCAGTGAACCATGCAGTTTTCGCAGCGTGGGTCTTTGCCGTAGCCGTAGTTCTCCCAGCTAGTGTTTTCCATGAAGTCATCGAACGTCTCGTGGTGTTCATCGGTGATGAGATAGCACGGACCTTTCCAGCCCTTGACGTTGCGCGTCGGATTGCCCCAGGCCGTGCAGGTCAGTTCGCGCTTGCCGCTGAGAAATTCCAGGTAAATCGGCGATGACATCATGCGGTATTTATACAAGAGTTTCTCGGCTTCCTGGAACTTAGCGCGGATGTCATCGCGCGTCATGAAAATCTCGGCGGCACCCGTCGGATTGGTTTCCTGCACCGCCGTGTAACCGTAGGCCGGCGAAAGCATGAAGCCATCGACATTTAATTTCGTCAGGTAGGCGAACAACTGATCGATCTCGTCGAGATTGGTTTCCTTGTAAATGGTCGTGTTCGTGCAAACGAGGAAGCCGGCGCGCTTGGCGGCGATAATGCCTTCAACGGCGGCCTTGAAAACCCCCTTGCGTTCCACGGCCAAATCGTGCGTTTCCTCCAAACCGTCGAGATGGACGTTGAAGAAGAAGCGGCTGGTGGGCCGGAATTCATGCAAACGTTTTTTGATGAACATGCCATTGGTGCAGAGATAAATATGCTTACGGCGTTTGAGAATACCGCGCACCAGCGAACCGATTTCCGGATAGATCATCGGTTCGCCGCCGCAGATGCTGACGATGGGTGTGCCGGCCTCATCGACGGCTTGCAGACACTCCTCGATCGTCAATTTGTCCTTGATGGTCTGCGAGTATTCGCGGATGCGCCCGCAGCCGGTGCAGGTCAGATTGCAGGCGTGCAGCGGTTCGAGCATCAACACCAGCGGATAACGCTTTTCACCAGATAGTTTCTTGCGGGCCATGTAGCCCACCATCGTCGTCGTCAGACTCAGCGGGAAACGCATGGACAGATACCTCCGCGTGATGGGATCGCCGATTTCCGTAGGGTGGGCAGAGGGCCGCGAGACCCATCAGCGGGCGTGTGGTGGGCCTCGCGGCCCTTTGCCCACCCTACGAGCGTGCAGCCAGTTTGTCTTCGCTAATTCGATACCCGACGTTGGACGTTTGCCGATTAGTTCGCTCATAGCGCGCCAGCGCCATGAGCGGAAAATAAAGGCGATACAAGTGATACTTTAAGTAGAAAACTTTGGGGAAGCCGGTCCCGGTGAACGATTCTTCTCGCCAGTTGCCGTCTTCGCCTTGCGTGGTCAGCAGATAGTCGATGCCATTCCGAACTGCCTCATTCTTGTGTTCGTCCGCGGCGAGGAGGGCAAGCAACGCCCACGCTGTCTGTGAAGCTGTCGGTGTGCCCTTGCCGGCGAGGGAAGGATCATCGTAGCTGCGGCATGTTTCGCCCCACCCACCGCACGATTGTTGCACCTGCCGCAACCAGGCGACGGCGCGGCGCACCATCGGATCTTGCCTATCGAAGCCAATGCTACGCAGACCACAGAGAACCTGCCAGGTGCCGTAAATGTAATTGACGCCCCACCGACCAATCCAGCCGCCCGCTTCTTCCTGCGTTTTCCGCAGAAAAACGATTGCACGCCGCACCTGCGGATGATCGCACCCAAAACCGTAATGCCCCAGCGCTTCGAGGACGCGCGCGGTAATATCGGGACAACTCGGATCGAGCATGGCGTTATGATCGGCGAACGGTACCAGGGTAAGGACTTCGCGATTGATGTCGCGATCGAACGCGGCCCACCCGCCGTCACAGTTCTGCATCCCCAGTAGCCAGCGCAAACCACGTTCGACGGCTGGCCTCCCCTCGGCGGTGTTCATTTGCCCGGTCTTCGCCAGCGCCATCAGCACCATCGCGGTATCGTCGGTATCGGGATAGTAGGCGTTGCGATACTCGAAGAACCAGCCGCCCGGTTCGAGTCCGGGATTGGTCAAACTCCAGTCGCCCTGCCGACGTACTTCTTTCGCCAGCAACCAGCGCGTCGCCGATTGGATCGCGGGATGATCGCCGGGCAGTTCGGCATCGGCGAGCGCATTGAGGGTAAGGGCCGTGTCCCACACCGGCGAGAAACACGGCTGCAAACGCACGGTATCGCCTTCTTCGATCATCAAATCTTCGAGCTGTTTGAGTGCCCAGCGCATTTCGGCCGCGTCTTCGCCGACGCCGAGGCATCGCAGCGCGACGACGGTGTAGATCATCGGCGGGAAGATCGCGCCAAGCCCATCGCTCTCGGTAAGATGCTCACGCATCCAGGCGGCGGCGCGTTTCAGCGCAAGGCGGCGGATCGGCCCCAGCCACGGCTCGATTTTCTTGTAGAGACAATCGATGCCGAGGAAAAAGTTCGTCCAACTCAGCAGACGCTTGCAAGGTTTGGCCGGCCACAGGGGTGTTTCGGGTTGATGAAGAAAGAGTTCGCTTATCCCTAATTCCGCCGGCAAACGACGCATCGGTTTGCACGCTGAGAAGATGCTCAGCGGCACGACGATGGTGCGCGTCCAACTCGACATGGCGTAGAGATTGACGTAAACCCAGCGCGGCAGCAACACCATCTCCGGCGGCACCGAGGCGCAATTGGCGTAGGGAAACTGCCCCAGGAGAGCGAGATAGAATTTGGTGAAACTGTTGCAATTGACCGCGCCGCCGAGTGCGCGAATGACTTCGCGGGCGCGGCACATGTACGGCGCTTGGGGATTGTGGCCCGTCAGCTTCAGAGCGAAGTACGCCTTGACGGAGACGCTGAGGTCGGCGGGACCATCGGGATAGTTGCTCCACCCTCCCGCCGGCATCTGCTGCTGAAGGAGGTAGCGCGCCGCCTTGCGACAAACCTCGCCACCCTCGCGACCGAGAAACGCCATCAACAGAACATATTCCGATTCGAGGATGGTATCGCCTTGCAGTTCGCCGACCCAATGGCCATCGGTTTGCTGCTTGGCGAGCAGACAGTTCCTCGCATTCTCAATCGCGCGATGCAGAGGAGAGGAGCGAGCGGAATCGTGGCGGAGATGGGCATCCGGCCGGCGCGGCGTGGTCCGCGTTCGTGATGATGAACCTTTCACGGGAGTCCTTTCCACTTCCTGCGACTATCTCCCTCGACCTTGAAGGCTTGGGTAATGTACCCGTTTGCCGTGAAACCCCGCAAGATGAACTCGCCGTCTTCGTGGATGGCAGGGAACTGATACAATCCGGGGATGGGAGGTTTATCATGAACGCCATCCGCATCCGCAAACACATTGACTCGGACACGCCGCATCTGCCGGAACTCCGGGCGCTGATCGGCAAGACCGTCGAGATTATCATTCTCGATGAAACAGCCGGTCCGGAATTCAAGCAATTGGAAACGGAAGAAACCTTCTTCGGTCTGGCCCCGCCGCCACCGACACCGGAAGAGCAAGCAGCGGATTTCCAGAAGTTGCGCGAGCGGGCGAAAGGAGACGCGAAGCTAGCCGCGTTGCTCGAAGCTCTCGAACGGAACGACCTGGAAGTTGACGCGATCATCCGGGCCAGGGGGCTGCAATGATTCTCGCCGATACCAGCGTCCTCATTCGGCATTTTCGCAGCTACACGGACAGTCGCCAGCGTTTGATTGAGACGATAGATCCTGCCGTGTGCGGTCTCACCGTGGCCGAATTTGGCGCGGGCGCTCGGACACCGTCGCAGGTGGTCAGCTGCGCCGCCATCCTCGCCTTTTTCCAGCGCATTCCAATAGCGGAAAGTGTTTGGGAGGCAGCTGGATGCAACCAGGCGCGCCTCGCGTCGAGCGGCTTGATCGTCCCGCTCCCTGACACGCTGATCGCCACCGTCGCCATTGATGCGGGGCTGGAGTTGTGGACCTACGATACCCATTTCGCCGCGATGGCCGCCCTGTTGTCTGGCTTGAGGCTGTTTCACGAGCCGCCGTGATCGATCGCAAGAGGAACTCCCGAAAGCGAAGAGGCGAGCCGCGGGTTGCAACGGCTCGCCTCTTCGACAACCATCAAAGCTACTTCAACCAGCTACCGTCGTGTAATGTCCGCTTTGGGAAGCGCCTTTTTCAACTCGGCGACTCCCTTATCCGTTACTTCCGTGAGGAGGAGATGCACTTCCTTGATTTGGGGGAGTTCCTTCAAAGCATCCAGCCCCGCATCGGTGATTCCGAAGTTGCCGGTAAGGTCCAACTTCTTGAGATTCTTTATATTTTTGAGGTGGATTAACTCCGCATTGCGGATTCTGTTGTTTCGTAGCGCCAGCTCCTCTAATTTGGGGAGTTTCTTCAGGTGGTCCAAACCGGAACCCGTTAGAGCGTCGCCTGATACATCCAATTCTTCGAGGTTCTTCAGGCTCTCAAGATGAGCCAGCCCTTTATCGGTAATCTTCACAGAGCCAAGCGCGCGAAGGGTTTTTAGTGCCGTGAGATTCTTCAGATGAACAAGCCCCGCATCGGTGATCTCGTTGCCGCTCACGGTTAATTTTTGCAACTTCGTCAATCCTTTCAGCTGTTCCAAGCCGGCATCGGTAAGGTTATTCCCCACAAGTTCCAGTCGCTCAAGGTTGACCAAATGTGCCAGACGCTTCACGCCTTCATCCGTGATTCCACATTCCAGAAGCGACAGTTCTTTCAAGTTGGTGAGCAATCCGAACATTGCAAGATCGTCTGGAGAGAGTTTTTTTCTTGAGAACCACACCTCCACGATAGGGGCATCCGCTTGTTTTTTGTCGCGTGTGAATTGACCTCCAAGCTTCTTGATCGTCGCTTCCGCTTCCGCGGGCGTCTTGGGAGCGGCGGGCGGCGTCGAGGGCGTGGGCGTCGGTTTCACGGGGCGAGGCGCGAGGAACGGAGCCGCCTGGACGATGGTATTGAACCAATCCGGCGACCGGATGCGCATGGTATGTTCCACGACGAGAGCCTTACGCTGCGGCGGTGTATCCACGAGCGCCGTTGCCATCGCCTCAAGGAGGGCGCTTACCTTGGGAAGCAAGGGCTTGAACTCGGGGATGGGAATTTTCTTCAAAGTCTCGGGAAATTGTCGCACAATAAGAGAAGCCATGCCGAGAGCTTCTTTGGCGGCTTTTTCGCCTTTTTTGGCCTGATCTTCGTCGGCGAAAGCAAAGCGCAAATCCATCCGCAAGTCCTGGCCGGCATCCATACTCAACGTCGCACTCTTGGCATCCAGCAGGGGTAAATAACCTTGATAGGGCGGTGGAACGTCCTTTTTCTCGATGGGGATCAGAAGTCGCGGACGCACGCCGACAATCAGCGTTTGCGGCCCCGTAGCGGCAACCAGCGAGTCGCTCAACGGGCCTGGCGTCTCCTTGCCGATGGGTCGTTCGAGAAAACGCTTCACGTCTTTCCCCAAGCCCACCACAAAGGTGCGATCGTTGAGGAAGTGTACGGCGGCCGGATATTTTTGGCCCACGTAATAGGTCGCGGTTCCGCCCTTCATCTCCTGTTTCTCGGGCGCGATCAGGAACAACAGGCGTTCGCGCTCATACGGCTTGACCGTGGTTACCAGCGCTACTCCCTGGACCTCGGGCTTCAAAGCCAGGAACACCACCACGGCGCGTTCGATGTCGGCAACCTCCAGGCCGAGGAGTTTCTTATAAGAGGCCAGGACCGAGTTATCCTGAAGTTGCTTGCGGAGTCCAGCCGCGATGGGACGTTTCAAGGTGTCGGCGAGACGGAGCGACACGAAGGCCAGCGCGTCGCGCGGAATGCGGTCGAGATCCGCCGGCAGTCCCTTGCCTCTGGCCGCGCTCGCGCCCGGAGCGGCTACAACGACCGTGTAAATATCGGCCCCCGATATTTTCGCCGTCACGACGCCAACGAGCAGTCGATGCGAGCCAACCTGTCCAGGTTCGGGCGTCCATTGGATCAAGCCCTCTTTCGACATTTTCAGTCCCTTGGGTCCGTTATGCAAAGTGTAAGAGCGCACCTTCTCCATCGGCCGCGAGAGTTGATACGTGAAGGGCTTGCCGACCTCGGCCACGCGCGGCAATTCCGCGCGGTCGGAAACCGGCGGGTCGGGCGGTGGCGGCGGCTCTGCGGACGGTGTCGGAGGTGACAATGGCTTGTCAGTGGCTGGAGCCGCTTTGGTGGGTGGCGGCTCCGACTGGGGTTTCGCGTCTTCCTTCGTCGCCGGTTGAGAGGGTGCCTGAATATCCGCTTGCGTGACCGGCGTTTCCTGGCGCGGCTTGAGGAAGTGGATGCCCGCCACGATCGCGCCGGCAATAGCTCCACCAACGAGAAGCAGCAAAACAGCGAGTACACCGACGATTACGAGTGGCGATTTCTTACGTCGCGCCGGCTGGGTAAGTGGGGCAATGTCGGACTGGACGGCATCGCGGCGCGGTGGTGTCTTGGCCGCTGGGCGAGGTGGGAGGTCGGTCGTCGTGCGGCCGGTCGTGGCCGGCTTCGGCGCGGTGGGCGCTGGTGCCTTGGCGTTGCCGACGTTGAACGGTTGGCCGCACTTCTTGCATAGCAGCTTTTTCCCCAAGGTATCTTCGGGAACGCTGTACGTCGTTTTGCAGGTGGGGCAGTTGATACGGTAAGGCATAGTTGCTCGAGCCTCCAAGTAACAATTCATTCCACAACGATTTCAAAACTATGCTGAATCTCTTTGCCGGATGCATCGCGGATATTGACGATTACCCTTGCCTTTTTTCCCGCTTGTCCGGCCGGCACTTGCCAGCGCAATCGGCCGCCGGAAGAGACGGTCATCCCTTCCGGTCCGGCTTCCAACTTGCAGCGGATGCCGCCGGCCTTCGAGCGGACATCGATGGAGTAGTCATAAGCGCTGCCCGAACGGACGCGCGTCCGTGGGGCGGACAGGACAAACAGGTAGTTCTTGCCATCCTGATCGAGGGAGGCCAACAGATTGAGCGGGCGGACGACAACGCGGTCGTTGCTCTCAGGCAAGGTGAGCAGCACATGGGCCGAGTGGAGATAGTGGATCCGAGGTTCCCCGTTAACCTGGCCCCAGCGCGAGTTGAGACTTGAGCCGGTTACCTTCTCCACACCGCGAACCGTGAACACGGGTCGGCAATCGGCGTTGGCGCAGATCGAGACTTGATTGGTGTTGCGGGACTCCTCTCGCACGGCCAAGAAGAAACGCGGATCCTCGGTGGGTAGCAGGACCGCGCCTTTGAAGCTGTCGGCCGCGATGATTTTCATGTCGCCGTTGTAGATACCGGCCCCGAAGCGGAAGACCAAGCTACCATCCGCGTTGGGCATCGCCCAGTGGCCGTTGAAGGTATGGCCATCCGGAGAAACAAGGTTTATCGCCTCGGCGTTTCGCAAGTGCATCACGGCATAGTGGCGGTCGGATATCGCCGTCGCCCAGCAGATAAAGGTCTGCCCGTCTGCCGACACGCGCAAATCAAACCCCCAGCGTGCATCGCCTTCAAAGGTCAATCCCTTGACCGTGTAAGGCTGCATATGCCCTACATCCCACAACTGAACCTTCCCACCACTCCAAACCATCAGCGGTCCGTCCGAATTGCAGCCCATCACGGCCATGCGTATTGGCCGCTCATCCGAAATCGGCACGGTCTTTTCTCGTTTGCCGGTATGCAAGTCCCATCGTTGTAGCAACCGCTGGCCGGGAACCACGACCATGAGTTTGTCGCGCCCGGCCGCGAACAACACGTCGTCAGATGGTGCATCGATCTCGCGAGTGATCTTCGCCTGCGATACATCGAAGATTGCCAGTTTTTTGGCCTTCTTCAGATGAAAGACGAGGTAACGACCACCGCCCCCGGTACGGACTTGCGCGAACGGCTCCGACAGACGGATCTCGACCTTGCTCTCGGTCAGGTGCGGTGCCGCGATGGCGGGGATGGCATCGGCGGCAGGACCGCCGTCAGCCTCGCGTCGGCGCGGGATTTCCATAAGCTCCGTAGCGGGCGGCGCAGGTTTCTGGGAAGGAGTCGGTTTCGCGGTATCGGCATCTATTCGCTCCGCTATCATGTGCGGTCCATGCGGTAATGGGACCAAGAACCATAAGAAAACGAAGAGGACGCCGCCACAACAGAGAAGAAAGGCCCCAATCGCCGCGACGCCGAGGACGAGGATTCGTTTGGACTTAGTGGGCGATTCGGTCGGGCCGGATGACCTCGCTGGTTTTGAAGGATCGAGTAATTCGGGAGCGGCTAGGCAAATGGTTTCGGCTTTGAGAATCGAGGGTTGCGATCGCCCCTGTTGCAGACGGACATAATATTCGCCCAGTAGTTCGGCAATCTCGTTGGCGGATTGAAAACGATCCGCCAGTTCTTTGGCCTGAAGGCGAGCGATGATTTCGACCAACCAATCGGGAGTACTGGGATTGAACTCCTGGACGGGCGGGGGAGTATCGTCGCAGACCTGGCGCAGGACGGCCAAGGAACTATCGCCCTGGAAAGGCGGTTGGCCGGTACACATGAAATACAGCACGCTGCCCAGGCTGAACAGATCGGCCCGAGGATCGACGACTTCGCCGCGTGCTTGTTCGGGGGCCATGTATTGCGGTGTGCCGACGATGACGCCCGATTGCGTGACACGGACATCGTTGGCGGCGCGCGCCAGTCCGAAATCGGTGATCTTGACGCGCTCGACGCCATTTTCCAGCAGAATGTTGGCAGGCTTGATGTCACGGTGAACCAATCCCTGAGCATGAGCCGCCGCCAATCCCTGCGCCGTCTGCATGCCGATACGCAGGATTTCGTCCAGGTTCAACGGCCCGCGTCGTTCGAGCCGCTCCTGCAACGACACCCCGCCGACGAACTGCATAACGAGATAAGGCACTCCCTTCGCCTCCGCGACGGCGTGGATGGTGACGACATGTTCGTGACAGACGGCGGCGGCGGCTCGCGCCTCGCGGAGAAAACGCTGGCGCGCGGAGGCGATGGACGCGAATTGGGGTGCCATCACCTTGACGGCGACGATGCGGTGTAAACTGGGATCGAGCGCCTTGAAGACAATACCCATACCGCCGCGTCCGACCATCTCAATGATCTCGTAATGGTCGAGTTTGCCGAGTTGGCGCGGCTTGGCGGGCGGATCGAGAAAGGCGAGAGAGATTTCCTCGCACCCCTCGGCTTCATCCTGGGTTGGGATGGCTGGCGCTTGCTGCAATTGTTCCATCGCCTGACGCAGCGCGGCATTGTTGCCCGGCTCACTCCCGCCAAGGTGTCCGGCGACCGCCGCCCACGAATCGACTCCAGCGGCCAGTTTTTCCAGTCGCTGTTGGCAGGCGGCACACGTTTCGAGGTGCTTATGCAGAGCATCTTGCTCCGGCTCCGCCACCGAGCCATCCAGCAGTTTCTTGAGCAGCGACAAATCAGGGCAGGGAGGATCGCTGGCCATGTGCGGATTCCTTGTCCTCATTCCAAGGGGCATTGTTTGATCTGTTCTTTGAGCCGAGCCATGACCCGACTTTTCGCCAAATACACGGCGGCAACGCTCATCCCCAGAAGCTCCGCCGCCTCTTGGCCGCTCTGACCATCGATGGCGGTTCGCCGAAACGCCTCCCAGGTCGATTCCTGTACTTCACCGCGCACACGCTCGGCGGCCCAGGCGAATTGCCGCCGCTCGTACTCGCGCTCCCACAACTCCGCTTGGTCTTCCTCGGGCGCGGCATGTTGTTGAAGCAACTCTTGCACGTCGCTATCGCCGCTGCCCTGGCAGTGTCGCTTGCGTTTCGCCAAGAAATTGCGGAGTTTGTTGCGGACCACGGTGAACAACCAACTGCGGAACGAGCCGCGCGCCGGATCGTAATGAAGGTGTTTGATGGTGCGCGCCACGGCGCGAAGAACCTCTTGCGTTAAGTCGGCGGCGTCGGCGTCCTGCAAACCTTGCTTGCAGAGAAAGCCATGAATCAGCGGCGCGTACACGTCCACGAATTCCGTCCAGGCCCGCGCATCCTGGCTATCGCGGATGCGGACGAGCAAACTCAGCCGGGTTTGGGGAGAATCGGCCATCGGTTCCTCTCTGGGGATAAGTACCGCCGACAGACGAAAATCTATCACGCATTGTAGAAATTGTGGGGCGCGCCTTGCCGATGTCGCAGGTTACTCAGGAGCCAATCCATCCCTTGGCGCGAAACCACGCCACGGTCTCGGCGAGGGTGTCGGCCACCGGACGCGGATGCAGATCGAGTTCGGCGAGACTGCGCCGCGCGTCGAAGTGCATGCGGCGGCGCGTGAGCTTGACGCCGGTGACTGTTGCCGCCGGCATGCGATGCGTGAAGACATCGGCGACGAACTCGCTGATGTAGGCGGCGGCCAGGGCGACAGGGTAGGGCACTCGTCGATGGGGAGCCGGCAGGCCGGTCAGATGGGCAAGCATCTGAAACACAGCCAGAATCGACAGATTTTCGTTGCCGAGCAAATAGCGGCGTCCCGGCTGACCATGCTGCATCGCCCGGATCATACCTTCGGCGACATCGCGCACGTCGATGAGATTCAAGTCGGCGTCGAGGTACTCGCGGCGTTTGCCCTTGCAGAAATCGAGCATCATTTGCGTGGGCGGCGTCCGGCCCAAGTCGCCCGGCCCAACGGGTAGCGTGGGATTCACCACGATCACCGGCGCACCGGCTCGGCCTCGGCGCAGGGCATGACGTTCGGCGAGGTATTTCGAGCGACAATAGGGACCGATGACATCTTCGTAATGGATTTGCTGCCCCTCAGTGATGGCCTCGATCTGGCGAGCGCGCGTGAGGATGCTTTCCGTGCTGGTATGCAGCACGCGCCGCACTCCCGCCGTCAGCGCTGCCTCAATGACGTTGACGGCACCGAGATAATTGATGTGGCGAAACTGACCGCGCTGCTGCACCCATAAATGCGGATTGGCCGCGAGATGATACACCTCCTCACAGCCTTTCACCGCGCGCTCGACGGCTGCCCGATCGCGGATATCGGCGTAAACCAGTTCAATGCGATCCAACGGCAGATGTGCGACAAGCGCCCCCGGCCGCTCCAGCACGCGAACCGAAACACCGCGCTCAAGCAGACGGGTGACGAGGTGATTGCCGATGAAACCAGCACCGCCGGTAACGAGGGACTTCCTCATGGTTTGCGTTCCCGGTGCATTGCGGTCTTGCCGGTGATGAGCGCGAACACGTCGCGGATTTGCTCGAAGCCTGTGCGAAGAAGAAAGTTTGAGTTCCGTCCGTAACTCTTCGCCCCGAGTACGTAGAAATTCGGTTCCGGGTTACGCAGTGCCGTAGCCGCCTGAGAGGACACCGGAAGATTCTCGGAGCCAAGCGCCGCGTGATTCTCTTGAACGTGCAGTTCACGATAGAGGTCCGTGTCTGGTGTGAAACCGACATGGGCGATGAGGCGGTCCGCCTCCCACGTCACGGGCTTGCCGGCGTGCAGAGCGCGGACCTTGAAACCACGATCGGCGCCCGCGCACTCAATCGCGGTCACCACCGTCTGCGGATGAAATTCGACGTTGCCATCGCCGCGCGTGGCGAGCGTGTTGGCGCGGACGGCGAGTTGATCGCGTTCCTTGAGGGCGTCGTTGACGAAGCGTTTGATGGGCTGGGTACCGCTGCCGCGCGCCAGCCAAATAACCCAGGTGCCGGGATGCTTCTGCGCCAGCGTTGCCAGATGGCAGACCGTTGTCGCCGCCGAGTAACCGGAGCCGATAACCAGCGTGGTCTTATCGGCGTAAATACTACTTTGTTGACCGATTATATCTTCTATTTGCCAGGCGATGTGCGGTCGAGCCGCTGTCTCGCCGATGGCCGGGATGCCGCCCTCGCCTAGAAAACGCGGCTGCGAATAGGTGCCCGTGCAGTCGAGTACAACATCGGCCTCCTCAATCATCTCGCGATTGCCGTTGCGCAATAGCAAGAGAAAAGGTTGCTGAGCGCGTCGGGCATCGCCGGCGTAGTCTTCCTTGAGAAACCCCCGCCGCCCGATGTGTAAGACGGCCGTTTCCATGTGGAGATGATCGCGCAGCAGCGCGGATTTTGCCAGCGGCTCCAGGTAGGCGGCGATATGTTCGCGGCCGGTAAGAATATCGTTCTCGGCGGGTAATTCATGCTGGGGTTGGTCGGCGTGGAGGCGCGTCCGTCCCAGAGGTGTGCTATTCATACCGAAGGGGCTAAAGAGACGAACGTGTCCCCAGCGCTGCCAGTGTTCTCCGGCACGGCCGCGCTCGTAGACGGTGAAGGGCAGTTGCAGCGTAGCGGCCTGAAGGGCCGCTTCCAGACCGATAGGACCAGCGCCCAGAATGGCGAGGCGTGGATGATCGCCACGAGACATCAGGCACTCCTTGCTCGCGTCACTGTTCTACGCATCCGGATCGACCCCCAACGCACGCAGTCGAGCGGCCAATTGTTCTGCCCGTTGTTGAGCATGCTGTGCTTGCTCCTGGGCGTGCTGCGCTTGCTCTTGAGAGAGTCGTGCTTGCTCTTGAGAGAGTCGTGCTTGCTCCTCCGCTTCGCGCGCTCTCCGCTCGGCTTGGTCCGCTCGGAGCCGCTCTTGTTCTTGTTGCTCCTTGACTGCCACGAAGGGCAGGAAAGGCTCGTTGTCGGGTCCGAATATCACCAACTCTTCGCCGGACATATCGAAGCGAATGCCCAAGCGGGGACTGGTCCATCCGTGCATCGGCGATACGGCCTGCAAGTTGCCCTCGACCCGCTGCCAACCGGACAACACCACCTCCTCGGGATCGTACAGATAATATTCCTCGACGCCATAATGGTCGTAGAACTCAAGCTTGCGAGCCATGTCTGCATCGCGGTTGCTCGGCGACAGAATCTCGAAGACTATTTGCGGCGCAATATCGTCCTCACGCCATTGCATGTAGGAACCGCGATAGCCTTTGGGCCGACCGAAGACCACCAAAGCGTCCGGGGCGGTGCAAATCGTCGGTTCGCCCTCGACGGCGTACCAGAGCAAATTACCGCCAACGAAAACATTGGGATCGTGACGAAACAGAGCGTCCATGTTGCCCTTGATCGTCACGATCCACTCGTATTGCAGGGTGTTGTCGGCCATGGGCAGTCCATCATCATCGGGATAGAGATCCTTGTCCGGCTCCTCGTGTGATTTGAAGATCATCTCTATCCTCCGTAAAGCAGGAGTCAGGAAGCAGGAAGCAGCAGAGAGGCATCGTAATGGCAACCTGCCTCCTGACCCCTGACTCCTGACTGTCAGCCGATTACACAAACTTCGTGATGCCCGGTCGCGCCACGGGGCCGACGGGCAAGGAGCCAAGCTCATAAGCGGGCGGCGTCAAATCCTCCTTGGAATTGAGCGCCTTGTCCCAAGCGATGACCTGCCCGGTATAGGTGGCCATACGGCCCATGATGGCCATCAGCGAGCTTTTGGCCATCCATTCGCCGTTGTTGATCGGCTTGCCCGCGCGAATGCTGGCGAACAGTTCATCATGCTCATTTTGATACATGTTGTCGTTCTTATGCTTGATGGACCGTGAGCTCCAGAGTTTCTCGGCACCGGGTACGGAGACAATTTTGCCCTCGAAGGGTCCGGTTTCGATGTGGCAGGTGCCCTTGGTTCCCATGATGTGATCGGAGACATCGCTGGGGCAACCCGGCTGTTGACGGCAAGCGGCGAAGAGCTTGACGCCTTTGGGATACTCGTAAACGACGGTGTGATGATCGAAGATGTTGCCGTAGACCGGCTCGGTCCGCACTTGCCGTCCGCCGCAGCCGACCGCGCTGATGGGGTATTCGTCGCGCATGGCCCAGGCCATCTTGTCGAGGCTGTGGACGTGCTGCTCGACGTTGAAATCGCCCGACAGCCAGGTGAAGAACAGCCAGTTGCGCACCTGCCATTCCATGTCGCTCCAGCCCGGTTGGCGATCGCGTTTCCAGGGCGTGGTGGTGTAATAAGTACACTGCAAGGAGGTAATATCGCCGATCGTGCCATCGTGGACACGCTTCATGGTATCGCGCATGCCGTGGTGATAGCGCCAGCACAAGCCGGCCACGACCGATAGATTCTTCTTCTTGGCTTCCTCGGCGGCGGCTAGCACCGCGCGGACGCCGGGAGCATCGACGGCAACCGGCTTCTCGGCGAAGATGTGCTTCCCCGCCGCGACGGCCGCCTTAAAGTGCAGCGGCCGAAAGTGCGGCGGCGTTGTCAGCAGAACGACATCCACCAGAGGGATTACCTGCTTGTAAGCGTCAAAGCCAGTGAAACAGCATTCCGGCTTGACCTGGACTCGGTCGCCGACGCGCTTGCTGCTTTTGAGTTGATTCAAACTGCCTTGCAGACGATCAGAGAACATGTCGCCCATGGCGACGAGTTTGGTGTTTTTATCGGCAGTCAGTGCTTGCTCGGCCGCGCCGGTTCCGCGGTTGCCGCAGCCAATCAGACCGATACGGAGAATATCGCTGCCAGCGGCGTGGACATTGGGAGCCAGCGAAGTCAGGGCCGCACCGGCGGCCGCAACGGTCGCGCCAGCCAGGAAGTCGCGCCGGCTGGCGGGTTTCGCCAAGGAAGTGTTTTGCGACAAGATCGTATCTCCTTTCGAGGGCAGGGAGGAAACTCAGGCGAGTAATGACAGATTGTATTAGTCGCATCCACGTGCGAACTTGTCAAGGACTGAGACCATCAGCGCCTTGAGACGCCGGATCATCTCGGTGATGTACGTCATCTCTTCTAGGTGCGGCGGCCGGCCCAGAATCTTCGATTCTCGATAGCTGAGCCATTTCTTGATTACCGGATAACCGCCGATGGTCATAGTCCATACATCAGCTGGCACGTTGGCCCAACACATATGCTCGTTGATGTACACGTCCACGATACCAGACGGATTGACCTTACTTGAGAGGTTTCCAGCATGGCGAGGTCGGCAGGGATGGGGATGCGCGGCCAGTCCTGCCGTAAGGAGGCTTCGTTGTCGCTGCGGTAGACGGGAGCCTAGAGGACGGCGAGGAGGTGATGGAAGGCGTCTCCAGCGATTGGATCGCCTTGGCGGCCCACGCTCGCCCCTTTGTATGGTACGGCTCAATGTCCCACTGACGGTACAGGAATTCGAGGACTATCGCATCTATTCCCGAATCTACATGTTTCCCGCGAAGATCCTCGTGGTAGATCTAAGCCAAAAAGTACGTCGTGTATGGATCGAATACGTAATTAAGCTGCAAGCGGCCGCTCGTCCTTTCGTTCTCGTACCATCGACAGAACCGCGTCGGCCGCGCGTTCGCATGCGCCGGGTGCGGCCACCTGTTCGCGCAAGGCGGCCAGTTCGCCGCATCGCGTTTCATACGCGGTTCGATCGTTCAGCCAATGCACGACATGATCGGCCATGTTCTCAGCGGGGCAGCCGACGCGGAAGAACTCCGGGAACAATTCCTTTTTGGCCAGCAAATTGACCAGCGTGATATAGGGAACGCGCTTGAGGAAGTGGGCCAGCATGATGCTGATCCAGCGATGACGATAGACTACAACCGAGGGTTTGCCGCGATAAAGCAGTTCCAGGCTAACCGAACCGGACACGGTCAAGCACGAGTGAGCGAGGTGGATAATCTCCGGCGTGCGGCCAATGTGCGTCTCGATGGGCAGGCCAAGCCCCCGCAAGGACGCCTCGACTTGCTGGCGATGACTTTCGCGGAAGCAGGCGACGAGGAACCGTGCATCGGGCCGCCGCGCGTGGATGAGCGTGGCCGCGCGCAGCAGTGATGACAGATTGTATTGCAGTTCCGAGTTGCGCGAACCGGGCAGCACGCCGATGATGACGCCGGGTTTCTCGCGCTGTGCTTGCACGAAAGCACCATCCAAACGCTGTTCGCGCAGCTCGTCGAAATAGGGATGGCCGATGTACTGCGCCGCGACGTTGCGCTGGCGATACCATTCTTCCTCGAAGGGCAGGGTACACAAGACGCGATCCGTCAGGCGGCGCATTTTCTTGACGCGATACGTCAACCATCCCCAAATCTGCGGCGGCACGAAATACAGTACGGGGATGCCGTGCGCCCGCGCGCGCCTAGCCAGCCACCAGTGAAAGCCGGGATAATCGATGAGTACCAGGGCGTCGGGGCGCTGTTCTTGAAAAAAGCGATCGGCCATGCCGAGGATGCGCCAGAAGCGCGGCACATTGGCAATCACAGGTGCCAGGCCGACGACGGCGAGATCGCAGAGTGGATAGAGCAAGCGACAGCCGGCCGCCGTCATGCGTTCGCCGCCGAAGCCGTGTATCTCTGCGCCAGGCTGGCACCGACGGAGAGCGTGAATGAGGTTGGCACCGTGTAAATCGCCACTGGGTTCGCCCGCGCTGACGAACAAACGCATGGGGAGCATCCTGCTAGGAGAGAAACCGATGATGGGCCATCCTGGCCACCGCACGCCGCGACAAGTTACCAGGGAAAGGATGAGGAAGGCAAGGCCGCTTGCGCCGTCAGTTCGACTCTTGGAGGGACTGTCGCAGCTTCAAAGCCGCGGGGGAACCGCCATACGGCCTCAAGAAGTTCCACGTCGGCGGCATCCCAGAGACCACGTCCGTGGAGATCGGCGCACAACTCCCCGACTGCGGCCATGAGTTGGCCACCCCCCCATCTCGGGAACGAACTCTGCCAACGCTTGGAGGGCGGCGAACAGCTGCGCTCGTATCTCGCTTTCACTCACAATCGATCCCTCACGCACGGAGAACGGGAACGACTCTGGCGGTAGCGCCCAATTTCATCTGATCGTCGGTGCATCATCGCCGAAGGAAGTTCCAGAGGTGGCGCGTTTGGTTTGTCATCTGTCGACACCGCGAAGACCAAAACCGATCACTTCTTGGACATCAAACACGACGTAGTTTTCCATTGATGTCATAGAAGTATGGCTTTTCCGGCATAATGGAAAAGGTCGATGACGAGTAGCCCACCCCGGCTTTGCCGGCTGTTACCAGATCCACGCTTACCGTCACTCGTTGATGTGGTGGCACAGCGTCATAGTCAATCTTGTCGGACGCTGCTTTTAGATCGCCAATTTGTATCGTAAATGCCTTTTTATTGTCCTTCCAAACATGGTGTAGCTTCCCTGCGGCGACGAGCCTGGGGCCATCGTCAGCAAAGCGCACCTTCTTTGGGTCTTTCCAGACCCGCTCATCAATTATGAAAAGTGTGCATTTGCTGAGCGACTTGGCGATCTCGTTGCGATCAGGCGAGCCCACGTTGAAAAGCCCTTCGATCCGAGGTTTGGCTTTTCGGAACCAATCACCCAAGTTGAAGGGGCCGACGACAAATAACTCGCTTCTTTGAGCCTTCCCCTCATCAGCGGTTGCAGTCGGCGAGAGGGTGCCTAAGAGGGAAACAAAGCCAGCGCCGCTTAACCCGCCTAAAGCCGCACGTCGAGTCATCTTCCGCATGACATCACCTCCTGTCGTCGAATATCACAATTCAGCAGCCAGTCCACGCAGAAGAAGACGCAATGACTCGACCAACCCTCATCCGCGTGGCCGTTACATCCAGTCGGGTAAGGAGTCGGCGTTGCCGTCGCGTTGTCCTCTGCACGTGCAATTTCCTCAAGATACTTGCGGGATTGTGCTTAACATTTTACCTGATCGCCGGTGCATCATCGTCGAAGGAAGTTCCTGGGGTGAAGTGGCTTGTCTCTGTAGCGAGCCCGAGCCGAGACAACACCGCTTGAACCAACTCCATCTCGACAATGTTGATTGCAGCCCAAATGTGCTTGACCTCCACCGCTTCCCTTGCCTCTTGCGCCAGCATAGTCGCCTGCCCCAAGACTCGTTTGGTGGTTGGCGTCTGGCCGCCCGGCGACAGCACTACTAGCCCGTCGTCCCAGGGTGGAGCGAACTCCTCCATGATCGCCCGCACGCGGTCCCACTCCGGTTCAGCGACTGCCAGCGCCGACGGCCTGGCGTTGACAAGCAGACCCAGCAGCAAGTGCAGCGGGCAGATGATCTCGTAGTGCCCCAAGTTCTTCGAGATTTCTCGGGCAGCCTGAAGCAAAACGCGTGGGCTCTGGCCCCAATAGACCCTCGACCACTCCACGGCTCTCCCTTCGACCGCTGTTTGACGGAACGGGAAGAGTTTCTCCAGCGGTGGCATTGCGAGGACTCCCGGCCCAGGTCGCCTCTGACGCTATTCATTTTGAGCGATATTCTGGAGATCACTCAAGGCGGCGCGGTTCGCTAGCGCCGAGGTGTTTGCGGGCTGCCGAGAGGAAACTCCTTCGACTCCGCAGGCGTGGCGATTGTTTCTGGCCGGCGATGATCGTAAGGATCGGGCAATGTCAGTTTGAGGAAAGGAGCTTTGGTGACGCGCGACGGAATCGGCGCGGCCACGGCAGCGACGGACGATGCCTCCGCCGTCGGATCATCGAGTGGGGCGCGGTCGGAGACGGGCCGCGCGAGGATGGGGAGCGCAATGGGTTGATTCACGTCCACGGACGATACCCGTACTCGGCCTCCCTCCGGCAGCGATTGAGGTTGCGGCAGGATGGGCGTATCGGGCAAGCCGCTCAGCGTTTCATCGATCACGAGCCGGGGACGCACGGGCGCGGACTTCACCAGCGATGGCGGGTGGGGCATCGCGGTATGGCTGGGCGGGAGAGGCAAGGTAGGCGGCTTCATCCCGACCGAAGAGGAGGATCGACGCGGCGGAGGTGTCCGATCCGGTCGCGAGGCTGGCGTTTCCTTCGGCGTCAGCACCTTGGCGAGCAATACGCCGCCTGCGTCATCGGGGAAGGCGAAGCGGGCATTCTCCGCTTCGGCATCCTGACCGCGCGCCACCTGTCGCACCTTGGTTGCCGGTTCGTCGGCATGGGAGGCCCCCTCCGGGGCCACGACCACGGCCGAGCGACTGCAACCGAGCAGCGCCAGCAGCAGACCGCCGCAACACATTTTCCCAAGCAGGGTAGATGATCGGAGGAGCATGGTTCATTCTCTCTCGTCAGAATACACAAATGGCGGCAAGGACAGGGAACGCGCCCCTACTTGGCCGGGATTTCAAGGATCAACTTCACGGCCGTGCCTTCTTTGGGCAGTAGCTTCCGGTTCGTCTCCAGTTTGACATATTTTTCATCCTTCATTGTCAAACTCGTCTGAAACACCGTCTCGTTCGTGACGGGGAAAATGGAAATCAGCGTGCCGGTGAGATCGGCACCGTAGACCTTTTCGTCCTTGTCGGGGTTCGGTTGCTTCAAAGCCGAGCCGGTGAAACGCCACTGAACTTTCGGCATCGGTTTGTTCGTCTTGGGATCAACGAGGACTTTTTCGATCGATAAACGCTTGAATTTGCCATCCTCGGCCGGTATGTCCAGATAGATTTTCACTTCGGGGCCTTTGGGCGCTTCCTTGCTCTCGCCCATGACGGGCGCGCCAGGCTTGAGACCGAGGCTTTCCAATGCCTTGTGGATTTCGCTCGGCTTGGCGTCGATAGTCACTACCGTCTCGTGAGCTTTTTGTCCTTTGGGAAAGGGGTAGCTCGCGATGACCTCGATGGGATAGGGCTTGCCATCTTCACGCTTGTAGCGAGGGTCATTGATAATGCGCGGAGCAATTTTGGCGGGAACGATGACGGTTCGTTTGGCTTTGTCCACGACCAGACCGTTGGCCGATTCCGCTGCGGCAGCAGAGCCATAGACCAAGGGAAAAGCGAGGAAGCAGACGAAACCGAGTTTCCTGAGAGGCATGACGAACTCCTGTCATCCTTGGACGCTGGATTAGCGGATATTACTTGTCTCCAATACACACAACGACGGTCGGCTGCCGGGCGAAGGCACCTTCGAGATTGCAAGTAGCGACGAAAAGCCGGCCACCTTGCAGCACCGGGCCACCGTAGATCATGCCGGGAGCTTTCACGGGATCGGCACCGAGATCGAGTTTCCACTTCGCCGAGCCGTCCGCCAGGTTAATGGCATGAATGACGCCGCGAAGATCGCCGGCGTAGGCGATGCCGGCCGAGACGGCCACCGGAGCGAAAAACGGCGTTTTGGCGTCGTAAATCCAGCGTCGCTCGCCGGTTTGCAAGTCGAAGGCGCGCACCTTGCCGTCGGTAGCCGTGGCGATCGCTAACTCTTTCGTCAGCGCGACGCACGACACAATGCCGCCCGCCACGTCTTTTTTCCACTTTTCCTTGCCGTCCGCGAGGCTGTAGGCAGCGACGGTGCCCCTGGCCCCCTTGAGCTTTTTCGTATCGTAACCAATCGTGCTGCCGCTGACGATGACGAGATCGCCGGACAGCGAAGGACCGCCCCACGGATTGATGCGCAGCGGCGTGCGCCAGGTGATTTTGCCCGTTTTCGCATCGAGGCAAAAGAGCGCACGATCGCCGACTTTTTCTTTGTCGAGAAACGCTGAGGCGACGAGTACGCGATCACCAGCCACCGCGACGGGTGCATCAACGTGCCATTTATCCTTGCCCTGCTGCCACAGGAGAACCGGCGACGGCTTGGGCAAATCTTCCTCGCTCGGCGGAATGGCGAAGGCCGGATCTTTCTTCTTCTCCGCCTCGTACTTCGCCTGCAATTCCGCCCATTTTTTATCGAATAACTTCTGAATAGCCGGCAGGTCCATCTCTTTGCCCGCAAGCGTGACGCGGTTCATGTCCACGCACAGCACGCCGGCCGCGCCGCCGCCGAGATAGACGCGACCGCCAACAATCGTCGGCGAACCTTCCAGATGCACGAGCGTTCCGGGCACGGGCAATTGCCAGAGCATCCGGCCCTTATCCAGACGCAGGCAGTGCAGAATCGCGCCGTCGGTCTGGTGCATGCCATCGCCGAAAATCAATTTGCCGTCGTGGAGGGCGGGCGAACTGACCGCCGGCAATTTCAGATACGGATTACCCTTACTCCAGGCGACGCGCTGCGCGGCCTTGGGATCGATGTTCAGGCAAGTAAAGGTTGGCACATTGAAACCGCCCAGTCCGGAAACGAAAAGATGGTCCTTGGAGGCGACGGGCGCGGCGATGAAGTGATCGGTGGCCTTCCAACTCCATAGCACCTTGGGCGCAGTTGGCCCGGCGACGCCGTCGCTGCCGGTCCGTTGTGGATCGCTTCGGTAGGTGGAAGCTGACTCGGCAGCGGACAGAGGATTCGCCACAGAGACACAAACGACACAGAGAACCCAAGCATGAAGAGAGAAACAAGATCGCATCGGTTGTCGCAAGGAATTGCAGCGTGTTTTTTCGTTAGCCCAGCCCTTTAGGGCTGGGATCGATCGTATCGGACAAGAAGCATTTTGGGGCTTTAGCCCCTCGGCGAGGGCTTTAGCCCTTGATCGTCCGCGCCCCAGACAAAGGGCTAAAGCCCTAGGAAAATGGGAGCGCGCCTCCGTATCCCCAGCCCTGAAGGGCTGGGCTAACGAAAAAACATCCAACGCGGTCGTGGAATAGGCCCGCATGGGGGAATCCTTTACCTGCATCTCACACCCTTTCGTTTTCTCTGTGTCTCGGTGTCTCTGTGGTTAGGATTGCCTTATTCCGCCTTGGGCGTTTTTTCATCCAGCACACCGCGTAAATGCGTGGTCGCTACAACAATTTCCTTGGCCCGGCGTTCGCCGCTGCTGTACAGCACCTCAACGCGATAAGTACCCGGTTGCAAGGCGAAACGTGCCGCGGGTGCGGCTTGACCACCGCGACCATCGCCGCCGGAGACGAAACAGGATCCTTGCAATTTCCCGGCTTTATCCAGCACGTTCACGCGGCTGCCGGTGACGCCGACCTTGCCATTGACTTGTAGCGTGACCGGCGTTCGCTTGGTGGCGAACTCGGGATTACCCAGCAATACACACGATTCTTGGCCTTCATTGTTGAAAACCACATCGAGCATGCCGTCGTTGTTGAGATCCACGAGACATACCGCCTGCGTATTGAAGATGCGTTGATCGAGACCGATGGTTTCGGACGCATCTGTGAAGGTGCCGTCGCCTTTATTGCGGAAGAAACGATTGGGATCGCGAAGACAACCGACGATCAGGTCGAGTTGGCCGTCATTATCGATGTCGCCCCAGGCGGCGCAGGTGGTCGTTGCCGCCAGCGATTTCAGACCGGATTTGTCTGTAATGTCACTGAAATGGCCGTCGCCGTCGTTGTGGAACAACTTGCAGCCGTTTGCCTGCGGGATGAACAGGTCCGGCCGGCCATCGTTATCGTAATCGCCAAAGACCGGACCCGTTTTCCCCGTGCGATAGGTGATGCCGGAATCTTTCGCCTCGACGAATCCTTTCGGCGTATTGAGCGCGAGCAAACCGCTGCCCGCACCGTAGAGAAAATCGGGCCGGCCATCGCCATTGACATCGCAGACGGTCAGCGTATCGCCCTTCACGGTGCTGCCCAGTCCTTGTGGACCGAGGCCGGTTGCATCGGAGACATCGGCAAAACTCCAGAACGCGGCTTTGGGAATCGCGCCCTTGGTCTGGAAGTAAAACGACCATTCGCTCGAACCCTGTCCAACCTTCATCAGGAAGTTGTTCTTGCCGGCTTTCAGCTTGAGGACGACATGATTCTGGTCCGGTGCGCAGGCGCGGGCGATGTCCTCCGAGACGATCTTTTGACCATTGAGCCACACCGTGAGGCTGTCATCGCTGCCGAGCGAAACCGGCAGTTCCATCGCGCTGGCGCACTCAATCTCACGATGAAGATAGACGACCGCATCGACGTTGTTCGCGGGCCGGAACAGGGCGAGATTGTTGATTTGACCGTCGGTGAATTTGCCTTCTCGCCACACGGCTTCCTCGCCGTTCTTGCCGCCGTACTTGCGCGTCAGGTTGATTTCCTTCTCCGGCGGATGGGCAAGTTTGAATCCCTGACCACTGGGGTACGGAAAGGGACCGATGTACGACCATTTGCCCAGACGCAACGGGGCGGTGCCGGGATCAACCGGCCCTTTGTTGCGATAAAGACGCAAACCGTGGAAGCCGTTGCCGAGCAGCAAATCGGGCTGGCCATCGCCATCGTAATCTAGCCACGCCGCCGAGGTCAGATTGTAAGCGGGTTCGTGTGGCAACAAATAAGTGTCATCGCGGAAGGTGCCGCCGAGATTGGTATAGAGTTTCGGTCCGGTCGGCGTGGCTAGCAGGAGATCGGCTTTGCCATCGCCGTTGTAGTCGGCCCACACAGCGGCACGGCAGCCGGTCGCGCCGGGCAAACTAACCTCGTTGAGTGATTCGCCGCCATTTTGCAGCAGCGCGACACGGCCCGAACCGGCGAGACATAGATCGGCCTTGCCGTCGCCGTTGATGTCCACGCTGGAAATGGCCTGGGCATCGGGATCAACACGAGCGACGGCCGAGTAGTGACTGAAACCGGGCATGCCTTGCAAACGGCGGAAGTCTTCGCCGCCCCAACCAACGAAGTCGCGCTTGGGGTTGTAATCGAGTTTGAGGCCGGCCTTCACCCGCTGAATGCGCGCGCGGCGCATGTGCAGATCGTCCTTGTTGCCGTCCACCATGCACGGAACCACCGTCTCACGCCCGGCCACAATGTCCGTGACGGCCGCAGCTAACTTCTCAACATTGCCGGCAAAGCTACGCAGCAGAAACGGTTCGCCGTGACTGAGGTTCCACCACTCGCCGCCCGCGTAAGCCTGATACCAGTAAGTGCCAAGGCAGGTCTCGCTGGCTCCGCCATTGTGGAAGAAAATGGCCGTCTTGCCGACTTCCGCCCACTCCATCGTGTACTGCCATTCGCGTGGGTTGAAACCGCCGCGACCGATGTTGTGGCGAATGATGTCGGTCGGATGCTTGCCCTTCAAGTCGCGAACCTTGCGGAAGATGATGAGATTTTTCGTCTTATCAACCTGCTCGACACGCATCACCAAAATGGTGCTGGATAGCGCGATGACTTGTCCCAAACTGTGCGGCGCTTCGACGTAAGCCTGCGCCGGACGATTCGGATAGAGGCACAGCAAGCCGCCCAGCGCGATAACGCTCAGGCAGCCGAGAAGTCGGCGGATACTCAACATGATTGATCCCTCCGAGAAAAAAGAAATTAGCCACAGATGAACACGGATGAACACAGATAATTCAAAAATCATTCAATGGTTTTCTTGCCTTATCTGTGTTCATCTGTGTTCATCTGTGGCTAATTTCTTCAGGACTTCTTTAACTCTTCAAGGCGCTTGCGGGCCGCCTCTGCGGATTCCGAATCGGGATGATCGCGCAACACGCGCTCCAGCAGTTTGATGGCCTGCTCCGGCTGTTTATTCTCGGACAAAGCGCGGGCAGCTTCCACCAACGACAACGCGCTCAAATGCGGATAATCGTAGGTGAACGGCACCACCAACAGAGCCGTACACGCCTCCGGGTAACGCTTCTGCGCCAGCCGGCACAGACCGATATTCATCTGCGCCCGCGCGGCCAACTCCGTCACCACGTTGTTGACCACCTGATTGTAGGCGTTGACCGCGTTGTCGTACTGGTTCATATTCTGATAGGCCCAACCGATGCCATAACGCGCTTCATGGACCCAGGGACCATTGCCGAAACGATTGGCCACCTGTTCATACGCTTGCCGGCTGGCATCCCACTGTTTGAGTTGACTCAGAGCGTAACCCAAACGCAAGAGCGCGCGATCGGTCAGACCGGGCAGATTCTGGAATGGCCCCTGATCGCGGAAAACGGCCAATTGTTTGACAGCTTGGGCGGCATCGCCACTATGCAGATAGCACTCGCCGGCGCGATACTTCGCCTGAGCGCTCATGGCACTCTTCACGTTGGCGGCGATCGGCTCGAACTGAGCGAGCGCGCCTTTGGTATCCCCCTTGCGCAAGAGACAATCACCGAGCCGCACGCGGATTTTATCGGTCAATTCGGCTGCCGGTTCCTTATCGAGAGCATCGCGCAACAGCTTGATGGCCGCATCGTGTTCGCCGCGCTCCCCGAGCAACTCGGCCAACTCGAAAAGGGCGTCGGCGTTGATGGTTACATCGGGGAACGCCTCGATGAGCGTCTGGTAATGCTTGCGTGCCTCTTTCTCGGCGGCCTGCAACGGCACCAACTTGAGCGGCACTTCGGGAGCCGGAACGTAAGGCGGTTGACGGCCGGCCGGCGTTTTCTTGGCGATGTCATCGCGGCGTTTCTGCCAGAGATCCTGCTGCATTTTGTTCCGCGCGGCCTCGACTTCCTGCTCGGCGACAATGCGGCTTCCCCAGGCGGCTTCGTAGAGCATGCGTGCTCGTGCCTCGGAAGTCGGTTGTTTTTGCCGTAGTTGTTCCGCTTGGGCCAGGAAATATTGCACGGCATCGCGCACATCTTTGATGCCTTCATCAGCATTCTTGCGCGCCGTCGCGTAATCCTGCGGTTTCAGATTCGGCTGGCTCAGGCGTTTGTTCGCCTCGATGATTTTCAGCTGTCCCTCGTCCTTGAGACACTGACCGGCTCGCAACGCGGCGTCGGCAGCCTCCGGCCGTCCCGCCGATTGACGAACGACAAGATCGAGAATTTCCTTCGCTTCACGACGTTTGCCGGACTCACGCAAGGCGACGCCCTGATGGTATTGTAACAACGACACCCAGGCGGCACGCGCGGGATCCTTGAGCATGTTCTGCTCGTGTTGTTGGCGGCACTGGGCGAGAATCTTGGCGGCCTCCTGCGGATTGTTTTGGCCGCGCAGCAACGTGGCCAAGTGCAACAGCGCCATTGGCGCGACCGGCGCATTTTTCAGCGGATCATTGAGGAACCGCCGCAATTCATTGATGGCACCGTTGATGTCCTTGTTGCGAGCCAGAACCTTGGCCCGCTCGAAATGGGCTTGCGGCTGGATTGGATCTTTCGGGAAACGCTGAAGAATCTGCTCGTAAGCGGCGCGGGCGGCGGCGAGCGCCTTGGCCTGGTCGGGTGGCTGCGCGAGCAAGCCAGCCATTCGCTGCTGGCAATAACCGAGTTTGAACAAGGCATCCGCCGTTTGAGGGCCGCTCGGCTGACTTCCTGCGAAGCCTTCCAGTAGCCCGATAGCCGTCTTGAGTTGTTCCTCCAGCTTGCCGGCGGCAAGGGCGTCGTCGGCCTTCGCGGGAGCCTGCCGAATGAGGATGTCGGCCAACTGGTAGGAAACCAGGGCGAGATCGCCATTGCGGTCGGCAGCGGGAATCGCCTCCAGTTTCTCCTTCGCCTTGTCGAGTTCGCCCTTGTGATAGTAGGCCATGCCCAGACCATAGCGGGCCAGGTTCGTATAGGCGAATTCCGGATACTTCTCGGCGAGTACCTGATAGCGCTTGATCGATTCGTCATTCCAGCGGCCAACTTCGCGGGTGCGGTCGGCGGCATTGGGCATTTTCTCCGCGGCCAACGCTTGAAAATAGGCGTTCTCGGCGTGCCGGAACAGAACGGCCGGCAGCAACACGCTCTTGGGATGAGCGTCGCGGAATTGGAGACAAACTTTATCCGATTCGTTGTAATCACCGGCCAGATGCCAGGCTGTTGCCAGGTGTTGCATCACCTCCTCGGCACGCTCTGCCAACAGCTTGTCATTGAGGATTTGCTTGTACGTGGCGGCGGCTTCCTTGTACTGATGGGCCAGCTGCTGGGTGTCGGCCATTTCGAGAAGAATCTCGCCACGGCGTGTCTTCGCATTGGGATCGCTGCTGGCCAATTGATTGGCGCGATCGGCGGCCTTGCGGAACGTATCGAGCGCGGTCTTGAGCGCCTGCTCGTAGGCGGGACGGTTGGCCGGATCGCCTGCGCCGGCCTGAGCCTTGGCGATCCACAACAGCGCTTGGTCGGCCAGGCGCGGCTCCTTGTCCGCCAGGGGTTGCAGCGTTTTCTGAGCCTCGGCGAATTGTCGCAGCTGCACCTGACAGAAGCCAAGCCGCAGCTGGGCCTCAGCCGATAGCGGCGATGTAGGCTGTTGTTGGCGGAAAGCGTTCAACTGCGTCACGGCTTCCGCGAACTTGCCATCCTCGTATTGCATGACGCCGAGGAAAAAGGTGGCGCGGGCGACATGGTCGGGCAGAGGACCACGCATCATCTGTTCAAGTCGCGCCTTTTCTTGCGGATCGTTTTTGAAGCGATCCGCTTGCTTGAGTTCCTCCGTGGCGGCTTGCTTGCGCTTGGTATGATCGGCGAGAACACCTTCGTAATGCTCAAGCGCTTCACGGCGTTCGCCGGCGGCATGATGCACACGAGCCAACAGATAGCGCGCGTGGGTGCCGAATACCGGATCGGTGAAGGGGGTTAATAGACTCAGCGAGCGGCCGGCGGCCATGTTGTCCTTGAGGAGGAAACAAGCGAAGCCGTGATAGTAAACGCCAAGGCCGCGATAGCGACTCTTGCGCAGCGCGGCATCCTGGAGGAAGGGAGCGGCGACGGTTTGCGCTTCCTTGGCCTTGTGAACACGCAGCAGCATTTCGGCCTGATCGCAACGCGCGCGGGCGGCCCATTCCAACTCAATCGGCGTTTCCTTCGGCGGCATATCCAACTTCGGAATGCGCGCGGTGAAGGCTGTCACTGCGGCGGCAAACTGCTTGCTCGCCTCTTCAAAACGCTGATTGGCCGTATTGCGCTGCTGATTGGCTTCCTGCGGTTTGGCAATGGCCTGCGCGATCGCTTGCGTGCCGAGGCCGCGCTGCGACAGACCGAGATAGTACAACACGAAGGCATGCTCGGGCAGGTTTTTATCGCCGGCCAATGGTTGCAGCTGCTGGATTGCCGCGTTGTAATCCTTTTTTGGCCCATCGATCAAACACAGCGCCAGACCATAGCGAGCGGCGTTGGCCTCTTTGTGGTTGCCGTACTTGGCGAGGAACTCACGAAAGCGATCGGCGGCAAAGGGGTAGTTTTTTTCGTTGTAGGCGCGGCGTGCGCTGCCGAGCAGCATGCTGGCGGCCTGCTCCGGCTTCACCTGCGCGGCCAGTGGGCCAGCCACTGCCAGGAGGATGGTTCCGGCAAACGCCGCCGAGATCCAGGAGTGAGAGTATTTCGACCTGTTATTCATGGCGGGTAACTCCCGAAGGCCTTTCCGTTGTGGGTGGCGAGAACAAGACCAACGTCCAGCACGAACGAGGCAAAGGAATGCCTCGAACGCTAGTATAGTGTGCGACACGTTTCCGCCGAGCGCTCGATTCCTTTGGGCGAGGACGGCGTGGACAAGAAGCAGAACGTCAAATCCCGCAGACGTAAAGCGAGGAGCCGCCTGAGGTCATGAGTGGGGGTAAAAACCTCCCGCAGGCTCCCAAAGGTTGGAGGGTGACGGCCGCGACAGTGCGGCGTCAGCCGGTTAGGGTACGGATCAAAGGGTGAGTATATCTAAAACTCCATCACTCACTCGATCTTCGCCTTATTGTGTATCAACTGAGAGGCAGTCGTCAACGAAAAAGTCGGAAAGATCGGCGCTCGATGTAGAAAAAAGCGCGGCGAGATGCCCTGACATCTTGACCCGGCCGACAAACTGGGTAACATGGGTCTTCTTACCCTTAGGGTCAAAATTGGAAGGAATTTTGAGAATCGGCGGTTCCTCAATACCGCAAGAGCGTCTTTAATCCTTAAAGGCTCCTCGCGGCGGGGTTCTTCGATGCAGACGATTTGTATCTGCTGAAGTGAATCGACTGCCGCGCACTCGTGAGGTTTATCATGCCCATCGCAGTTGTTTGTCCTGCCTGCAAAGCGAAACTGAAAGCGCCCGACAACTTGATCGGCAAGACGGTCAAGTGCCCAGGCTGCACCAAACCCGTTTTGGTCAAAGCCGTCGCCGCACCCACGACGCCGGTCCCGGCCGTCAAGAAACCAGTGAAACAACCTGCACCGCCGGTTCTCGACGACGAACCATTTGACGATGAGGAACCCGTCAAGGCTGAGGTTCCGGCTCGTCCCAAGAAGAAACCGCGTATTGATGAAGACGAAGTCGAAGACAACGAAGAAGCGGCCAGTCCTCCGCCACCGGGAGGCCCCTCGACTGATAAGGAACGTGGCACGGCGATGTGGATTCACCTGCTGCCCGTTGTCCTGTCCTGTTGCGGCGGCATCGGCACGCTAATCTCCCTTATCATGTGGATCTCGAAGCGGAAGGAATCTCTCTTTATCGACCATCATGGCAAGACCTGGCTGAACTTCCTCATCAATATCTTCGCGGTGTCCATCGGCCTGGTAATTCTTTCCACTGTGCTGGGCATCGTGGCAGGTTTCATGGGTTCGACCGTGGCCATGATCGTCAATGGGCTGTTTGGACTCCTTTACCTTGCTCTCGCGATCTATGTGATCGTCATGCAAATCATGGTCGCATTGAAAGCGAAGAAGGGCGAATGGGCGGAATATCGCGTGTTATTTAAGGTGATGAAGTAAGCAATTTGAAGTCCGTTTGCGGCGCGAGCAAGCCATGTCCTTGCTCGCGCTATGGGCGGACGCTCATTCTATCTTGCTATGTACTTCCGGCAGGTTTTCTTCGTTAGTTGGTCCAGTTCGCGACCTGCAAGCCTGGCACTTGACGGAAATGTTTCAGATTACGGCTGGCCAGTATCGCGCGGTTCGCCAGGGCGATGCTGGCGATGAGCAGATCGGCTCGGCCGATCCTCTTCAACTTCTTGTCCTGCCGAAGCCGGTCGAACTCCGCGACCGATGCCACCTCGACGGGGAGGACAAGGAAATGTTCCAAATCTCATTCATTCTCCGTAAGCCGTTGCTGGGCCAACAAGAGTTTTTGACCATCCTCCGCTTTCAGTACGGAGGCGAACCGACCCTGGAGAACCTCGATACGGGTGATTACAGTGATAGCGACCTCTTCCTCGACGCGACTCCTCTGTTCGGTCACACGCGCATGACCAAGGAGCAAGAGGGTTAACGTGTCGGTGTCGAGGACGAACATCAGTCATCCTCGGTTATCGGCCGGCCACGTCGTCGGTACGCTTCCTCACAGATCCGGGTTAGATCGGGATCGTCCTTGTATTTTCCGGCCAAGGCGAGTTGGGCTTCCTTCCTCGATTGGGTGATCGGCGAGGCGGTACTCAACCACTTCTGGATAGCGGCTTTGAGGAATCGCCATTCACCACCCGTGAAGCGCCCTGGCAAACCTTGCGAACGAACCAACTCAATCACGTCCGACTCGGACAAACGCAGGTACAAAGCCGCTTCGGCAAGCGTCAGTACCTCGGCCGTCGGACCATTGACGGCAAGCGACTGCGACTCGGGCGGCGAGGCCGGAACCGGTTTGGGCTTTCTCGTTCGTGGCATATTTTACCCTTCTGTATTGCCCACACTCGATGGCACTCACTCCATCTTGCCATGTCCTTCCAGCAAGCGATTGAGCCGTTCGTTCATTTCTTCCTCGGCCGCCGCCGACCAGGTGTATTCGTGGTGCGGCTTGAAACCGCCTTCGCTGGTGAATGTCGCCGTCGGCGCGGGGCAGAGCGATAGCACGCCGAGCGATTGGCCACGGATACTCAACTCGAATCCGCTGACTTGCTCCAGGTCGGCCGCGTCGAGCGTTCCGGGGGCGACCATGGTGGGACCATCCGTTATTAACACGTCTTGCTCCAGCAATAACGGGGGAGTAATCGCTCCGGGAACCTGAGCGGTGATTTGTAAACTACACTGGCCGGCCATGCCGGGTTCACCGCTGGACACGAGAAAGCAAGGACCAATGCGCTTGGCGGTTTCCAACGGCGGCACTTGGCGCGTCAAGCGAACGGTGTCGGGCGTGGCCTGGACCACGAAGCGCGTATCAGAGATACGCAGCGAGCGCTGAAATTGCCGCTGCGAGATGCCGCGCACGCGCTGACTGGCCAGCGGTTGATCGCCCAGCAGCCAAGTCGCCAACCAGGTGCCGATGCGGCGCGGATAACGGCGCGGCACCACCGTCACGAGTGCTTGCCGGCCACCCAACTGCGAACTACACAGAGCGGCGGGAACGCGGCTCACCGAACCGCTCCGCTCGCAGCGGAACTCGACTTGCAATTCGAGATCGAGCATCGGCACGAGACTGGTTGGGCTGGTCAATACGGCACTGGCGAGTAAGCCGCGACATTGGCTGGAAACAAACGTCTGACAGGCGACCGTCTGCTCGCCAAGGCGGACACATAACGTCGGCATCTGCAAACGTAGATTTTGCAGAAACTCGCTTTTACTCAAAAACGGCAGCGCCAGTTGTCCAAGTACCTTGTCGCGGCAGAGTAACTCGACGGTTACGGATTCGCCGGGAGGGGTGAGACGGAAGCGGACGCGATGATGATCGTCGGCTTCGCTCTGCATTTGTTCGGCGGGAACGATGTCCTGGCCGGGAACGCGCAGCTGGAAGTCGGCCTTGCGGCGCATGCCGTTTTTGGGAATGCGCAACATCGCCTCGACCAGAACGGCCTCCGCATTCCAGGGAATGGGCTGGTCGTCCACGATCCGGCCCGCTTTTTCATAGCGGAAGTGCATAGCCTGCGGCTGGGGGCCGAGGCGATAGAGCGGCCAGAGTTCATGCATCGCCCAGTCGCGCCAGAGCTTGATCCAGGGCCACATCGAGATCCTCCACCGAGGAAGGAGTCGGTCGCGCCTGGCAGATCAAGCAGTCCGCCGCGCGCGGCACACAAAAACGGTAAGGCCGAAACGCATCCTCGAACACATCGGGCACTCGCTGCAACGTCAACAACAGGCTGGTGAAGCCGGGTGCATACGAAGCAGGAGCATCGAGAAGACCGAGCGTAATCAGGGCGTGTAAAGAGGCGATGGTTTGAATGGACGCCTTGCTTGCGGGAATGGTCGTCTCGTGAACAGCACCACCCGGCTGAGAGTAATCCGGCGTCGGCGCTTTATCCACCGTAATGGAGCGCTGTAGATGACTGGCCACGCAACCATAGCAAGGCCCGCCGGGAACGAACCAATGCACGAATCCACCGATGCCGCCGCTAAGCACTTCGCCGAGGGTCCACGGTTTCTCATGCCGCCGCATCAGGGCATCCCAATGATATTTCGTTGGCTCATTATCTGCCGCGCATATCCCAATGTCCGCAGAAGCAATCGCCGATCCAATCGCGGCTTGCTGACTAGGATCGCGTAGATCGCACAACAGAAGATCCACCGCAAGATCGGGCCGGCGCTCGATCAGCCAGCGCTGAGCCAGCATCGCTTTCGATTCGCCCACGGCCGACAAGGGAAACAAATGCCGCTCGACGTTGTGCGGTTTATACACATCCGGCTCAATGAGTGTGACACGGTTTATCCGCGCATCGCGACACACCATGTCGAGTACCGGCATTCCCCCGCTGCCCGCGCCGACTTGAATGATATGGGCCATTCCTGGCTCCTCAAACCAACCATTCAAACATTTCACCGCAGAACACGCGCAGAGCGCAGAGAAAAGACAAACATTGAAAACCTCGCTATTCCGCTGTCAACTTCCGATTATCATTTTCTCTTTGGTTTTTTCTCTGCGTTCTCCGCGTTCTCTGCGGTGAAATCATTTTATTTCGCTTCCGGCAACGGCCATTCGCCGGTTTCATGCCACACTTCGTAACAGGCCAGCCAGCGCCAGGCGGCCTGAATCGCGAAGATGCAGGTGAAGCGGGCCGGATCCCATCGGCTGGCCGCGCGTGTGCTGCCCTGCCGCCACAAACACAACGTCTGTCCTTCCAGCAGATGAGGACAATGCTTCAGCGCCGTCAACACGCGCGTCTCCGGCGGCACGGTCGGATAACTAGAAACCAAACGTGTCTCTAGTTGATAAATATTGTGGCACGGCTTAAGACAATAGCGCAGAACGAGCGTACCGCCCAGCCGGCTGAGCCGAATCTGGAAGGCGGGTTCACGCCCTTCATTGTAGCGTTCAATGACCGGCACCTCGACGCTGAGCAAGCGCCGCTTGCCGGCCTCGCTGTCGAGAAGACTCATAAACAAATCCGAAATCCGAAACTCGAAATCCGAAAGAAATGCGAAATCCAAAGCTCGAAATCCAAAAGAAGACGAGAGCTTAAAACGGCCTGCTCATTTCAGGTTTTTTGTTTTCGCTTTCGCATTTCTTTCGGATTTCGAGTTTCGGATTTCGGATTTCTTCTTAGTAGTGGCACGGGACCGATTTGATGGCGGAAATCACCTCTTCGTCGGTCACTTCGTCGGCGGTGCCGAGGAAGCTGGTGTCGCGTCGGTCCATGAGGATGGCGCGATCACTTTCGGCGTTGCCGCGCAGAGCGTTAATCAGCTGCCGCCGTTCGGTGTCGTTCAGGGGACGGAAGTCCATGGACAATTCTCCTTCCAGATCAACCCTCCCCTCAGCGAACTGAGGGGTTCTCGATAATCTGCCAGCCCCGCGCTGGCAATGCACACTTACGCTCGGGCCGCCAACTCCGCGAGCAATAGGTAAACGCCTCGGTCCACGCAGTCGTCATGATGCTGAACCTCCAGCAATTCACCCCGACGAATGAGGTAGTATCGTACCTCCTTGGGCCTTACCAGCACCTGGATGGCATCGCCGGGTTCGGCGAGAGGCAACGTGAGGAGCAATCCCGTGCCCCACTTATCCGACACAACCTCGAAACGCATCCTCGTCTGCTGGCGGTAAAGACGATCAATGCGTTCGGCGTGAAACTCCAACGTAGTCCAGATGGCATGCAAGGGACGTGCCAGATCCGGCCCAATTGTCAGTTCCACAGGCAGCGGACGATACGCGGCTTCGCCTTGCCGCAGGGAGTACCAGGAGAAACGCAGCCCGTCCAGGCATTGCACATGCGGACGCGGTTGATAGGCGAACAACGCGCCCGCTGCTTCCGCGCCGTCGGCAGTGCCAATGCCAAAGACGCCTTCCTTGCCGCGCAGGTTCACGACCCACTGCCCATCGCCGCGCAGGTCGCCATCACTGGGATGACGCAGCGATCCCGGATGGGTATGCACCACCCCCAGGATGGTCAGCCGGCGATCGGTCTGCCGGATGATTCGGCTGCCCAGTGCCTGGGCGTTGCTATTGAAACGAACGTGGGCGATGCTGGCATCGCGCTGCGCGCCGGCCGGCAATGTGGCCAACACGACGGCTTCATTCGCTTCTCGCAGCCCCAGCAAAACCCAACCCGTTTCCTCATCGCCGCGTGCTTCCGAGCGATGACCGGCGAATTCCTCGAAGAGAGTCCGCCCGACCCCATCGGTCAGCAACACCCGTTCGAGCGGCCCATAGGTGACGGGAACCGATGTTGCGGCGGCTGATCGTGAAGGACGAGAACGATGCCACGAGCGTTGCAAATCGTTGAGCCATCGTGTCGCCGTGCCAACCAGAACCTGCAACATGTTCCGCGTCCACTCCTTTTCGGACGGCTGTGGTGGGGCGGTCCCGACCCGCGTCGGCAAGGGAGAGTCGCGGCATGGCCTGAAATGGTGGGCCAACCGAACGGCCGTTCCTCCTCCCTTCCACTTAATCATCATAACCAGCAAGCGCAGCTGAGTCAAAAGCCGCTATCCGCATTCCGCTATCCGCTTTCCGCCAAACCCAGAGTATGCGGAAAGCGGATAGCGGAATGCGGAAAGCGGAAAAAGCGAGCCAGTTGATCCGTTATTTGACCGCTGTTATCCATGCGCGGCACTTTATTCTGTCCACCAAGGCGGCCGCGCGAGCGCATCCACTCGGCGAAACCGCCGCGCGGCACTGGGCAGACTTCCGGTGCCAGCATCACCAAATTGCCCTCGCGATGCGCAAGATAGTCCTCATTGAACTGGCCGAGAGCCGCATCCAGCGCGACCGCGAACCGGCTGAGCGTGTCGGGACAAATGGTTTCGGTGAACTCGACGAACCAGCGATGTCGTCCCGGTTGGCCGGGCGCGGCGGGGAAGACCGGGCCGACGTGGAAATCGAGGACCGCTATATTGCTGGCAGCCGCGGCGGAAGCGATGGCCTTCTCGACCTCTTCGCTGATGAGGTGTTCGCCGAAAGCGGATAAAAAGTAGCGCGTTCGTCCCGTGAAGCGCAGCAAAGGCGGATCGCGCTGCTCGAAACAGATGGTATCGCCTAGGACATAACTCCAGAGACCAGCGCAAGTAGTGAGGACGATAGCGTATTGCACACCAGGTATCACTTCGGCGACCGTGTGCCGCGCCGGATGTTTCGCGTCGAGATCCGCACAGGGCACGAACTCGAAGAAGATGCTGTGATCGGGAAGGAGACGGAGCAGGTTATGACGAGGATCTTCGGTGGCGATAAACCCCTCGGAGGCGGGATAGGTTTCGGCGAAACGCACGCCGGGATTACCGATGAGCGTCTGAAACAGCGTGCGATACGGCTCGAACTTGGTGCCGCCGTGGATCACCAGACGCAGGCCCGGCCAAATGTCGGCGATGCGCTCGTGGCCGGTAATCTGTTTGAGCCGATCGAACAGCACCAGCAGCCAAGCGGGGACGCCGCTCAGCATCGTAATGGGCAGATTCACGCTCTGTTCGGCGAACAGACGTATTTTTTCGTCCCAATCTTTTACGAAGGCGAGTTGTTCGGGAGGAAAAGTAAAGGGCCGCAGCAACGCAGAGGCTTCGCGCACCGTGATGCCGCTGAGATCTCCGGCCAACACAGGGTAGGGTGGGGGATACGCGGCGTTGGCCGCGAGATCGCGGAGATCGGTACTGCCGCCGAGGAAGAACAATCGCCCGGTGAACAGTGGCGTTCCGGGGTGCGCTGAGAGAAACAGCGACAGCGTCGTCAGTGCCGCTTTTTGGTTCGAGGCAAGCATTTGTCGGGATAGGGGAACGTACTTGGTGGCGTCGCTCGTCGTGCCGGAGGACAGGGCGAAATAGGGGATCATCCCCGGCCAAGTCACATCTTCAAGGAAGGGGAACGGTTTCGACCAGTAATCTTCCCAGAAGGTCTCGTAAGTCCGTAATGGCACGCGACGTTGATAGTCGGCGATGGTACGGATGCCGCCGAAGTCATGATCCTGGCCAAAGCGCGTGCGGCGTGCATAGCGGACAAGTCGCAGCAGGGTTCGGTGTTGCGTTCGCACGGCAGAGCGATGATCGAGTTGAGCCGTTCGATGCGCGGCGTAGCGGCCCATGAACACGTCGGTCAAACGGCGAACGAGAGGCCGAGCCGCCAACGATTCCAGGACGGCGAGAGCTGCCATGTGTGGATGCTCCCCGCGATCAGAGGAGGGTATTCAGTTCAGCCAGCAGCCGGTGACGCAAGGGCGGTTCCATCGTGGCGCAAGGGCTGGTGAGGAAGTGCAGCACCAAGCGATTGGTCAATCGCGGTCTCTCGATCTGCGGAGCATGGCCGCAGCGCGGAATGGATCGATAGTGTCCGCGCGGCAGTCGTTTGGCCGCTTCCGCCGCCTGCTTCGGATCGACGATCTTATCTTCGAGGCCGCTCACCAAGAGAGTCGGATGAGGCAGTTCGGCCAGGCGATCGCGGACACAGTGATTCATCGTGCCGCGGATGGTGCGCAACAGTCCTGTGCGCCAGCGACGATTGGCAAACTGCCGTTGATAGTAGGGTAGCAGTCCCGGATCGATTCGACTCGTATCATAAAAAACGCTTTCGACCAGCGAACGCAAATCATTGCGGCGTACTCCGGCAACCAACGGCAGGCGCTCTTCATCGCCCATACCGGAGGGACAAAGGAGTACAATGCGATTGACACGATCAGGATAGCGCGCGGCATATTCGACGGCAATCTTACCGCCGAGGCTGGCCGCGACCAGATGATAGGGCGGCGTTTGCACGAAGGTTTCGAGATACTGATGCAATTGCTCGACAAGGTAATCGATGCTGATGGGCAGACCCTGTTCGATGCGTTCGTGCAGAACGGGGCCATCGTAGACGAGCAAATTGGGCATATGCACGTCGAAGGAACACCGCCAAAACGAATGATTGCGGAACCAACTTTCCGCTTGCTCGGCCAGCCCGTTGATGAGTACCAAGGCATGGCGGCGAGCGTAAGGGTGGCTCTGAAAGCGCTCCAGCCAAGTTCGCCAGGATGCGGCCACGGTTCATACCTCCGACGAATCCATTCCGTTCGCCGGTATAACCCAAACGCGCTTTTCTGACCAGACCTCCTTCAAGATCGATGAAAGCGCAGGCTGGCGGGACAGATGGTTTCTGTTATTCTGCATCGCGGTCTCGTCATAAAATGGCGAACGGCCGGCGTCAGCCGGCTGGTTTTTGATCCGCACCAGCCGGCTGACGCCGGCCGTTCGCCATTGCAGGGAGTTTGTCATGACTGCGCCGACCGATGTTCTGTGTGCCGGGATTATTGTCGCCGATCACGTTAGTTCGCCGATTTCGCATCTTCCGGCTGCCGGCGAGCTGGTGCTGGCCGAGCAGTTGCTGTTGACCATCGGCGGCTGCGCCGCCAACGTCGCGGTGGATCTGGTCAAACTTGGTGTGTCGGCGGCGGCGGTTGGCCGGGTGGGGGACGATGTGTTCGGTCGCGTCGTTGCCGATATGCTGCGCGAGCGGCACGTCGATGTATCGGCGTTGCAAGTCAGCGCGAACCGGGACACCAGCCAAACGCTCATTGTCAATGTGGTGGGGCAGGATCGCCGTTTCATCCACACCTTCGGCGCCAACGGCGACTTCCGCGCTGTCGACATACCGTTTGAGCGCGTGCGTAAATGCCGCGTGTTGTATCTGGGCGGCTATCTGCTCATGGGCAACATGCTTGAAGAGGAACTGATGGCGGTATTCGCGGCGGCCCAGCAAGCGGGGGCGAAAACCGTACTCGATGTGGTCACGCCAGGACCGGGCGACTACTTGCCGAAACTAGGGAAGATATTGTCTCATGTGGATGTATTTCTGCCGAACGACCACGAGGCCGAGTTGATTCTCGGCGAAAAGGATGCGCTGCGGCAGGCGGAACGCTTCCATCAAATGGGAGCGCGGACGGTCATCATCACAAGGGGCGATCGAGGATCGGTGTTGGTGGGGGAGGAAGTACGTTTGCGAGCGGAGACGTACCGGATGCCATTCGTGGACGGCACCGGCGGCGGCGACGCCTTTGCGGCGGGGTACATCGATGGTTTGCTACGCGGCCTAGATGCGGAGGGATGTTTGCGTATCGGCAGCGCCGTGGGAGCAAGCTGCGTGCGCGCCATCGGCACGACGACAGGCGTGTTCACGCGGCCGGAACTGGAGGCGTTCTTGCGCGACAATCCGCTGCGGATCGAGCGGATAGAATGATGGCATTCAGGACTTGTCGTTAATCGGAGGTAACGTCATGCCAATTCATGATTGGGGGCGTGTTGATGCGTGCCTCTTCTGTTCATTTCTCATGGACTGCCGAAATCCATCAGGTCTTGAATCGCGGCTTGTTGCCTCCGGATTATTACGCACTGTTTTTGACTTCCGACATCTATATCCCGACTCCGCTTGAGACCACGTATCGTTTGGCGGGAGGGATTTCCCGCGTTCTGACGTGATGTGCTGGAAAAGTTCACCGCTTCTTGAGAGCAATCCCAAAATTGCCTGCGAGAGAATACAGCTACGCCTCGGAGGATAGGCTCTGATTCAGATGAGTCTGCAAGCGGTCGAGAAAAGGCACTTGATCGGGGTGCAGCAGTTCGCGAGCTTTCTCGACCGTGACAAAGCGAGCCTGATCCACTTCCCATGACGTGGGGCGAGGGGCAGCGTCTACGGGGGCAGGGCCAGCGAAGCAATACACGTCCTTGCGGCTCTTCTTATATTCGATGAAACCAAGAGACACGAGATCGCCGGCCGTGATGCCGACTTCTTCCAGCGTCTCGCGGCGAGCGGTTTTCTCCAGATCCGTTTCGCCCTCGTTCGGAATGCCCTTGGGGATACTCCACGGCGCATGGCGATTGTAGGGACCCGATGGATGGACCAACAACACTTCCAGCCCATCCTCGCCACGACGATAGAGCAACGTACCCGCCGATTGCTTCCTGGCCATAGCACCTCCGTGGACGTGTCCTCCTACGGCACTTTCAACGAATTAAAGATGCGCAGCAACAGGCTTTCCGAGGTGATGTCCTCGGCTTCCGCTTCGTAAGTAACGCTGACGCGGTGGCGCAAGACATCGTGGCCGATCGACTTGACATCCTGCGGCGTGACGTAGCCGCGGCCATCGAGAAAGGCTTGCGCCTTGGCCGCGCGCGCCAGAAAGATCGTGGCGCGGGGACTAGCGCCGTATTGAATGTACGGCCCGATGTCGAGACCGTAGTCGGCCGGCTTGCGCGTGGCGTGGACAATATCGACGATGTAGCGCTTTATCTTGTCATCGACGTAAATCTGATCGAGCGCGTCGCGGAAGGCGAACAATTCGGCTGGGCCAAGGACCGCATCAATCATCAGCTTCGGCGACAGGACGGACATGCGGTTGAGGATGGTCAATTCATCTTCTTTGCTCGGATACGTCAGCTTGAGCTTGAGCATGAAGCGATCGACCTGCGCCTCAGGCAATGGATAGGTGCCTTCCTGTTCGATAGGGTTCTGTGTGGCCAAGACGAGGAACGGCGCTTCAAGGAGGTAACTGTTGTCGCCGATGGTGACTTGCTTCTCCTGCATGGCTTCGAGCAAGGCGCTTTGCACTTTGGCGGGGGCGCGGTTGATCTCATCGGCGAGAACGAGATTGGCGAATACCGGACCTTTTTTGATGCTGAATTCGCCGCTGCGCGGATTGTAAATCTGCGTGCCGACGACATCGGCCGGCAGCAGGTCGGGAGTGAACTGAATGCGACTGAAACTGAGACGCAATCCATGAGCGAGCGTGCGGACGGCCAAGGTTTTGGCCAATCCCGGCACGCCTTCAAGGAGAATGTGTCCGCCGGTGAGCAAGCCGACGAGCAGACGATCGAGCATGCCGCGCTGACCGACGATGACTTTCTCGATCTCGCTGTAAAGCGGATCGAGAGCGGTGCGCAATTCGCGCACCCTACCATTGATTTCCTCGACGTTCCCAGTCATGCGGCACCTCAAGGAGAGGGACGATGCGACGGCCGAAGCACAAGGCCGAAGACACCACCTTTCCCATTCTCTGCACTACCGGCGCGATTGACAATGGCGGGGCAGGGTAGCAGCATGAGAGCATGAAACGCATGTCGCTTCATCGATGTAGACGTGAGGGGCGGCTTGGCGTTTCGCACGAAACGCCAAGCCGCCCCTCACGTCTACATCGAAAGCGAAACACCGCCCTGGCTTACCAGAAAAAGCCTGGCCGGTAGTAGAAATTGGAGTACGGACGGGAATAGCCTCCATAAGGATAATAACCCCCATAGGCACGCGGATAGTAACTACGATAGCCGCCGTACAGGCCGTAGCCGCCATACGCGCCATAGCCCCTGTTGTAGCCCCCATAGGGGTAGTAACCGCGGTTGTAGCCATAGCCATAACCGTAGCCAGGATAGTACGCGCGTCCCCGCCAATGGGTGCCGCCACGCCAATAGCGAGCCACGGGCACGGTTCCACTGGTAAACGCGGGTCTTTCAGCTCGGACCTGCGCTGGGCTTCCCAGGGACAAACCGAGCGCGCCCAAACCGAGGATCAGCGATAGCACGAACGAACGCATGATACACCTCCTTCTGCCTAACCCGAGGGGCGATTTCTGCTCTCTATAAGTGGTAATGCAAAAGTGATACCGACTTGCGCAGAAGGCATTCGGAGAGCGAAAAAGGCTAAAATGGCGTCTCAACTGGCGCAATTTCGGCACGAGCGTTGCGTTTTCGTACAAAGGGCACGCTTGGGTTGCCCAAAAGAAGCGGAGACAAACATGAAACGACCGAAGCGGAAGCCGCGTAGACACCCAGGTGGGGGAGCCATCCAGTTCTTCACTTGCGGTCCCTGGCGCTTTAATGTCAACAAGGCGATCGCGCTGGCGGAGAATCGAAGCAAATATCAGCCGGAGATGCGCCGGCCAACTCCTCAGTGGATCGGGCCGCTCATCGACATTGATGCCGGTTACGTCGAACACAGTGATGTCGGTCAGCCGGTAATCTTCGCCACGGTCATCCAACAAGGGCAGTCGTGGCCGTTATTGATCGACGGCAATCACCGAGTCGTCAAGGCCATGCGACAGGGGATGGACGTGCCCGTCGTCACTCTGGACCTAGAGGACACGCTCAAAGTATTGACAGCGCCCGGCGATATGGTGCAGCGCATGAGGCAAGAAGGGACAAGGCTGGGATTAATTCACCGTCAACCGTGAATAGGCTCTCAGAATTGAGCGACTTGCCATCAACATGGTTGCATGAATAGAACGAGGGGTGCCCGCCGATTTCTTGTTCGCGTGAGGTTTCATGGCACGTCGTTCCGCCTTCACCTTGATTGAATTACTCGTGGTCATCGCCATCATCGCCGTGCTGATCGGCCTGCTGTTGCCGGCCGTCCAGAAGGTGCGCTCGGCCGCCAGTCGAATGCAGTGCGCCAACAATCTCAAACAGATTGGCCTGGCGATCCACAACTACCATGATACGCTGGGAACCTTCCCCCGCTATCGCCAATGCGACACCACCTCTGGCCTCTACGACGCGAATTGTTACTCTCTCACCTCGGCCACCACCTGGACGGGGCCGGGCGAGATTTGGTGGGCGCCTTATGACAACCGTCCGTCTCCCTCCAACTCGACTAACGCCCAGGGCAGGCCCAACCCCGACAACTCCTACAACAACGGCGGCTACCCCGCCGGCGCCCTCTGGTCCTACATTGAAGGAAACCAGAAAATTTTCAAATGCCCCGATGGGATCGACACGGCCACTGGAGCCACCTTCCAGGTCAGCTACGGGATGAACTACGTCAGCGGCGGGCCCAACGGCAAGACCTTGGTGGACCTAACCAACGGCAATGGAACCTCCAATATCCTGATTGTGTGGGATCATGGCAAAACCCCCGGCTGCGCCGACTCGCGCCATGCCGCGAGCGCGGCGAATCCGCGCGGCCCCTGGCCGTGGCCCGACACCACCAACCCGCGCAGTCATTACCCGATTCAACGACATAGCGGCGTCTTCAACGTCTTGTACTGCGATGGACATGGCAGCAGCATCATCCAGAACGATCTGTTGCCAAGTCTATTCTTGGCCAACGGCAGCAACCCCACTTTCCCCTGATGTGCATTTGCGCCTCCTCCCCGCGCCTACAATAACGGCGCATCGGGAGACAACAACGCCTCCCGCAACGTAAGGGGAACGCATGGGCTATCGCAACCTCCGCGATTGTGTCGCCGATCTGGAACGCAGCCGGCAACTTGTTCGCATTGAGCAAGAGATTGACCCGTACCTGGAGATGGCCGAGATTCAACGGCGCGTGTACGAGGTCGGCGGGCCGGCCTTGTTTTTCGCGCGCGTCAAGGGCTGCGCCTTCCCGATGGTCAGCAATCTGTTCGGGACGCCCTCACGCATTCGCTACCTGTTCCGCGACACGCTGGAAGCAGTCCGTCATCTCGTCGAGTTGAAAGTCGATGCCGGCGCGTTCTGGAAGAAGCCGTGGCGCTATCGAGATGTGCCGAGTACACTGCTACACACCCTTCCTCGGCATGTTACTCAAGGGCCGATCCTCGCAGGTCAGACGACGATCCGCGCACTGCCGCGGTTACACTGTTGGCCACGCGACGGCGGCGCGTTCATCACCTTGCCGCAAGTGTACACCGAAGACGTTGAGCGACCCGGCTGGCGTCACTCCAACCTCGGCATGTATCGCGTACAGCTATCGGGCAACCAGTATGAGCCGGATCGCGAGGTGGGGCTGCACTATCAGATTCATCGCGGCATTGGGGTTCATCACGCGGCGGCATTGCGGCGCGGCGTGCCACTGCGCGTCAACGTGATCGTCGGCGGGCCGCCGGCGTTGGCGCTTGCGGCCGTTATGCCGCTGCCGGAAGGATTGCCCGAACTCGCTTTCGCCGGCGCGCTCGGCGGTCGGCGCATTCGTTTGGTGACACCTGAATCGACCGGCGGGACGCCGGTCCGACCAACCCAGACCGGCGGGACGCCGGTCCCACCGTTGCCAATCCCGGCCGAAGCGGACTTCTGCATTGTCGGCCAGGTCGATCCACAACGGCTGTTGCCGGAGGGACCGTTTGGCGATCATCTCGGCTATTACAGCCTCGTTCACGATTTCCCGGTCCTCCAAGTTGAGCGCGTCTATCATCGGCCCAGTGCCATTTGGCCGTTTACCGTCGTGGGCCGGCCGCCGCAAGAGGACACCTGTTTCGGCGATCTCATTCACGAACTGACGGGCGACATCATCCCGACGGTGGTTCCCGGCGTGCATGCGGTTCACGCGGTCGATGCGGCCGGCGTTCATCCGCTACTCTTGGCCATCGGTAGCGAGCGCTATGTCCCCTATGCCCGCGAGCGCCGGCCGCAAGAACTGTTGACGTGTGCCAACGCCATCCTCGGCCAAGGACAACTCTCGCTGGCGAAATATCTGCTCATTGTGGCCCGCGAGGACGATCCGCAGCTCGACATTCACGACATCGCGGCGTTTCTGCGCCACCTGCTGGAGCGCGTGGACTGGCGCAGCGACCTGCATTTCCAGACGCGCACGACAATGGACACGCTCGATTATTCGGGCGGCGCCCTGAACGAGGGATCGAAGGTAATTCTTGCCGCCGCTGGGCCGAAACGACGGGCGCTGGGCGTCGCCTTGCCGGACCACCTGCCTCTGCCACAAGGATTCCGTGAACCGCGCGTTTGTCTGCCGGGCGTTCTCGCGGTGGAAGCGCCGGCTTATCCAGGATTACATGGTCAAGAAACGCCGGCCGATGTGGAGCGTTTCTGTCAGGCGTTCGCGGAAACGCCATCGCTCCGCGAAGGCACTCCTTTCCCGCTGGTGGTGTTGGTGGATGACAGCGATTTCACGGCGCGCTCGCTCAAGAACTGGTTATGGGTCACGTTCACGCGCTCCAATCCCGCCGCCGATGTGCATGGCATCGGCGCGTTCATGCAGCAGAAGCATTGGGGTTGCACCGGGCCGCTGGTGATTGACGCACGCATCAAACCGCACCATGCGCCTCCGTTGGAGGAAGATTCGGCCATCAGCCGGCGCGTCGAGGCGCTCGGCGTACCGGGTGGCCCGCTCTATCGCATCATCTGACTCGCCTTGACCTCGACCGTTATCATGGTTATGCGTGGGCGTCTTTCGTCCGGCGCGGGCAACGCTCGGATGGTCGAAGGGAGAAATGGCATGACAGCCACGGCCCGAAGACTGCTGATCGTAACAATGCTGGGCACGGTTCTTCTGGGAGCGATCCGGCCGATATGGGGGCAGGCTTTCACGGCTATTCCCGAAAGCGTCCTCCCGCCGCCGACACTTGGGACGCCCACTCCTTTGCCTGCCCCCGCGCCTCTTCCGCCTCCGCCTGTTCCGCCGCCTCCGTCCCCTCCGCAGGCGTCGCCGTTTGCGCCTGCCGGCGCTGTCGCCACGCCCACGGACGGGTGGGATCTGTTCGGTTTATCGTCCGTTCCGTTGGCTCTCTTCGCCAACGTCGAAGTGGACATTTTGAAGCCGCACCTCAAGGCGGCACTGACTCATCCGGCCATGTTCCCCGGTGGCGGTGAATCGACCGTTCAGCCGCCGACTTCGTCGTTGAACTGGACGGCCGCTCCGCGTTTCGAGATCGGTTGGTACATTCCCGAAGCGCTCGGCTTGTTCGCGTTCAATTATCGCGGCTTCGCCGCCAGCGGTCAAAGTGATGCGACCAGTCTGGACGGCACGCCCTTCACGCTGCGCTCGCGCCTTGATGTGAATCAAATCGGCTTCGATTTTGGCACGCTGCCGTATTCGTTCGCGCCGCATTGGGACATCAGTGGGCGTATCGGTGTGGCCCTGGCGGATGTGTATTTCGACAATCGGGCCGTCAGCGCACCCCAGACATTGCAAGCGAGCAACAATTTCTACGGTGCGGGGCCGCACGGGCGAATCGACGTTCGCCGTCACATTGGTCTGCTTCCCGGTTTGGATCTGTTCGGCCGCGCCGATCTCTCGGTTCTTGTCGGTCAAATTCAGCAGCGTTTCCGCGAAGGGGATGCGCAATTCGATGGCAGTACGATCAATGGCAACTTCATGGAGCGAAGGACGCAGACGGTGCCGGTGTTCAACTTGCAGGCCGGCCTATCCTACACGCCGCCGAGCCTTAGCAATTGGCGTTTCTCGACGGGTTACGAGTTCGAGCAATGGTGGTCGGTCGGTCAAATGAGTGGCGCCGACTCGCGCGGCCAGTTCTACACCAACGGCGTCTTCCTGCGAGCGGCGGTGAATTTTTAACTAGGAATCAGTTCGCTGTCCCGCTGATCTATGCAGTGTTTTGGGATTGTATCAGCGCTTGGACGGTTAACGCCGTTGATACCCTAGAGACCAAGTCTTCCTGTCGCAAGCTGTCCATGACTCGGGCAATCGAACTGGATTGTGCTGGTATCCTCGGCGATATTTCCCATCTCGTCCCATCTTCTCTCGTGCGCATCTCGCACTTCACAAAAGGAGATGTTATGCATGCCTCCGTTCAGCATGATAAGGACGGTCGCCTTTTGTCTGACACGATCAGCCTGGGGGAAAATCGGGTAGACATGATACCCGTCGAATCCGCGGCTATTGACTCGATGTTTGCGATGAGGCCGCAGAGTGAGGAGGAGATCGGTGACGATGTGACAGAATTAGTTGGAACCACTGATGACGTATACATGCCCAAGTGGAGTTCTTGGATCACGCGCCATCTTGTTGCCGTAGGATTTGGCACATGGTTGAAGATGTTAGATGGCAACCAGCCCTGGAAGTAAGTGTAAGATTCGCAGATGGGCTGGCGACTCGAACCGAGGTATGGCAATTTAGGCAATCCACTATCGGCGCTTACCCACATGACGGTTTACTGCATTACCATTTGTGGGCAGCGGATAGGGTGACTGAAATCGACCTCCGGTGGTTGAAGGACATCGTAGAACAGGTGGAGAAGGCCATCCTTGCCGCCGTCTCCGCAGATTGCAAGAGTCAGAATGCAACAAGACGGCAGCGACAAATGGTGAGACAAGTGGCGTTAGCGAATGAGAGGGCACGTCAGCGTTCGGGCCTTGCAGACATCTTCGGCAACCCCTTCCGTCCGGCCCGCATCGACCACCGGTTCCTCGGATGGAACGACGGCACCATCCCGAAGCTCGCCCAGGTCATCTACGAAGGTCGGGCGTTTGACCACCTGCCCATCCTCGCCGACGCCTTGGAGGAAGCAGGCTGCTCCGACCTCGACATCCTCGGACACCTGCGCGGCCCCGGCCCTCATGTGCGTGGGTGCTGGGTGGTCGATCTCTGCCTGGGCCTGAGTTGAGCACGCGACCTGGTTTTGGGTGGTCGCCGGGACGCAGCGCGGGTGTTTGCTGTGGTTGGGCCTTTAGATGGTCTCGGTGGGAGTGTTCGTAGATGAATCCTTGCTGCCGCCTCAGCCAGTCGAGTTCCTACATGAAGGGCAGCCATTCCAACGGTGAACAATTGCGTATCGCGTCCGTTGTGTACGTCGAGAGACACTGGAAGGGGGCGGCAGGTCCGATACCCTTCGAGCAACTCACGCGCTGCGCCTGAACGAATGGCGCTTGTCAACTCATGCGAGATTGGCTCGCAGGCTGTCGTGCGGCGGTTCGTGGAGTATGATGGGTTGTCGGGAACCGGGGTAGTCCAGTGACTGACCTAGAGTTGCCATTCCGATCTACTTGCTGGCCTTCCCCACATATCGATCGAGTTGTTGCCACAGACTTTGCCACTCCCTCCTCTCTTCTTCGGAGAGTTTGTTCAGCGCTCCCGGATCCCGCACACCGGCCAGGTTGGGATCTTTCACCCAGGGGCTTAGGATCTTCTGCGCCCTGCTACCATCGCGGGTGTCCTGCTTGGTCCACAGGGCCAGGTCGGCGGCGAGCCACTCCCGAGCTTGCCGGCGAAGTCGGGCCTTTTCGACGTCGCTCAGGTGGGCAGTGTCCTGGCCTTGCCCGCAGCCGGCGAGGGCGGCGGCACAGGCGGCGCCGTAGCGTTTGCCGTCGGCCAGCTGGGGCCGGGCGGCGAAGGCGTCGGCGTAGAAGCGCACCGCGACAGTGTACAGCTTCTTGTGCTTGCACACACCGGCCAGTTCCAGTTGCTCGTACGCATCGACGGGTCGTGCCTGCCCCACCAATATAGCGGAGAGTTTGCGGTCCAACCGCACCAGGCGCTCGGCGTAGCGAACCCATTGGGCCGAAGGGGAGCGCCAGCCCCGCTGCTTGCTCCCTAGCTGGTGGCCCTGTTGTAAATGGGTCAGGGCCTCCGCGTAGCGCCCCTGGCGTTGCAGCATCATCCCCAGGTTACAGTGGGCCTCGGCGAGGTTGGGGTTGAGGCGGAGGGCCTCTTCAAACTGGCGCAAGGCCGCGCGTACCTGGCCCTGGGAGTTTAGGGCGAGCCCGAGGTTGTAGTGGGATTTGACGTGGTTGGGGTCGAGTCGCAGGGCCGCTTCGTAGTTGTGGATGGCCGCCTCTACCTGGCCCCTGCGGTACAGGGCAGTACCGAGGTCGTTGTGCAGGTGGGGGGACCGGGGCCGAAGCGCCAATGCCGTCCGGTAGTAGGCGACGACCTCGTCCCACTGCTTCACTTTGGACAATGCCTGGCCCAGCCCGACGTTGAGCCAGAAGTCTTCGGGGTGCCGCTCCTGCGCCGCTCGCAGCAGCGGCACCGCATCCCCGTCGTGGCGCATCAAGGCCCGGGCAAGTGCTGCCGTCAGTTGCGGCGACAGTTGGGCGGTTGCCGGACTCTTCGCCAGACGTGTCAGAGCCTCGCGGTCGCGCCACAGCTCGGGCTGGCGCAGATGGTCTCGGTCCGGGTCCGGGTCGGCGGCCCGGCTCACGGCCAGTAGCCAGACAAGCCTCGCGTCGTCCCCTGTAATGCCGGCCCAGTCGTCGAGGGCGGCCACGACCTCTGCCCGCACCGCACAGGTCTGCACCCGCGCTCCGACTTCTCGTGGATCCTCGCCCTCCTGCCCCAGACCCGACTCAGCAAGCGCCGCCGCATAGTCCTGCTCCGCACCCGCGAAGTCATACTTCCCCTCCACCCAGTTGGACGCGCGTTGGCGGGTGTCGTCCAGGCGTTGGGCCAGGGCGGTATCCGCCAGGCACCGCTCCACCTGGATCCGCAGATCGTCCGGCCCACCGTCGGTCGGACGCTGCCTGGCCTGCTCCAGCAGCCGGCGGCTGGCGTCGAAATGGCCAGCCTGGCGGAGGCGGATCGCCTGGTCCAGGTCCGCCGCCACCTCCTGACGGAGTGCGGTCTCCTGGCGCACCTTATCCGCGTGAAGCTCGTTCGCCTGGTGCTGCGCCCACAATCCGCCGCCGGCCGCCAACGCCATCAGCACCACCACCGCCACCGCCAAAGCCCGTGTCCGGCGCCTCGTGGTCCGCTCTGCCGTCGCTGCCGCCTGGGCCGCCACCCGTTCCAACTCCACCTGCCGCAAGCGCTCCTGCACCCCCGCCTGGTACGCCGCCAGCTGCGCCGCCAGCGCGCCGGCATCGGCGAAACGATCCACCTTCCGTGGCGCCAGGCAGCGCTCGGCCAGCCCGATCAATTCCGGGTCGGCGTTGCAGCGGCGCAGCCGCGCCCGCGCCTCGCCCAGGTCGGCTTCGGCCGCTCGTGACCGGATCGCCTCGGCATTGGGGCCGGTGTAAGGGGGTTTGCCGGTGAGGATCCGGCACAGGATCCCTCCCAGGCCGAACACGTCCGACTGTTGATCAACCTCCTCGATCCGGCCCTGAGCCTGCTCCGGGGCCATGTAGGCGGCTGTCCCCAGCACACTGCCGGCCCGCGTCCGCGTACCCACCGTCCACTCTGGCTCAATCAGTGTCGATTCCGATCCTTCTCGGGGACTGCGGCCTTCGCTGGCGAGCACCTTGGCCAAGCCCCAGTCCATCAATTGCACCTCGGCATGCGCCCCGACCATGACGTTTTCCGGCTTGAGGTCGCGGTGGATCACCCCCCGGCCGTGGGCGAAGGCCACCGCCTTGCACACCTGGTCAAAGATCTGCACGAACTCCAAACGCCGCTCCGCAGGCGCCGGCCCCCCTTCCAGTAACGCCTCCAGCGTTTGGCCCTCGACCAGCTTCATGGTGTAGTACGGCCGGCCATCGGACAGCCGCCCCATGCTGTGGATAGGCACGATGAACGGGTGAGTCAGCTGCGCGCAAACTTGCGCCTCCGCGATAAACCGCTCGATCAGCCGCCGCGAGACGCAGCCCCAAGACGCCATCACCTTGACCGCGAGGTCGCGTCCGAACTGGAGGTCGTGGATGCGCCACACCACGCCCATGCCTCCCGCGTCGATGCGGCCCAGCGGTTCATAGCCGGGCAAGGCTGGCGGATCTTCGTCGGCAGCCCACTTTCGTGGCGGAGTGGGGGGCACCAGCGCGTCGGGCAGACTTCCGACCAGTTGACCCAGCACCCGCTGACAGTCGGCGCAGGCGCCGACATGCTCTTCCACAGGGCCGACTTCCGTCGATCCGAACTCGTCACGTAGGAGTTTCTCCAGGGTCTGCGGAGTTGGGCAGAGGGCAGGGGGCGCCGGGAGGCGACTTGACATGGTGGTACTCCTCCAGCAGCATCTGTTTGACGCGGTAGTTCGCTTTGTAGACGGTTGCGATACTCAAGTTCAGCCCCTCCGCCACCTCCGCGGCCGGACGTTGCTCGACCATCTTCTGATAAAAGGCTTGCCAGGTCGTCTCCTTCACTTTCGCGCGGACCCGGTCAAGGATCTCGGCTGCGATCGTTTGGGCCTGGTCTTCGAGGGCGCTGCTCAGCTCAGTCGTCGCCTCGAGACTGGCGAGCGCGTTCAACCGCTTCATGAACGCCGTGCCGCCGACGCCGACGCGGTCGGGCCGACGAGACTGCCGCCGCCGGAAGTCGGTCACGGCGTTGTTGACGAACACCTTCAGCCAGCTGCGAAAATGCCCTTTCTCCGGGTCGTGGCGGTACTGCGGCAACTGTTGGAACAGCTTCAGTAAGATGTCTTGCGTCATGTCCTCGGCACCTTCCGGCGGTAGCCCCCGGCGCAGACACCAGCCGAGAATCACGCCGCGATAGCGGGTGTCGAACACCATCCAGGACTCGTCGCGGCGTCCGCACTCTCTCAACTCGCACAACAGCGAGATATGGGTTGATGGAATCGGCACGGCGACACGCTCCTCTTCGGCGTTGGGACGATATTACCATACTCTCGGTAAGCTCCGATGTAAATAATCTGTCCTGCCCGCCGCATCGGGCAAGAGGCTACGGCCCTGAACGGCCGATTGCATCCCCACCTGACACCATTCTTCCCGTGCGTTCCCTCTGCCGAACCGTGTCCTAACCCGGCGTACTCTGAAGTGGAAGACAAGCGGTCTTTCATTCCCTCGTCAACGAAGAGGAAACCTGCCATGTGGTTACACGAGCTATGTCAACGCTGGAAGGGGCGATCTCCACGGCAGCTTCGGCGGCGTAGCCGCCGATCCCGCATGCGCTTGACGGTGGAAGCCTTGGAGGACCGCACGCTGCCGGCGATTAGCACAACCGGCCAGCTGATCGACGCCATCAATACGGCCAACAGTTCCGGCGGCGCGACCACCATCACTCTGGCCGCCAACACGACCTTCGATTTCACTTCACTCTACACCGGTACGAGAAATGCCTTACCTGTCATCACCGCCAACATCATCATCGTCGGCAACGGCGACACGATCGAGCGTGACAGCAGCAGCACGGAGCAGTTTCGTCTGTTCGACGTGGCCAGCGGCGGATCGTTGACTCTCCAGGATCTGACGCTGCAAGGCGGCGTGGCGCAAGGAAATCTCTTTTTAGGACAGGCTGCAGCGGAAGGCGGGGCAGTCTACAGTTCGGGCCAGCTGAATCTGAGTGGCGTGACGGTCAAAAACAACCAGGCCATTGGGTTCGACGGATTTCTCGAAGCGGGCAAGACCGGTACGGATGGGCAGAACGCTTACGGCGGCGGCTTGTACGTGGCCGGGGGCAGCGTCAGCCTGAGCAACGATACCTTTCGCAGTAACATTGCTCAGGGTGGCGGCGGCGCTAGCGGTCGCTTGGGCGGCAACGGCGGCAACGGCGGCAACGCCGGGGGCGGCGGCATCTATGTGGCGGCGGGCACTGTCAGCTTGAATAACGCCACCCTCAGCTACAATCAAGCCCACGGCGGCGCCGGCGGTGGCGGCGGCAAGGGTTCCAATGTCACGAGCGGCGGCCCCGGCGGCCCTGGCGGTGGCGGCGGTGGCGGCGGTGGCGGCCAGGGAGGGGGCTTGTACGTGGGAGGAGGCAGTATCAGCCTCAGCAACGACACCCTCAACAACAATTACGCCTATGGTGGTGTCGGCGGCAATGGCGGCAGCGGCGGACTCGGGGCCAGGGAGAATAACGGCTATTCCGGGGGTGATGGCGGCACCGGGGGCAGCGGCGAAGGCGGCGGCATGTTTGCGACGGCGGCGAGCAACGTCAGCCTCAACAGCAGCATCCTCCGCTACAATTACGCCTTTGGCGGCTTTGGCGGCAACGGCGGCGACGGCGTTAGCCTCAACGGTGAGTCCATCAACGGTGGCGCTGGCGGCAAGGGGGGGAGCGGCGGCGACGGCTATGGCGGCGGCTTGTGTGCGGTGGGGACGGGCAACGTCAGCCTGAACAACGACTATCTCAGCGGCAATGGTGCCCAGGGCGGCGGCGGCGGCTCTGGCGGGTCCGGCGGTGCATCCGGCATATTCGAGGTCGGGGTGGGTGCCCACCCTGGCAACGGCGGCTACGGCGGCGCGGGTGGCACGGGCGGTGGCGGCTTGGGCGGCGGTTTCTATGCAGCGGGATCCTATAGCACCCTGAGCAATGACACCCTTAGCGACAACAATGCTCGTGGTGGAAAGGGCGGAAGCGGCGGCAATGGCGGCAATGGCGGCTACGTCACCCTCGGCTTGAACTACGGCTTCGGCGGCGGCGGATTCCCCGGCGGCTTGGGCGGCAACGGCTCGGGCGGCGGCTTGTACGTGTCAGGGGGCGGCATCACCCTGAGCAACGACACCCTCAGCGGCAATAGTGCCCAAGGCGGCGACGGCGGCGACGGCGGCAACGGCGGCTTTGCCCCAGGCACCGGCGGTCCCGGCGCCCAAGGCGACAACGGCGGCAACGGCTCGGGCGGCGGCTTGGAGGTGGTGGATGCAAGCATCGTCCGTCTGAGCAACAACACCCTCAGCGGCAATAGCGCCCAGGGCGGCAACGGCGGCGGCGGCGGTGTCGGCGGCAGCGGCGGCAGCTTCAGCATTGGCGGTGGCGGCAACGGCGGCGTCGGCGGCCACGGCGGCAGCGGCGGCAACGCCACCGGCGGCGGCTTGTATGTGGTAGGGGGGAGCGCACTCGTCACCCTCACCAATAACTTGATTGCCGATAACAAGGTTACGGCGGGCACCGCAGGAACAGGAGGAGGGGGAGGCTATGCGTTTAATATCGGCTCGGACGGCGCTGCTGGCTCCGCAGGCAATGCCTCCGGTCCTGATCTCTCCGGCCCCGTCAACTCCAGCGACCACGACCTCATCGGCGATACCAGCGGCAGCAGCATCAGTTCGTCCCATAGCGACATTCTCAATGCCCCTTACGCCGGACTGGGGCCGCTCGGCGACAACGGCGGGCAGCTCGTGGGAGCGCCCGATTCGCAACAAGTGTTGCCGACTATGGCCCTGCTCGCCAATAGTCCCGCCATCGACGCCGGTGATAACAACGCCCAAGTGATCGGACCCTACGACGAGCGAGGTCCCGGCTTCGCCCGGATAGTCAACGGCACCATCGACATCGGTGCCTTCGAGGTCCAACTGCCGGCGAGTGGCGGTGGGGGAGGAGGCGGTGGCGGCGGAGGAGGGGGTGGTTCGTCGCAGAGTCCTGCTCCCCCGCCGACGTTGCACACGCCTCCCCTGCTGGGATTGCTCGACTCGTTGCTCGACGGAGTCGAGACAGTCAACGCCAACGGCACCGAGACACTGATCGATCGTCTCTTCGGTATCCCGCTGTTGGTGTCCACCTACGATAGCGCGGGCCATCTGATGAACGTCACCCTGCTTGGCTTTAATGTCACGGTCCTGTTCGAGATGTTGTAGAAGCGCATGCTCTCGCAAGCGCTCTCGACGGAAGGGGATATTTCATGAAGGAGAAAAAACGGAGAAAAAGGCATCGTCTCATTCCGCAAGTTTCTGACTTGACAGTTGTTGCTTCAACTCTTCGGGATTTATGTGGAGTAATGCCCACGGGTCGTAGGTGGACAACTTCAGACCCAAATGCTCATAA
>Ga0134126_10000137_pt1 | contig 97298 bp, 139 predicted proteins | sample KB31752_FD_96881 | JGI IMG/M metagenome (GOLD analysis project Ga0134126, IMG submission 96881) | Terrestrial soil microbial communities with excess Nitrogen fertilizer from Kellogg Biological Station, Michigan, USA - KB3-175-2 | ecosystem: Environmental > Terrestrial > Soil > Unclassified ...
AGGTCGCGCACACGGCCGCGAAATTCTGACCCGGGGGGTCTCGACCGACCGGGGCGGTGAACGCCATGCCGGCCGGCCGCCCACCCACGCCGATCGAGCGAAAGCGCAAGCTCGGCAATCCGGGCAAGCGCGCACTGCCGGACCAGTCCAACATCGTCGCGCTGCCGCCGGTCGTCGACGACACACCGGCACAGCTCGGCCCGGCCGGCCACGCCGTCTGGGAACTGGTCACCGACCAGTGCAAGTGGCTCGCGGAAACCGACCGCCCCGTGCTCGTCCTGGTGTGCGAAAAGTTCGACCGCCGCCAAGACTTCATCGCCCGGCTCGAGAGCTCCGACCCGGTGCTCTACACCGACAAGGGCTACGCATACGCCAACCCGCTGGTCGGGATGCTCTCGACGATCGAGACCGAGATCGCGAAGCTGCTCGGATCGCTCGGGCTGACGCCGGCCGACCGCACGCGCCTCGGCGTGGCCGAGGTCAAGGCGAAGAGCAAGCTCGAGGAGCTGCTCGAGCGCCGGGCCAACCGTGCCTAGGCGACGCCAGCCGCCGCCGCGTTTCCCGAAGGTGCTACCGCGTGGACCCGCGCTCTGGGAGCCGGCGAAGACCGCCTGGACCGAGGCGAACACCGACGGGATCTTCGCCTGCGAGCTGATCCAGTCCTACCTGCGGCTGACCAAGGGCGACCAGCGCGGCCAGCTGGTGCAGCTACGCATGTGGCAGGGCGATCTGATCTGCGACATCTTGCGCACCGACGAGCGCGGCCGGCGGCTGTACTGGACATACCTGGTCCTGGTCCCGCGCAAGAACTCCAAGTCGCTCATCGGCGCAGGCCTGGCAATCGACGGCTTGTTCGACGAGGCGGGCGCCGAGGTCTACTCGTGCGCCGCCGACGAGGACCAGGCCCGCCTGGTCTTCAAGGAAGTACGCGCCGCGGTCGAGATGTCCCCTGACCTCGACTCCAAGCAGGGCGGTCTGCTCAAGGTCTACCGCGACGCGATCGAGTACCCGGCGACGGGCGCGGTCTACCGGGTCTTGTCCTCCGAGGCGTTCACCAAGGAAGGCCTCAACCCTTCCCGGGTGATCTTCGACGAGCTCCACGCCCAGCCGAATTACGAGCTGTGGAACGTCATGAACCAGGGCTCGGACACCAGAGCCCAGCCGCTGATCCTGGCGATCTCGACCTTCGGGGTGCGCACCGACTCCACGGGCCGCGACTCGGTGTGCTACGCCCAATACCAGTACGCCAAGAAGCTGATCAGCGGCGAGATCGACGACCCGCGATACGGCGCCCGGATCTATGAGACGAACGACCAGGTCAAGGGCTTCGACTACCTGGATCCCGCGGTTTGGCGAGAGGCCAACCCCGCCCTCGGCGACTTCCTGTCCGAAGAGAAGATGGCGGCTGTCTCCCGCAAAATCGACGAGGCGGACTTCAAGACCAAACGCCTGAACATCTGGGTCAGCTCGCAGACCGTGTGGCTGCCCGACGTAGCGTGGGAGGCCCGCCACGACCCCGAGGCCGGGATCGAGGACGGCGAGACCGTCTGCCTCGGGTTCGACGGCTCCTACGACGGCGACTCCACAGCGCTTGTCGTCGTTCGCGTACCCGACGAGGTCCCGCTGCCAGCCGACCCCGACGCCAACGCGCCGACGGCTGAGGAGATCGCGCTGCGCGCGGCCGCCGAAGGCCTGCGGCTGCCCCACATCGACGTCGTCAACGCCTGGGAGGCACCGCCGGAGGCCAAAACCGGCTGGACGGTGCCCATCGCCGAGGTCGAAGAAGCCATCCGTGCCTCCTGCCGTCGCTGGCAGGTGCGCGAGATCGTCTGCGACCCGGCCCGCTGGGCCCGCACTTACCAGATCCTCGAGGCCGAGGGCCTGCCGGTAGTCGAATTCCCACAGAGTCCGGCGCGGATGGTCCCGGCGACCACCCGGTTCTTCCAAGCCGTGACCAACAGCGGTCTGACGCACTCCGGGGACCCGCGGCTGGCTCGCCACGTCGGCAACTGCCGGGTCCGTCCGACCGTCCGCGGCTCCATGATCTCGAAAGACGCGAAGAAGAGCCCCCGGAAGATCGACTTGGCCGTCGCGGCGGTCATGGCGCTCGAGCGGGCCTGCCAGCCGCCGCCGAAGAAGGCTGACGCGGGCTTCTACAGCTGGGACGAGCTGTGAGAACCGCTTCATAACTCGCTACAACCGCCGGAGGGAGGCCTCCGGTGCTCTCCGACGTCGTCGAACTGCTCGCGTATGCCGCGTTCGTCACCGCGGGCTGGTTGATCGCCCCGTGGCTCGGCCTGGCCGTGCTCGGCACAGCCCTGTGGCTGCTCGCGCAGGTCCTGGACGGCCAGAAGGTGACCATCCCGAAGGTCAAGCTCCCCGGGGTCCCCAGAATTCGCGTCAAGGCGCCCCGCGTCGTCGCACCGAAGGCCGGGGCCCGCACAAGCGCGCGGCAGCCCGCGCCGTGAGCATCACCGGCAGGCTCCGCGGCCGCTCCCAGCAGCGGATGTACCTGCCCAGCGGCGCCGGCGACCCGTGGGCGATCCCCAGCAACGGCTCCCTGGCCGCCTGGACCCCGGCCGGGGTTCCGGTGACCGAGGACACCGCGATGCAGCTGCTTGTGGTGGCCGCCTCCGTGCGGATCCTGGCCAACGCGGTGGCCGGGTTGCCGCTGGACGCGGTGCGCATGACCGGGACCACCCGCAAGCAGCTCGACCCCGCCCCCGCGATCATCGCCGACCCCTTCGGCGGCCTGAACAACCTCAAATGGCCCACCCGGCGCACCGGCTTCACCCAGCTGATGGTCAGCCTGCTGCTGCGCGGCAACGGATACGCCGCGGTGGTCGCACGCGACAACCTGATGCGCCCCACACGGCTGCGCGTCATCCACCCTGACCGCGTCGCTGTCGGCCTCAAGGACGACGGCTCCCGCTATTACGAGGTCAACCGGATCCCGGTCGACCCCGTGGACATGGTCCACCTGGTCGGCATGTCGATGCCGGAGTCGCCGATCGGCATGAGCGTCATCTCCTACGCCCGCACCGCCATCGGCCTCGGTCTGGCCGCCGAGGAGTTCGGCGCACGGTTCTTCGGCCACGGCGCGCACCTGTCCGGGGTGCTGGAGCTGCCCGGCGACCTGGACAAGGACCGCGCGCGGCAGGTCAAGGAGAGCTGGGAGGCCTCCCACACCGGCCTCAAGCACGCCTTCGCCACCGGCGTGCTCACCGGCGGCGCCAAATGGGTGCCGATCAGCGTCACACCGGAGGACGCACAGTTCCTCGGCACCCGCGCGGCCCAGAACCTTGACATCGCGATGCTGTTCGGGATCCCGCCGCACATGCTCGGCCAGGTCGACCGCACCACCTCCTGGGGCACCGGCATCGAGCAGCAGTCCCTCGGCTTCCTCAAATACACGCTGAGCAACTGGATCGGTCTATTCGAAGAGACCTGGTCCCCGATGCTGCCCAAGCCGCAGGTCGCCCGCTTCAACGTCGCCGGCTTGCTCAGGACCGACACCGCCGGCCGGTACGCCGCATACACCCAGGCCCGCAACGGCGGCTGGCTGACCCTCGACGAGATCCGCGCCCTCGAGGACTACGAGCCGTACCCCGACGGCAAGGGCACCGACCCGTTCGCGCCGCTGAACTCCGCGCACGCCGCCGGCAGCGACGGCCCGGCCGATGCGCCTGCGGCGAAGACCGAATCCGATCCCGGCGCGGCCTCGCCCGCCGGCGACGCCGTCACTGGACAGGAGCCGTAGACCATGCCCGCAGCCTCCGTCCGCGACACGGACACCACCGACACCTCGACCGCGGCCATCGCGCCGCCACTGCTGATCACGGAGGCCGCCCGGATGACCGACACGCGCACCCACCGCGGCGCCATGGCCGTACATCAGCAGCGCTTTCTCGACGGCGACCCGCGCGCCGCCCGCGCGCTTTTCCTGGACGCGGTCAAGGTCCAGGCTCTGAGCACCCGCACGGCCCGGATGGACGTGCGCGCAGCCGCCAGCGGAGCAGCAAGCGCCTACCGGACCTTCACCGGCTACGCCTCGGTCACTGAAGAGCCGTACGAGATGTACGACTGGTACGGGCCCTACACCGAGATCGTGAGGGCCGGGGCCTTCGCCAAGACCCTCGGCGAGGGCTGCGACACCGCGTTCCTGGTCAACCACGGCGGCGTGACCATGGCCCGCACGACCAAGGGCACCCTGCGCCTGTCCGAGGACGACACCGGCCTGTACACCGAGGCCGACCTCAACACCGCCCGCTCCGACGTCGGCATCCTCATCTCCGCCGTCGAGGACGGCGCGATCGACGAGATGTCCTTCGCATTCTGGATCACGAGGGGCGCCTGGTCGCCGGACTACGAGCAGTTCGACATCCTCGAGGTCAGCCTGGACAAGGGCGACGTCTCGCCGGTCAACTACGGAGCCAACCCCCACACCGGCGGCCTGATCGGCCTGCGCTCCCGGCAGCTGGCCAACCTCGCCCGCTCCAGCTTCCCAGGCCTGGTCAGAGAGGCCTACAAGCGGCGCACCGGCGAGTACCTCGCCCCGGCCGACCTCGGCGCGATGCTGCACATCGTCGGCCTGGCGACCGAGAGCGGCGATACCCCCGACGAGACCCGCGCGGTTCTCTCCGAAATCCTCGGAGCCAAGGAAGAGCGCACCGCGCCCGCCACGACGAGCGGCCGCGAAAACATCGGCGAGCCCGACCCGGCTACGGATGGCTCGGAGAAGGCGGAGCGGGAGCAGATCGCCGTTCACGCGCCGCTCGAGCCGGCTGCCGACCTGCCCACGATGCGCGCGTGGGTCAAGGCGCGAGCCGCCGAGGTCCGCGAGGGCAAGTCACTCTCGGCCGCGACTATGGACGTCCTCACTCGCGTCCTGGACCTGGTCGCCGCGGCCGATGAGGCCGTGGACGAGGCGCAGCCACTGCTGGCCGACCTGATGGGCGTTCCGAACCCGGACGAGGACGCGGCGCAGGACCCTGACGGCGACGAGCCGGACGAGGGCGATGACGACGACGTCGACGACGTCCAGGGCACGCAGCAGGAGAACGCGCTGTCGCTGGACGTGGACCGCTTCAACCGCCAGCTCGAGGCGATTCAGCTCGCTTCGCCGGCGCGCACTCGCCTGTAACCAGGCACCCACCTAAGCCACCCGGCCGCATCGCGGTCCGGGGATTTCCGCCTGCCCGGCATCGCGCCGGAGCCCGCGCCGGACCCCGCAGCGTCATGGGGCACCACCCGGGCCACCACCCGTCACCACGGCAGGCACGCGACCACCACCCGATCCAGAAAGGGGATCAGGCATGTCACGTGCCCTGATTGGCACTCTGCTGGAGCGCCGCGGCGAACTCGCCCTCGAGCTCGACAAGACGCTGCAGCCGGCCAACACCGAGAAGCGGAACCTCACTGAGGACGAAGCCGCGAAGTTCGACGCGATCAAGGCCGACATCATCGCGACCGACGAGCGGATCGCAGAGCTCGCCGAGATCGACAAGGCCGACGAGGCCGCCGAGGAGCTGCAGAAGCGCTACTCCGGCCCCTCGGTCCAGGTGACCTCCGAGCCGCAGGTCTACCAGCGCGGCAACAACGAGACGCAGTTCTTCCGGGACCTGTGGCTCGCCAACCACCGGCGCGACCAGGACGCCCTCGACCGGCTGCGCCGCAACAACGCCATGGTCGCCGACGCGAAGAAGCAGCGCGCGATCTCCACCGGCACTGGTGCAGGCGGCGAGTTCGTGCCGCCGTTGTGGCTGGAAGAGGACTACATCAAGTTCGCCCGCGCAGGCCGGGTGACCGCGAACCTGTGCCGCCGCGGCGTCGTGCCGCCCGGCACGAACTCGATCAACATCCCGAAGATCAACACCGGTACCGCCACAGCGCCGGTGTCCTCGCAGAACAGCAACATCCAGAACACCGACCTGACCACCACGTCGGTCTCCAGCCCGGTCATCACGGTGGCCGGCGGCCAGACCGTCTCGCTGCAGCTGATCGAGCAGTCCCCCCTGAACATCGACGAAATCGTGCTGCAGGACCTCGCGGCCGACTACGCCGTGAAGCTCAACGTCCAGGTCCTCTCCGGCACGGGCTCCTCCGGCCAGGCCACCGGCCTGCTCACCCTGTCGGGTACCAACTCGATCGCCTGGACCCAGGCCACCCCGGCCCTCGGCGGCCCGGGCGGCATGTACCCGAAGGTCGCCAACGGCATCCAGCAGATCCACACGAAGCGATTCCTCCCGCCGAACGCGATCATCATGCACCCGGTGCGGTGGGCCTGGGCCGAGTCCCAGGTCGACAACAACGGCCGCCCGCTCGTCGTTCCGGCGTCCGGCGGCGCGTTCCAGATGCTCGCCAACCTCGACGAGCAGGTCTCCGAGGGCCTGGTGGGCTCTATGCTCGGGCTCCCGTGCTACGTGGATGCGTTGGTCCCGGTGACCGGGGGCGCAGGTTCAAACCAGGACTCGATCATCGTCACCAAGGCCGATGACCTGTGGCTTTGGGAGGGCGAGATCCGGGCGGAGGCGTTCGCTCAGACCTACGCGAATCAGATGTCTGTGTTCGTGCGCCTATACAATTACGTGAGCTTCCAGCCCGGTCGTTACGCCCCGTCGACGAGCGTGATCACCGGGACCGGGGCCGTCAGCCCGGCCTTCTAGGTCTGACCCTCCGCTGGCTGTCGGTACCACTCTGTAGTTTCGGATCCGACAAGTGACCCCCCGACGCGAGCACGCCGAGGGGCCTTGCCGGACACCGATAGGGACGGTTCCGACATGCCAGATCGTACGTGCCAACGCTGTAGTTCGTCGTTCGAGGTGGACAAGTTCAGCTGCGCGAAGTGGTGCGACGCGTGCAAACCGATCGTGCGACGCGAGCAGTTCGCGAAGCACGACAAGAAGCGGCGCCCGACTCCGGTCCTCCACATCGATTGCGCGGCCTGCGGAACGCCATTCGAGCACAGCCGACCAGGACAGCGTCCGCAGTATTGCCCGGACTGCCGCGTAAAGCGGAGCTATCGCGAGCGACCTGGGCGCGTGCAAGGCAAGGCCCGTGGTTATCACCTCAAGAGCAAATACGGGCTATCAGAGGCGGATTGGGACGATCTGTTTGCCCGGCAGGGAAAACGGTGCGCGGTCTGCGGAACAGCTGACAGCGAAGCTCAATGGCGCACCGACCATGACCACGTATCGGGACGAGTCCGAGGCATCCTCTGCCATCACTGCAACGTCGCGCTCGGACACTTCCGGGACATCCCAGCGCGGCTGCGCGCCGCAGCGCTTTATCTCGAAGGCGCGCAGGCCGAGTTGTGTCCGGGGGCCGCCATGCCAGCCCCCGTGCAGAAAACCGCAACACCCGATCGCTCAGCTCAGCCGGAAAACAACCAGGCCTCAACACTCTTCTGAACCTGCTCCGGCCTTCACCCCAGGGACCAGCCACCCGCTGGTCCCTTTTCGTTTGCCCGCACAATCCCGAAGGAGGCGGCGATGGCCGCGAACACCTTGGTGGCTTCGGCCGCCCGCACTGCTACGGGCAACTCCGGCGCGATCGCCGTCGGCTCCGGTGCCGCGAACCTCGAGCTCGAGGTCGAGGTCACCGCAGTATCGGGGACCTCGCCGACCCTGGCACTGACGATCCAGTGGTCGGACGACGGCACGAACTTCGGCAACAACGACGGTTCAACTGACTCGTTCGCGTCGATCACCGCGACCGGAAACGTCACGAAGTCCATCCCGGTGCGTGCACCGTACATGCAGTTCACCTGGACCGTCGGCGGCACCACGCCGTCGTTCACCTTCTCGGTGATCGACGTCGCCAGCAACGTCATCTGACCCCTGACACACGCCGGAGGTCGTCCGGCGCCCCTACCGCGCCGCACTCTCGGAAGGAGCCCGGATGGCCTCGGGTCCGTTCACCATCGTCAACTCCGCCGCGCGCACCAGCACCGGAAACAGCGGCGCGCTCGCGCTCGGCGACCAGTCGGTGCTCGACCTCGAAGTCAACGTGAGCGCTGCGTCCGGCACGACGCCATCGCTCACGCTGTCGGTGCTGTGGTCCAACGACGGGACGAACTTCGGGGCGCCGGACGGCGGCGGCGACAACTTCGCGGCGATCACTGCCACCGGCACGGTCGCCAAACAGCTGACCGTTAAGGGCCTGTACTGCCAGATCGTGTGGACGATCACTGGCACCACGCCGTCGTTCACGTTCAGCGTCATCGCTTCCTGAGAGGAACCGACCCATGTCAAACCCCGCGAACCTCGTGGCCGGGCTACTCGACGAGCGCGAGTCCGCCGAACGCCGCGGCGACGAGGAACTGCTCAAGCAAGTCGACGAGCAGATCGACGCGCTGCGTGACGCCCTCGCCGAGTTCGATCCCGTCGGCGTCGACGAGGAGAACCAGCGCAAGTTCGTCGCCGGTGTGCGCCGACGCCTGGAGGCCTCCGACCGCGGCGAGCGCACCGCTCCGGCCGCGCCCGGCGAGCCCACGTTCCACAACCCGGCGAACTACCTGACCGGGCTGCTCGACGAGCGCGACGGCGCCGTGCGCGCCGGACGACCGACCGATGACATCGATGCGGAGATCGAGAAGGTGCGTCCCCACTTCGACAGCTTCCAGCCGGAGGAGGACGAGGCCGGCGACGCCCGCGCCCACTATGCCGCCGCCAAGCGGCGACTGGCCGACCTCGGCCGCCGCTCGCGCACGCCCAAGGCCGAGCAGGTCGAGGATCAGGGCGACGGCGGCAACGAGACGGAGTCGAAGGACGCGAAGAAGACCGGCGCCCGCACCACGAAGGCCGCAGCGCCCCCGCGCACCACAGCCCCGTAAGGCCGTGCCATGGCGGACTACGGGCAGAGCGCGCTCTCCAAGCACCTGCGCAAGGTCCGCCACCAGCACCGCGTCCTGCACGCGCATCGGCGCGGGCCGCACCACGCGCACACCGAGCGGCGCCGCCGGCTGCACTCGCACCACCACGCCAAAGGCCAGCGCCACCATCCGAAGCACCCGCACGGACCGCGGCTGCACAAGGCCAAGCGCCTGCAGAAGGGCCACAAGGCACACCGGCTGCACAAGGCCCGCCGCATCCAGCGGCTGAAAACCGCGCAGCACCAGCGGCGCAAGCACGTCGCACACCGTACCCACGTCGCGCACCGGCGGGCCGTGCGCCGGCACCTGCAGCACGCCCGGCGCTCCTCACACCGCAAACGGCGCGCAGCGCACCACAAGCACGTGCTGCACCACCGCAAGCACCACATCGCAGGGCACCGGCACATCGCGCACCGCAAGCACGTCAAACACCGCCGCGCCGCCGGCCACCACCGCAAGGCCTCGCACCACCGCAAGCACAAGTACGCGCACAAGGCCCACCACACCCACCGGCGCAGGCACCGCTGAGCTGCGGGAAGGCGGTGAGGGCCGGTGACGTACGTGTACAGCAACGGACAGGACGTCGCGCTCAACGTCACCGTCCTGAACGACGCGCAGCTGCCGGCCAACGCCGCCAGCGTCACCGTCACCGTCACCCAGCCCGACGGCAGCACCCTGACCCCCACCCCGATCAACGCCGGCCCGGGCGTCTATCAGGCGGTCGTCGCCGCGCCGACGCAGACCGGCACCTACCTGGTGCACTGGTCAGCGTCAGGGTCCGGATTCAGCTTCAGCTACGACGATCAGTTCCAGGTACGCCCCACCGGTGTCGAGCAGATCGTGGACCTGGCCTCGACCAAGGCGCACCTGAACATGCGCGCCGACGACACGTCGCAGGACGCTGAGCTGATGGGGTTCATCCTCGCGGCCACCCCGGTGATCCGCGACATGATCGGGCCGATCGTCCCCGAGCAGCACGTCGAGTTCTTCGACGGCGGCGTGATGACGATCTCGGTGGCGTGGCAGCCGCTGATCTCGATCCAGTCGATCTACGAGTACTACGGCCTGAGCAAATTCCTGCTCACCGAGCAGCCGCTCGGCACCCAGATGAACGCCTTCGGGTTCACCGTCGACTACATCACCGGTCAGGTCACCCGCCGCACGTTCGGCGGCGAAGCGGCCCTCTTCGCTGACGGCGACAAAAACGTCGAAGTGCACTACACCGCCGGACGCGGCGACATCCCCTACAACGTGCGCCTCGGCGCGCTGGAGTTCATCCGGCACAACTGGTCGATGACCCAGCAGGCCGGCCGCCCCCGCGTGCGCCCTGGCATGGACGGCGGCGGCGAGATGGCCGTACCGATCGGCTTCGCCGTCCCAGACAGGGTCGTCGAATTACTCAGCCCGCACCGACGGCCGCCCGGGATCGCCTGATGCCCGTCGTCATCCCCGACTCCTCGATCCCCGCCGCGAAGCTCTACCTCTTCGACCAGCTCACCGCGACCTTCCAAGGCGTGCCCGGGGTGGGGGTGTACCTGGACGAACCGCCCACCGACCCGCCACCCGAGGACGACGTGGTCATGGTCGGGGACATCGAGCAGACCTGGGAACCCTGGGAACTGGTCGGTTCCGGCGGCGACGGCTGGCTCTTCGAGAAGTACTCGATCGACGTCACCGTCTCGGTCTACCGCGGCGGCGACGAACCACGCGACGTCCTGAATCAAGCCGCCGCCCTGGTCAAGCAGGTCGCCGCCGTCGTGCGCGTCGACCCGAGCCTCGGCGGCAACGTCCTGCAGGCCTACCCCGCCTCGGCGAACTACAAGTCCGGCTGGTCCGACGAGGGCGCTTCCGGCCGCGTGACCGAGGTGGAGATGAAGATCGCCATCGAGGCCCCGCAGTAGCCGCAGCGTCCCGCGCAGCCGCAACCCCCTGACATTCCGCCGCCCGGCGCCCCCGGGCCGCTTCGCCCTGCCCCATCCAGGCCCGCCACGGGAGGCCGACGCATGCCGCAAGTCACCTACATCTACCGCGGCGAGCGGGAGCGGCGCTACCCGTACCCGCCGATCTGCCGGCTCCTGCGGCCCGGCGACGAGATCGACCTCGACCCCGACGAGGTGCCGAAAGACATCCCCCTCGAGCCCAAGGCCCCCGCGCAGGGCGAGCAGGCCGAGCCGAAACCCGCCGCCGGCCGCCGCGGCCGGACCGCCCGCACCACGCAGCAGGAGGGCTGATCCGTGACCGCGAACCCGCATCCGACATACGCCAGCTTCTTGGGAGTCTCCGCGCCGGAGGCTTCGTTCGCCGCGGGCGGCCTGCCGGCGGCATTCATCCCCGTGAAGTCCATGACGCCGTCCGACAAGCTCGTCTGGCTCGAGGACGAGGGCTGGCGCGGCGCCCCGGTCAAGACCTACGGCGGCACACCCGGCCCGCTGTACGCGGAGTTCGAGTTCGCCGGCGACGTCTACGCCGACGCCATCGGCTACGTGTACGTCGGTCTGCTCGGCGACGTCACCGTCACCGGCTCGGTCGCGCCCTACACGACCGCCGCGGCGGTGCTGTGCTCGGGCAGCCAGCAGCCGCCCACCTACTGCTTCACCGACTGGAACAGCAACATCACCGGCTACCAGCTCGCCGGCGCGCGGCTGAGCGAGATGGGGCTGAAGTTCTCCGGCACCGGCAAGCTCGAGTACGACGCCAAGGCGACCGTGGAGTCCAACACGGTCAACGGCACCAAGCCCTCGTTCATCAATGAGCCCGACCAGATCATCGCCGGGTGGAAGGGCGCCGTGCAGCTCGGCGGCAGCTCGGTGGGGTTCGTCGTGGAGGGCGAGCAGAACATCAAGCGCGCCGTGGAGATCATCGACGCCGTCGACGGCACCCAGGCTCCCTACTACCTGTTCGCCGGGGAGCTGACGGTCGACGGGAAGCTGACAATCGTCATGGAGGACGACACCTGGCGCGCGAACTACGTCGCCGGCACCGTCACCTCGATCGACATCAGCTACACCCAGGGCACCGGCGCCACCACGCAGCAGGTCAAGACCCACTGCTCGACGATCCGGATCGAGGACGCGAAGGTCAACCGCGGCAAGTCCTACGCCGAGCTGGAGCTCACCTACACCGCGGACGCCAACACCTCCGACGTCGGCGCGTCCGGCGGCTTCTCCCCGATCAAGGTCACGCTGCAGAACGCCAACCCCAGCGGAACTTACAAGTAGCAAGGGCCTGATTCATGAACAACGCAACGGTGAACGCCGCGCCCGCGATCGTCACCTTCCCCCTGCGCGTCGAGCTGCCCAAAGGCCAGCACGCGATGCTGCGCGACCCCGAAGAGGTCTCCGAACGGCTGCGCCGCCCCTACGTGGACAGGCGGCAGTCCGCGATCGCCAGCGCCCTGTCCGACGGCGTGAGCGCCGAGGACATCGACGCCGCGATGAAGGGCACGGACGAGCAGAAGGCGCAGCTCGGCGTGAAGATGCTCGCCTCCGGGATGACCAGCGGCATGCGCGACGCGAGCGACCTGCTGATCATCGCGCTGGTCGAGTCGTGGAGCTTCGAGATGCCGATCGCGGTCGATTCGCTGCTCGACCTGCCCTCCAAGACCTACAGTGCGCTGCTCGAGGCCTGCCAGGGCCTGGCCCCGGGCCTGGACCCCGACTTCGCCCCGAACCCGGACGAGGACTCCCCTACAACGCCCTCAAACGCCTAGGCGCGGCGCTTGAGGGACGGCTGCACTATTCGGCCGAGGAACTGCCGATGCGCCGGTACCGCATTTTCCGGCTGTGCAAGCTACTGGGCTGCAAACCCAGCGATCTGCTGGAGGAGTCCGCGGTCGACCTGGACTGGATGCTGGCCATCGAGGACACCGAGAACGCCGCCGCGCACGCACGCAGCAAACGCTCCGCGGGCAGGACCCAATCCGCTCGCCGCCCGGCCTACCAGGGAGGCGGATTCAATGTCGGATAGCCCCCTCGGCGTCACCATCAAGGGCCTGCGCGAGGCCCAGGCCGAACTCAAGCAGATCGCGCACGAGGGCGATGATGCCACCAAGGCCGCGGTCAACGCCGCGGGCGCCCTGGTGGCGCGCAGCATCAAGTCCCGGATGCGCGGCAAGCCCCGGTGGAACCACCGCGGCGCCTCCAAGCGCACCGGCCCGGAAGTGAACACCGGCGGCCCCGCGCACTCCCCGCGCGGCGGCGGCCCGGGCAAGTTCACCGGCACCCTCGCCTCCGGCGTGCGCAAATCCCGCCGCCCGCGGCCCGCGCCGGGCGGCTTCTCCGGTGCGGTGATCATGGGATCGAAGGACACGAAGATCCGCAACCTGTACAAGGGCCGCACCGAGGAGAACTTCCCGTTCTGGGCCCCCGGTGTCGCCGCCGCGACACCCAAGGTCGAGGCCGTCTGGGAGAAGGCCTGGACCCGCGTCATCGACAAGCACCGCTGACCGGTTCCTGAACCCGGGCCGCCTGGGTTCACGCATCGCAGCATCGACCCGGACCGGCCCACCCACCGCCGAGCGCGACGGGGGTGGGCGCGGTGTCGATGAAATTGTTCCTGGAGATCCTCGGCGTCAACAAGGGCGCCAAGGCGATCATCGGCGACACCGTCAAAGACCTCGACGGCCTGGGCAAGAAGAGCTCGTCGAACTTCGACAAGCTCGCCAAGGCCGGCGGGGCCGCGTTCAAGGCGGTGGCCGCCGGCGGCGCCGCGGTCGCGATCGCGACCGTGCACATGGCCGCGGACTTCCAGCAGTCCACCTCTCGCCTGGTGACCGACGGCGGCGAGTCCGCCGGGGCGCTGAAGAAGGTCCAGGACGGGATCCTCGGCCTGATGGGGCAGGTCGGCGACAGCGCCCCGCAGCTGGTCGACGCGATGAACACCATCGAGTCCGCCGGGTTCCACGCCGCCCAGGGCGGCCTGGACGTCCTCAAGGTCGCCGCACAGGGCGCGAAAGTCGGCAACGCCGACCTGGCCACCACTGCCAACGCCCTGACATCCGCGCTCAACGCCTATGGCCTCAAGGCCAAGGACGCGACCGGCGTGATGAACCAGATGATCGCGACGGTCGCCGCGGGCAAGATGCACATGCAGGACCTCGCCAGCTCATTGTCGAACGTGCTGCCGGTCGCCGCAGCCGCGCACATCTCGTTCGCCCAGGTCGGCGGCGCGATCGCCACCATGACCGCGCAGGGCATGTCCGCGCAGCAGGCGACTCAGGACCTTGCGAACACGATCCGGTCGCTGCAGAACCCCAACGGCACCGCGATCAAGGAGATGACGGCCCTCGGCCTGAACTCCAACAAGGTCGCCGACGACCTCGGCAAGAAGGGCCTGACCGGGACCCTCGACGATCTGACCTCCGCGATCGCCAAGCACGTCAAGGGCGGCGACGTCTTCATCAGCTCCCTGAAGAGCTCGAAGATCGCCGCGGCGGACCTGCAGACCATGATGAAGCAGCTGCCGCCCAGCCTGCAGAAAACCGCCCAGGCGTTCCTCGCCGGGCATCTGACCCAGAAGCAGTGGACCGCCGACCTCAAAGGGCTGCCTCCGCTGCAGGCGAACCTCGCCAGCCAGTTCGCGACCACCGCCAAGCAGGCCAACGGCTTCAACGACCTGCTCAAGTCCGGCACCCCGCAGGCGCAGACCTTCAACGCCGCCCTCTCCGACATGCTCGGCGGCGCCACCGGCCTGAGCACCGCCTTGATGCTCACCGGCACGCACACCGCGACGTTCAACGACAACGTCAAGTCCATCGCCGGCGCCGCATCCGAAGGAAAAGGCCAGGTCAAGGACTGGGCTACCGTCCAGAAGAACTTCAACCAGCAGCTCGATGTCGCCAAGGCGCAGGTCGAAGCCCTCGGCATCAAGATCGGCACCGCGCTGATGCCGTACGCCGAGAAGATGCTGCACGCCACCATGGACCTGGTCCACTGGTTCGGCCAGCACAAGGCCGCGGCGCAGGCCCTGGGCGCCGTGATCGCCGGAGTGCTGTCCATCGCGATCGGCGCCTACTTCCTCAAACTCGCCAAGGGGGTCGTCGACTCCGCGAAGTCGCTGGGCGATTTCGCCTCCGGGACCGTGAAGGCCTTCAAGACCGCGGGCGGCGCGATCTCCAGTGGAGCCGGGAAGATCGGCGACCTGGCCTCGGCCGCGAAAAGCGGCTTCGACACCGTCGCGCTCAAGGGCATGTACGCCAAGGACAAGCTCGTCGAGCTGGCGTCATCCGGCGCTAGCAAGCTCGCCACCCTCGGCACGAACATCGCCGAATGGGCGTCCTCGGCAGGTTCGGCGATGGCCAGCGCGGGCAAGGCCGTATGGGGATACGCGGTCAAGCTCGGCGAAATGGCCGCCGAGGCCGCAGCCAGCTTCGTCGCGATGGCCGCCGACGCCCTGGTGTGGGCCGGGGAGATGCTGGTGGCCGGCGCTACGGCGCTGCTGCCGTTCCTGCCGATCATCGCTGCCGTCGCCGCGGTCGGCGTGGCCGCGTACCTGCTCTACAAGTACTGGGACAAGATCTGGGCGTTCATCAAGGACGTCGTCCTGGACGCCTACCACTGGATCCGCTCGCACCTGCTGCTGGTGGCCGCGATCGTCGCCGCGCCGCTCGTGCCGCTGATCCTTCTGTGGAAGAACTGGTCGCGTATCTGGGCCGACATCAAGGCGATCGGCCTGGCCGCGTGGCACTTCCTCGACGACGACGTGATCCAGCCGATCATCCGCTTCGGCATCTGGTATATCAGGACCGAGATTCAGGTCCTGGAGAAGATCTGGACGACGTCCTGGAACGCGCTGAAGACGGCGGCGCTGGCCGTGTGGCACTTCCTGGACGGCGACATCTTCCAGCCGATCGTGCGCTACGGCATCGACCCGGTCCGCGACGGTATCAACGACCTGAAAAACGTGTGGGACTCGGCGTGGGGCGAGATCAAGCGGATCGCGCAGGAAGTCTGGGGCGAGATCGAGCCCGTATTCCACGACATCGAGAACGCAGGCTCGACGATCATGGGCATCTGGAGCGCGATCTCCGGCGCCAGCGCGGGCGCCGCCGGCGGCAGCGTCTCCAGCGGCATCAACAACGTACTGAAGAACCTGCCGCACAAGAAGGACGGCGGCTGGGTGGGCGGCCCGAAGGGATCGCCGCAGCTGATCGTCGCGCACGGCGGCGAATACGTGCTGTCCAACGACATGCTCGAGGGCCGCGTCCCGGCCGGAGCAGGCGGCGGCGGGGGAGCCGGCGGCATGACGATCATCGTGCAGGCCGCCGGTTCCATCCTGACCATGCAGGGCATCTACCAGGATCTGCGCACCCTGTTCCTGCAGGACGGGCGGCGCCTGCCCTCGACCTGGCCGTCCACCAGCGTGGCCTGACCCGCCCACACGACCTGGCCGGCGCGGCCGCACGGCGCATCCCCGGGGGTGAGCGGTGCCCGCCAACCCGGCGATCAACCCGAACTGGCCTGTGCTGCTCGCCGAGTTCCAGGGCACCGCCTCCCCGTACTACGGCAGCGGCGGCCTGACCGGGTACACCGACTTCACCAAGCGGCTGATCCGCGAATGGTCGATCAACCGCGGCCGCCAGTACGAACTGGACCAGATCGAACCCGGCAAGACGAACCTGGTCTGGAACAACATCGACGGGCAGCTCGACCCCGCGAGCAGCTCGTCGGTGTTCGCCGGCGCGCTGCTGCCCTACCGGGCCTGGCGCATGCGCATGCAGTGGCCGCCCACGCCCAACCGCCTCACTGCGGACCAGTCCACCGCCGGGGAATCGACCCCGATCGCGCCGGGCGCGATCCCGGCGTCGATGAACATCGGCGGCAACGTGGCCACCCCGGTCATCGCCGCCTCCGCCAGCGCCTATCAGGGCAGCCAGGTCTACCAGGTCACCGTCCCCGGCTCCGCCGCGTCCGGGGCGCTGCTGCTCTCGATCCAGTCGCTCTCGGTGCGCGCCACCGTCCCCGATGGGGACAGCCCGGTGGCGTTCACCGCCTCGTTCTTCGTGCGCTCCAACACCGTGGGCGCCAACCCGCAGCTCGCCGCCGCGATCACCTGGCGCTCCTTCGCCGGCACGCAGGTCGCCATCACCCAGGGCGCCACCGTCACCGCCACCGGGTCGACCAGCTCCGGCTGGACGCGCCTGGTGGTCTCCGCCTATCCCCCGGCCGGGGCGATGAGCGCGGATATGGAGGTCGTGCTCGCCGCCGCCGGACCCGCCGGCACGTGGACGTTCCAAGCCGACGCCCCGCAGTTCGAAGTCGGCTCCGCCGCCTCCGGCTGGACGCAATCCGGGCTGTGGTACCCCGTCTACGCCGGCATGGTCGAGCGCTACCCCCCGGCATGGGACCACGCCGGGAACTTCGGCACCATCACCCCGATCGTCGTGGACACCCTCGCGCTGCTGTCCAACGTGCAGCTGCCCGACCCCCTGACCAACGCGGTCTTCACCCCGTCCGGCGGCTCCAAGCCCACCTTCGCGTACCTGCTGGGCGATCCCTCCGGCTCGAGCCAGTTCGCCGACACCACCGGCAACCGCGGCTTCGCGCAGATGGTGCCCAGCAAGTACGGCGCCGGCACCATCACCCCCGGCACGCAGCTGACCTCAGCCACCCCGTCGCTGCTGCCCCTGGGCGTGCCCGGCCAGAGCGTCACGAACATCACCACCACCGCCGGCTGCGGCCTGCAGTTCCCGACCAACGCCATGTCCTGGATCTCCCTGCCGCCCAACTCCGCGAGCGTCGCAGGCCCCGGCAACGGCACCGGCCTGGGTTTCACCCGCATGGTGGCGTTCCGCCTCACCGCCACCCCGACCTACCGCGCCGTCCTGATGGCCGCGCAGAACCCGACCGCCGTCAACGCCATCGGCCTGAACATCGAACCCAGCCTGCACATGAGCCAGGTCTGGAACGACGCCAACCACACCTTCGGCATCCAGACCAGCGCCTCCCAGGTCGCGGACATCGGCAACTGGCACCTGGGCTGGATCGGGGTCTCCGCCGACGGGCTGACCGACCTCTACGGCCTCGACGGCGCCATGCTCACCGACACCTACACCACCCCTCTCGCGTTCACCGGCGGGTTCACCAACGACCTGGTCGGCGCCACCGCGGTGTCCTGGGACCCCTACAGCGCCGCCTGGAACTTCGTCGGCGACATCGCCTACGTGATCGAATGGCCGTTCTTCCTCACCCCGGCGCAGATCTCCACCATCTACACCACGTGGCGCACCGCGTTCGCCGGAGACTCCTCCGGGCAGCGCTACGCGCGCATCGCCGGCTGGGCCGGTTACACCGGGGCGAGCGCCATCGACTTCGGCAACTCCACCAGCCTCGGGCCGGCCACCGACGTCGCCGGCATCGACGCGTTCTCCGCCCTGGAGGCGGTGGCCGAGACCGAGAACGGGCAGCACTTCGTCGCCAAGGACGGCACGCTGACCTTCTACGCCCGCCAGCGCCGCTACGTCGGCACCTCCCCGACCGCGATCGCCGCCACCTTCGGGGAGAAGGTCGCCGCCGGCGAGTTCCCGTACGAGGACTGCAAGTTCGACTTCGACACCGCGCACCTGGCCAACAACATCACCATCACCCAGGTATCCACCGGCCAGCAGGTCACCGCGATCGACCAGACCAGCCAGGACGCGTACGGCTCGCAGACCCTCACCCAGTCCAACCAGTCCACGGACCTGCAGGAATGCCAGGACCAGGCCGACTACCTGGTCTCCCGGTACAAGGACCCCCACCTGCGGATCAACAAGCTGACCGTGCACCCCTCGGCGATGGCCAAGGCGCTGCCCGGGATCTGGCCCGCGATGCTCGGCCTGGACCTGGGTTCGCGGTTCCTGGTCAATCGCCGGCCACCGTCCCCGGCGGTCACCGAGTCTCTGCCCGTGTTCGTGGAGCAGCAGAACTGGACCGCGAAGGACAACAACGACGTCACCATCGACTTGCAGGGCGCGCCCGCGGACCTGACCCCCTACGCCCTGTTCACCACCCTGCACGCGAGCCTGAAGAACGCGGTGAGCGGCCCGACGAACAGCATCGTGCTCAAACCGCTGAGCGACGCGGCGACCAACCCCGCGAACGCGACCCTCTACGCAGGGCAGCAGCTGACGATCGACTACGGCCTGAGCACGCAGGAGACGGTCACCATCCAGAGCGTGGGCGCCACCAGCCCCGGATACACCTCCGTGACACTCACCCTGACCGGCAACACCACCCAGCTGCACTCCGCGGGCGCGAACGTGAGCGAAGTGATGCCCGCCGGCTCGGCGTCCACCACGATCTACGACCAGCTCGCGATCTTCGGCACCGCCCTGTTCGCCTACTGACCACCACCAGCCGGCGCCCCGCCGAGCAGCCGCGCACCGCAGCGACCGCAACGGGCCCCGGGCCTCTCTGTTCTGAAGGAGGCCCGGTGTCGCTCGCTTTCCCGTCCCTCGCGGTCGTCTCCCCCGGCACGCCGATCACCAGCGCGCTGTGGATGAGCAACGTCTACAACGGCCTGACATACCTGAGCAATCCCCCGGCCGCCACGCTCGTGCAGACCAGCGCCGCCACCAGCCTGGCGAACAGCACCTGGACGCCGATCTCGTTCGACAGCTCGACGTTCGACAACTACGGCGGCCACTCGAACGTCACCAACACCTCCCGCTACACCATCGCGCAGGCCGGCAAATACCTGATCACCGGGAACGTGGCGTTCGCGTTCAACGCCGGCGGCGACCGCGCAGCGAAGATCATGAAGAACGGGGCGGTACTGCAAGGCCCTTACTCGCTCGTCGGCGCGTCCGGGGGCCACCCGACCTCCGTGCCCACCGCGGGGTTCATCCTGCCCTGCGCCATCGGCGACTACCTGGAACTGGCCGGCTACCAGAACAGCGGCGGCTCGCTCAACACCCTGATCTCAGTCGACCAGAGCAGCTACCTCACAGCCATCTGGCTCTCCGAATAATGCACGAGCCATCACGCGGAAGGCGGCGGACCCCATGAATGCGACCTCGGCCAGTGCGCCGCACGAGGCGGGCGAGGAGGAGATCGCCGCGCACCGGCAGGCTGAGAGTCACCGGTACACCATGCATTTCCCCGAGCACGGCCACCGCGAGAACGACCCGCACTACAAGGCGTTCATGCAGTTCAAACGCCGCACGCAGGGCACGCAGGCGTGGGTGTGCTACGTCGGGGCCCGCGTCGGGGCCGACTCCTGCTCCAAAGGCCCGCTGGAGATCCACCACGCGCATCTGGAGTGGTCGCTGCAGAACGCCGCCTCGGCGGCCGCGCTGCACGTGGACTTCCCCGCGATCCGGCCCGACGCGACCCAGGAGGAGATCGACGCCTGGGCCGAGTCGGACGAGAACTTCCGGATCCTGTGCGCCTTCCACCACCGCGGCCACGGCGGAGCGCACACCGCGTCGCACTCCGACTGGGAAGCCCAGCTCTACGTGCCCGGGCTGATCACCTGATGCACTTGCTCGGGCATCGCCAGCTGCATAACGGGGCACTACCGGTGCTTCTTGAGGTACTCGATAGCCGCTTCCAGCCGGGCGACATCGTCGCCGAAGCTGCCCAACCCCAGATTGCAGGCATTGCATAGAAGAGCGCCGGTCTTCCCGGTCGCGTGACAATGGTCGACCCGGGGCTTCACTTCATCAGTCCAGGCCCCTCCGCAGATGGCACATCCCGGATACTCGGCTAGCAGCCGGTCGTAATCCTCTGGTTCCAAGCCATAGCGGTACCGGTTGTTCACGCGCTTCTGACCGGCCTGCCCGACCGCCGTCTTGGCGAACTCACGCTTCTTCCGCTGAGTGCAGGGGCGGCAGTACTGCCAGCGACCACCTGGCTTGCTCGGCGCGGTGGTGAAGGATTCGACATCCAAGACCTGCTCACACGCGGGGCACCACTTCAAATTCGGGTCCGCCGCAAGCAGCTCGTATGCATCTGGCGGCACCCTCTTCTTGAGCGCGGCGAGTCGAATCTTGCGTTTCGATTCCTCAGTGTGTCGCCGCCCCGCAAATGAACTTGAAGCCACCTCTGAATCATAACCCTGATGCAGGGGTCAGTGCTGGAGGATGAGGCGGATGCTAAATCAGATCCTGAACATCCTAGGCGTCACGAATCTGAGTGGACGCTGGTACGGGTTCTGGTCCGGTTTCGGCTCGGATCTCGGCGAGTTCGCGATCTTCGGTGGCCTGATCGCGGCCTATCGCAGGCACACCTGCCACGTCGATCACCCGCGGTTCTGCTGGCGACCCGGCACACATCCCGTGGCCGGAACGCCGTACCGGGCGTGCAAGAAGCACCACCCGGACATCCCGGACAAGGTCTCCGCGCACCACATCGCGCAGGCGCACCGCGAGCAATTCGAGCGGCTGCGCCGCCACCCCTGACCGTCGACGGCGCACGACCCCGTCACCGCGGCGGTGGGGAGGGTGCGTGGGCAGCGAAGAGCCGCTGAGCAACCGCGAGATCCTCGCGAAGTTCACGGAGGTCGACAAGCGATTCGACGCGGCCCGTGACGACAAGAAGGCCGTCGACGACCGCATCACGCGCCTCGCGCAGAACACGGTGACCAATGAGGCGTGGGCGCGGGAGAACGGCCACGTCCAGAAGGACATCGCCGAGGTCGACGCGCACTGCGAAGAACGCCACAAGATCGTCATGGAGGCGATCGGTGAGCTGAAGAAGGCGACCGACAAGTCGTTCGGCGAGCTGAAGAAGTCCATCGAGAAGCGGTCGGACCTGACCTGGCAACGGGTCATCGGCATCCTCAGCATCCTCGCGGTCCTGGCAGCCGCCTGGTACACCGCGTTGCGCCAGGGAGGACATTGATGACGCCCCGGCGTCCCGGCTTGTTCGGATCCCTCCTGCTGCTCTGCGGCGTGATCACCGTCGCGCTGCTCGCGTTCCTGCTGTGGGGACGGCACGGCGACACCCAGCGGCTACAGCAGGTCCAGGCCCAGCAGTCCGCCGACGCGGATCGGGTCGCGCTGCTCGCCTCAGCCGTGGCATCGGCCCGCGCGCAGTTGTTCGCCCACGGCATCTCCCCATCGGTCGCTCCCCCGCAGGAGATCATCCGCCAGGTCTCCGGGCCGCCCGGAAGCCCCGGCGTCCCTGGCGCCCAGGGACCAAGCGGCCAACCCGGTTCCCCGGGCCCGACCGGTCCGAGCGGAGCCCCAGGAAGTCCTGGGCCGGCGGGCGCAAGCGGAGCTCCCGGTGCCCAGGGCGATCCCGGACCGGCCGGCGCATCCGGGCAGCCCGGCGTCGACGGCGCACCGGGACCGGCCGGGGCGCCTGGAGCGCCAGGTTCACCGCCCGCGGGCTGGGCCTGGACCGATCCGAGCGGCAACACCTACAGCTGCACCCCGGACAACCAACAGCCAGCCCCGCACTACACCTGCGCCCTCTCCGCCTCACCCAGCCCCACCACCACGCCACCGCCGAGCTCGCCGCCACCCACGCCCTCGAACAGTCCGGCAACCGGCACCGGCGCCAACACACCCACACACGGCACACCTACACACGGCACATCAACAAACGGCGCCACCTCGTCAACAACCGGAGCCACGTCGCCAACTCCCGGCACGCTCGCGCCGGTGACGCCCACACCGCCGACCAGCGCGACCAGAGCGACGCCGACGACCACGCTCGCCGCCCTCTACCGGCCGCTCGGCCCATCGCCCACCCACGGCGGAGCGCTGCTGCCCCTCCTGCTCGCCGGACCGCTCTACCGCCGACCCCAGTAAGGAGAACCGCCGTGGGCACCGTCACCTACGTCGCCGACATCGCCAGCCCCTACCAGCACGGCCTGCGCCTGGACTCACTGCGCCCCGACTGCGCCGCCGTCGAGCTCAAATGCACCCAGGGTGCCGGCTACCACAACCCGGACTACCCGGGCTGGCTCGCCACCGCCAGGGCGAACGCGCTGATCCCGATCGCGTACCACTACGTCGACGGCGCCGCCCCGGCCGCGCAGGCCGCCAACCTCACCGCCCGCATCCTGGATACCAGCGTCCCGGTGATGCTCGACGCCGAAGCCGGATCCGTCGGCCTGCCGCACGTCCTGGACGTCGCCGACGCCATGGCCCAAGCGCAGCTGCACCCGCGGCTGCTCTACCTCTCCCGCTCCTTCTGGCAGTCCATCGGCTCCCCCAACCTTTCCGGGCCGCTGGCGTCGCGCGGCGTGCTGCTGATCAACGCCGCGTACGCGACCTCGCGCACCGGGTCGCCCTCGCAGCTCTACCCCGGCGACACCGCCGCGGCATGGACCCCCTACGGCGGCAAGACCCCGGACCTGCTGCAGTTCACCGACCGCGCCGCCGAAGGCGGCTACCAGGTCGACATGAACGCCTACCGCGGCACCGCCGGCGCGCTCGAGCAACTGCTCGGTACCACCGCGATCGCCGGGACCGGGACCGTCATCCCCGAGCCCCCGCAGACGGCGCCGCCGCTGCTCGTCGGCACCTGGGGCCCGCGCGTGCTAGCCATGCAGCAGGCCCTCACCTTCGTCGACTGCCCCTGCGGCCCGGACGACGGGAAGTTCGGCGCCACCACCGAAGCAGGCGTCAAACTGTTCCAGGGCCGCTACGGCCTGCAGCGCGACGGCGAATACGGACCCAAGTCCTCCGGGCGGATGGTCCAGCGCGTCGACCAGATCCAGGCCGCCCTCGCCCACGGCGGCTACGACCCCGGACCCGTCGACGGCATCCCCGGGACGCGCACCCAGGGCGCGACACGCCGAGCCCAGGCCGCCCACCACCTACTTCAGGACGCAATCGTCGGCGTGAACACCAGCCACGCCCTCGGCATCAGCTACCCGTAATACACTGATCACGCACAGGTTCGGTAGGTCGGCAGGCTGTACAACGCGCGCAGGTCACCACGCCTCCGCCCCCGGGTAATCCCGGGGGCGGAGGCGTTTTTCGTCATTCCGCGGCGTGTGCGGTAAGCAGAGCTTCACGCAAAGGCAGCCACTCGAACGCTGCGGGCCCGGACCCGTCGCCGACGAAACGCACACCCGCCGACCGCAGCACCCCGACGCTCGCCTGGAACGCGGGATGACGGCGCAGCGGTTCCTTGGCCCAGACACTCGCCACAATCGGCAGGCCAGAACACAGCAACTCATTGAGAATGCCGAGAGCCAGCGTGTCCGAAATACCAGCAGCCCACTTATTCAACGTATTGAACGTGCACGGTGCGACCGCGACCGCGTCCGCCGGAGGAAACGGGTCTGTTTCACCAGATTGACGATATTCCGAACGAATCAGATATCCAGTGACATTCTCCACGCGCGGACGATCGATGAACCGCAACCCCATCGGAGTCGCCACGACACAGACCTGCCAACCATCCGACTGAAACGACTCGATCGCCGCTGGAAGCTCGGCAGCGGGTGGCGCGCCCGTGGCGATCAGATAAAGCACCGGCATGAATACCCTTTCCAACTCTCCAGAGTTGCAGTCTGCCCAATCCGTAGCGATCTGGCGCGCCCGTGTGCTTTCGTACAGGTAGGGATGGGGGACGGAAGGCAGCAAGATGACAGAGCAAGAGACCGACGGCCAGCGGCTGCGCCGCCTGCGCAAGCGCGCCGGGCTGACCCAGACCGAACTCGCTCAGCACCTGGACCGCTCACAGGCATGGGTCTCGTCGGTTGAGTGCGGCGACCTGGAACTCGACTCGGTGACCCTCATCAGCCGTGTCGCACGCGTGCTGAACGTCCATCCCAACGAAGTGACAGGGCGCCCGTACAACCCGGGCTCGCCCACCGAGGACCGTGGCCACGCCGCCATCGTCGCGATCCGCCGCGTCGTGCAGCGCTATGATCTGCCTCCGGACTGGCCGATCGAACCCCGGCCCATCGAGCAGTTGCGCGAAGCCGTGCGTCAGCTGACCAAGCTGCGCCGCGCCGCACGCTACGCGCACCTCGGCGAGGCCTCGCCAGACGTGCTGCGCGAGCTGCACGCGGCAGTGTGGAACGCGAGCGAGACCCAGGCCGAGGCCCTGTATGGACTGCTCGCCACCGCCTACAAGGAGGCGGACACCGTCGCGCACGCGCTCGGATACGACGACCTTTCCACGCTGACCACCGAGCGGTACCGGTGGGCTGCCGCGCGCAGCGGCGATGGCCGCATGGTCGCTATCGGCGATTACCTGCGCGTGCGCGAGCTGTGGGCACTCGATCTGTGGTCCGACGCGCTCCAGGTGATCGACACCGCACTGACCCGGTTGGAGACCCCGGCCAGTCCCGCGGACCTTTCCGTGTGGGGCAGCCTGCAGCTGCGCGCCGCTATCACGGCCGCTCGCGCATGCAACGCGATGGAGGCATGGGACCGGATCCTCTACGCGGAGGACGCCGCCAGCCGTATCTCAGCCGGATTCGACCCGTACGAGCTGACTTTCAGCGAGGCCAACGTGCAGATCCACGGCGTCGCGGTCGCAGTGGAGATGCGCGACGGCGCCCGCGCCATGGAACTGGCGGCGTCCACGCGCCTGCCCTCGAGCCTGCCGCCCTCCCGGCGCGGGCACTACCACCTCGACGTTGCCCGCGGCTGCATCTACTACGGCAATTACGACCAGGCCCTTGCCGAAATCGAAACCGCCGAGCGCACCGCCCCGCTGCTCGTGCGCAACCACCCGATGGCCCACAGCGCTGTGCGAGCGCTGCAGACGAGGGAGCGTCGTTCCGGCGAACGGTTGCGGCGTATAGCCGATCGCATGCACCTGAGCTGATGCCCCCTCGGGATATCAGCCTGGCTGATAAACCCGGCGTGCGCTCGTCCTACCTTGCCAGACAGGAGCCCCGCAGCCGTGGGGCGCTTCGCGACGGATGGCGAGCATGCGCGACGACGCAGCATTCCTTTCCTGGCACGGCCAGGCGGTAGTCCTCTACGACCGGTGCAGCGACCCTGACGACACGATCCTGGCCGACCGGCTGGCCGCCTGCCGCACATTCGCGCGCAAAGATTGCGGCAACGTGCTGGGTCAGTACGTCGACTACGGTCAGGCGGCGTTGTTCGACGGCCGGGATGCCGCCTTGAACTGGGTCGACGTCGCATCGGGGCGTCCCGCGCTGCGCGATGCCATCGAGCGAGCCATTACGAGCCGCGCATGGTTGCTCGTGTGGCACCCCGACCGCATCTCCGCGTTCACCCGGTGCCGGGTACCCGTCATCGAGCGACTCGAGGGCAGGGTGCTGCGCATAGGGGGCGCGATCGTTTCGCCGTCCACGTTCCACAGCCGCTGTGCACCCACGGCCGGCGCGGCCTCATGACGGAACGCTGCTGGCAGCCGCCGGCGGACACCGACGCGGACCGTATGGCCCGGTGGATGTGCGGCGCGGCCTGGGACCTCATCCCCGATCTGAGCACCGACGGGCACACGGTCGTGCACGCCGTCGCGAACGCTCTGGCCGATGACCTGAGCGTGAACGGCCAGCCCCCGCTCGACCTGACGGTAGAGACGACCGCCGGCGGGCTCGCGATATCCGTGACCGATGGCCGCGACTGCGACGTGCGCCGGACTCGCCCTTTGCCGCACATGGTCGAGGACATTCGGTCGCTGACCACGAGTATCACCATGCACCGCGCGTCGGGCCGCGCCGGATGCACCCTCACCGCGGCGATTCCCCTGCGCCGCGTCCGTACGCTGCGGTCGCGGTTGATGCCGCGGCGCCGAGGAAGGCCCTGAAGATGGGACTGAACACCAACCCCCAAGTACTCGACGTCGGCACCCAGGAGATGGGCAAGCACGTCGTGGTCACCGTCGAGGGCGAGCTGGACGCCTACAGCGGTCCGAAGCTGCGGCAGCTGCTTATCGAGCAGAGCCAGACCGGGCATCATACGCTGATCCTCGATCTCAGCGCCCTGAGCTTCACCGATTCCTCCGGGATCGGCATCTTCGTCGGCGCGTTCAAGCGGGCTCAGGCACGCGGTGGCGCGGTCTGCCTGCTCAGCCCGAGCGACCACCTGACGAAGCTGCTGCGGATGACCGGGCTGAGCCGCGTTTTCCCGATCTTCAGTTACCTGCAGGACGCCATCGACCTACTCGACACCCTGCAGCCGAGGTAACCGATGGATACGGAGTTGACGACCGTCTACTACCGCAGCTGCAGCGGCATCACCGGCTGGTGGCTGCTGCCGGACGAGGCCACGGAGCTCTTCGCCCAGAAGGCGTGCGAGGGAACCCTCGAGGAGGGCTTCGCCTACTACGGCGCCACCAGCGACGGCGCCGACCTAGTGGGCACCGTCGTCACTCCACATCCGATCGACTCGGTGCCGGCCGAGGAACGGGCGAAGCTTCAGGCTCGGCTGGCTCAGGTGGCCGCGGCGTGACCGCCGCCTCCCGCAGCCGCTCAGGCAGGGTCGCCGCAGCATCGCGCACCGCGATCGAGAACTCGCTCGCCGGGTCGTGGCCGTGCCACTCGTCGTCGTCCATCACATAAGGCCTCACGGCTCTGATACGGCAGCGCTCGAGGTCGTCCGTCGCGAGCAGCAGCCAAGCATGTCTGCCACCACCGGTCGTACGGGCACCCGTCTGACGGTGCCCCAGCCACGCTGTTAGCGCCGCCCAGATCCAGTCCTCGCCGCCGTGCACGGGTGCCCAGGCGAGGAACATCGCCTCCCTGAAGCCGCGCCTCCTGCGCGCGTCCGGATCGTCGATGTTGACGACCCGCACCAGTTGCGCGCCATGCACCTTGATCAGATGGTCCGGCGGTGGCGGAGGCGGGTCGACCAGCTCGGGCAGCGGCGGCTCGTCCACCCATCTCGATATCGGTGATTCGCTCACGCGTTCGAATCTACGCCCGGTTGCAATTGGCCGTCAAAGAGGCGACCTGCGCAAACACCCGGATCAAGGCTGTTTTGCAGGTTGCTCATCAAGGAAACCAGGGCAGCCGAAAGCCGACGTTGTGTCTGGACAGGCCGGGGTCGAACAGCGCGAGGATCTCATCGCTGTCCGGCATCTCGATCTTGAGTCGCACCTTCGCACCGTTCTCGATCACCTCGGCTGAGCGAATCACGCCCTGCTCATACCTATCAGGCGCAACCTCGACCGGGATCCCCTTGCCGATCTGAGAGGCAAACGCATCCTGCGCGAGGCGGGCCCCCGGCCCGGCAGATTGCTCGATCACGAAGCGCATGATCAGCTTCTCGGCCGGTTCATCGGGATCCCCGCGTCGATCCACGCAGCCAGGCGCTCGCGGTCGATGTCAATCACGCCTAGCTCCAGCAGCAGCGCCAGGCCCTCCGCGATGTAGCCGCGCGTCACGTCGGCGCGAGTCATGGCAGCAGTGCGGGTCATCGAGCCGGCACCGAGCTCCCACATATCGGCGGCGAAGGTCGCCACCCGCACGAGCTGCTGGTAGTCGGCGTCGTTCTCGTCCAGGGCGATGCGCGGCCATTCGAGCCCACTCATGGCGGGCACTGGCGGCTTCCCGGTCGCTTCAGTCATGGGCCCAGCGTGGCACACGCGAGAACATCAGCCCGCTGCCAAGTGGGAGAAATCTGGGAAGAAAATCTTGGCCATCGTTGGCCGCCGATGGCCGCTGCTGTCCACCCTTGTCCACCCATGGTGCCGTCTGATGTGCGTACTTATCGATTCCTCCCTGATCACGCGATCGCCGAAAGCCTCGTCAGAATTCCGCGCGAGGAAGTTGACGAGGCTTCCGAGGAACAACACCCGGATGGCTCTGGCCTGCTCGTTTAAACGGCACGGAGCTTGCGCCGGGGCTTCGCAGTGATCGTTTGGGAGGATTCTGGGAAGCGATCTTCCTCGGGGAGGGGTTTTCCGTGGGCGGCGAGGGCCGCCTCGTGGTGATCGTCGAGCGCGTCGAGCATCGCTTTGCGCATGGCCGGTGTCGGGTGCGAGTAGATCCCCTGGATGCCCTTGGGCGAGTGGCCCATCCTGTCGCAGCGCATGATCTCCGAGATGCCCAGTTCGATCAGGCGCGTGTTCTGGCCGTGCCGCAGTCCGTGTGCGGACAGCCCCGGTCGGATCGGATCCCAGGCGGGCAGCTGGCCCCAGCCGTAGCGCGCCCTGCGGGCGGCCTGCCCGTCGGTGACGGAGGCGAGGATGTGGTCGAAGGCGTTACGGGTGTACATCTGGATGTGTGGCTGGCCGTCCGGGCCCACGGCTGTATCGGGCCGGCAGAAGAGGTAGGGGTGGGGCCAGCTGGCCATGTGGGTTTCGAGGATCGCCCACAGGTAGTCGGGAATGTCGATCTCTCGGTCACCGTGCGGGGGTTTGGGTGGCCCGAAGTGGTTGGCGGTCACGCGGTTCTTGCGGTCGAAGAACTCGTGCCACTGCCCGACGTCGGGGTCGATGCGGATGACGCGCCGCCGCCACGGTGCGCCGTGGATCACCTCGCGGCGCCACAGGCCACAGTTGTCGCGGTGCAGGGCGAGGGCCTCACCGATGCGCATCCCGGTGCCGTCGAGTGTGTAGGTCAGCACGCGCAGCATGGCGGCGAGCCGTTCGTCGACGAAGGCGTTGGCGCGCAGCCTGCCGGTGGGCAGGCGGTAGCGGTCCGGCAGTTGCAGGAAGCGCTCGGCGATCGCGATGGCGTCGGCCGCGGTGGACCAGACCGTCTCGTTGCGGCGGGTCGGAGTTCCGCCGAGCTGGCGGCCGGCGATCGGGTTGGCGTCGATCAGTCCGGCGTCGACGGCCGCGGTGAGGATCTGTGAGAGCAGGCTGACGCGGCCGGTGACCGAGGAGCGGGCGTAGGGCTGATCCAGCGCCCAGTTGGAGACGAGCCACCAGTTGAGCTCGCCGAGCGCCTTGTGCCCGAACGCCGGCAGCAGGTGCTTGTCGAGGTCGTTATCTCGGTTCTTGATGGTGCGCTGGGAGACACGCTGCTTGACGCGCCACTGCTCGGCCCACTCGCGCAGCAGCGTGTCGCCGCTGCGCGGGCCGTGGTAGCGGCCGCGCCGCAGGTCGGATTCCATGTCCAGGCCGTGCTGGTAGGCGACGTCGCGATCGGCGAACCCGGACTCTGAGTCGTAGGCCTGGTTGCCGGCTTTGGTCAGTTTCCCTGGGACGGGCCATTTGACCCGCCAGGGATAGGGGCCGTCGCCGCGTTTCTCAACAGTGGGCATCGCAGTTCTCCGTGGTGTTCTGGGGCCACCCCACTCCTCAGCATGCCCGCGATCGGTGACAGCGCGGGGCGATTCGCGACTTTGCGCCGCTCGTGACCCGGGCAAGCTGACGGCGTGTCACAGCTTGGCCACTTCGCGGATAAGCCGCCCGCGCTCGTCATAGCGTCTTCGACGTCGAAGACACCGATCTCGAGGGGGGCATCTCTCCATGCGCAGAGCATTCCTGACGGCCGGCGCCGCCGCGCTCGTTCTCGCCGCGGCCGCGTGCGGCGGCTCCACGCCCACCACCACGTCGGCCGGCGCAGCCTCACCCGGTGCCTCATCCACGCCGGCTACTGCCCCGAGTCAGGCCGCGTCGAGCGCCCCGGCGGCGGGCGGGCTGACGGGATTCGGAGCGACCCAGGCCGCGTGGAGCGCGAAGCACACCCTGGACCAGGACAAGGGTGATGAGTTCTGGAACCCCGATCCGGCTCTGCCCAAAACGACCGACGGCAAAGTCAACGACGAATATGTCGGCGTGACGTTCACCGGGGGCCGCGCCCTGGACTACGACGTCTCCTTCACGGCCCGCAGTCTGCAGGCTGCCGAAGCCCTCATCGGCAAAGAGCTGCCGGGTGACGCCAAGATCACCGGTAGTCCTCAGATGCAGCTGAAGGGGCTCGCCGGCGCGCAGTGCGTGCAGGTGACCTACGACTCTGCGCAGCTCGCCTCTGTGGTGGGCGGCGCGCACGGTGGCGTGGTCTTCGCCGTCTTCTCCTCGTGGGACGCGTTTCATCTGCATGAGTCGTCGATTGCCTCGGCGAGTCTGGTCAGCGCAAACGAGTCCGACGCGAGCAAGAGCCCCTGCTGAGGCTGGACTGTGTGGCCCCGCTCGGCGCCCGAACGGCGAGCGGGGTGTGCGTAGGTCGGGTGATCGATCGCTGCTCAGTTGAAGTGGCGGCGCCGCGGTTCCTGTCTGTCTCTGACGATGCTCAAGCGCCGGCCCTTCGTACCGGCGCATAGGTCGCGTAGTGGTGCTTCGAGATGGAGGGTCACTGTTTCCCGCAGGTCCTCTTCCGCGGCGGTCGGGCGCGCCGCCGCGTCGGTTCCAGTCGGCTGCGTCGTCTGCTCGCACAGGCGGCGGCGTGCTTCGCGGGCTGCGTCACGCAGCCCGACCATGCGGGTGAGTCCTGGGCCGATCACCGCGGCCGCGGTGCACTGCACGGCCGGGATCATCAGGATCGCGAGCAGCACGCCGCGTTGCGGCGCATCGACGCGCCACCAGCGGGCGAGCAGTGCGACGCTCGCCACGGCACAGATCACCCAGAACGAGATGCCGATCCGAGCGAGTACCCTCCAGATGCCGGCGGGCCAGAACTCTCGCGGACGGTCGGCCGCCAGGCCTCGGGCCAGTATCCGGTCGAGGTTGCGGTCTCGGACCGGACTGAGGATCGCGGCCGTGTCCAGTTCGTAGGCGATGTGCCAGTCGGCGTCGACGAGCCTCTCTCCCACGCGCATGAAGGCGACCCAGAAGCCGGTGCATCCGAGCGCGAGCAGCCAGTAGACGATGATCTGCATCGCGGCGTCGCCGAGGGCGATGTCGCGCTGCTCCTGGCCGGCGAAGATCAGCAAGGCGATCCCCCACAGCCCGGCGGTAGTGACGGCGGCCGTGCGCACGGACGCCGGAAGCCGAATTCTTTGCGTGTGTACGTATGCATTCAGCAAGGCCCCAAGCTCTCCCCTGTTTCCTGGAATCTCCACCCGAGACGCCGCGAGGCGCAGCGAGATCAAGAAACACGTTAGTAGAGACGGGACGCTTGCGTATGGGAATCATGAACGGTTTTGCGTCGCGCTGCTAACGATCAGGTCACGCAGATTTATTCACACTGGTATTCACAGCGCCGTCGTCATTGCTGGCCTGGTCACGCTGCCGCTGCCGCTCCTCGAATTCGAAGCGCGCCATGCGCCGCGCACGCTCCAGGTCCTGCTCGAACTGATCGGCCAACTTGTGCATTTCAGGGTCTGGACTAGAACGCAGTTTCGCTAGGAATTCCAGGTCGCCATCTCGCGGCTGCAAGGGCGCTCCCGAGCGTTGCGCCTCCGCAAAAGCGGCCCAGTCGTCGTGCCCGGCCGCCCGCAAGAACTCGACCGGGTCCGCGTCCAAAAGTTCCGCCATGAGGCGAGCAGACTCCGGCGACGGCGGATTACGCCGCTTCTCCCAGTTCGTGATCTGACCCGTACTCAGCTTCATGCCGCGAGCTTTCGCCATCTCCACGAGGTCGATCGGCCGTTTCCCGCGGGCACGCCGGGTCCGGATGAGACAGGCAGCAAAGTCCTCGCGCGCCTGCGCGTCCCCGGTCCCATCGTTCGGCCACATGCGGTTCCCCATCTCAGAGGCAGCTCGGTTCATTGAACTTAACCGAGAACTCATTGCAATGAGTCAGTGTAGTTGTCTTCGCCGCGCAGCCGCATCCCACGGCGGTACTCGGAGCGTTGCAGAGGCCCTGGTCGACGGCTAGAGGGATGGCCGAATCTCGACAGCCGGCCCGAGCCGCCCGGCCACCCACCCAGCAAGTCGTTACGGAATCGTGACTGCCAGTTCGCACAACTCATTGCGTTGTGTCCACTAACGTTCTGTGTTGAGCGGGGATGCGGTTCAACTGGCCGCGCCTCAGTCGCACGAAAGGGACTGTCCGATGCCGGGATCAGCACGCCGACCGCGGTACTTCCAGTACCGGTTGCGGGCGAAGGCGTTCGATGTCCTGGTCGATCTCAATCCGCGCCTTGGGCGGATCGATCAGGGCAAATGGGTGCCGAACTATGCGGAGATCGCCCGACAGGGCGGTGTGCTGCCGAACTCGGTGCAACCGCTCGCGAAAGGCGACGCGCCGCTGACCGAATCGTTGATGTCGGCGCTCGCCGGCGTGGCCGTGCTCAGCGGGATGAGCCCGGAAGAGGCCCACGCCAGGATGTTCGAGCTCGTCGATGTACGGCCTGCGCGCGTGCGCCGTGGCTTGCGAGCCGTGGCATGAGCACCGTATCGGGCACGGACGCCGCGCTTGCACAGCCGCTGAATTACGCGGAGGCCGCCGCAGTGATGCGGTGCAGCGTGCGCACAGTTCGCCGCCGCGTGGCGGCCGGGAAGCTCACGCACATCCGCGACGGCGCCGGACGAGTGCTGATCCTCCCCGAGTTCATCAGCGACTACTTCGCACGCAACACCAAGGCCGCCGCGCCTCGCACAAGCAAGCCCGTCAGGAACCCCAGGTACAGCTGAAAAGCAATTAGGCCGCTCAGCCCGGACGCGACCCGGGCCAAGCGGCAGAGCACCCACCGCAGCAACACCGATTAGGAAGGAGACCGCGGTGAGTAACACCAAGCGTAGGGTCCGAGCGCTCAAGAGCGCATCCACCCGAGCCGCCAGGGAACGCCGCGCAGCCGGCGCCCGTCTCGCGAAGGCCGCGTCCGCGCAGGCCACGCCCGCGTCAGCGGCGACGGAGGCATCGGCGCGCGCCGGGGCTCGTTTCATCGTCATCGAACGCACCGGCAGCGACCGGCGCGAGGCCGAGCCCGGATGCCCGTTCATGGTGGTGGAGGCCGCGACCACGCAGGTCCCGGAGAACTTCTTCGGCCGCGACTGGATCGGCTACCACTCCACACGGGAGCTCGCCGACATCGAGGCCAACGAACTCAACGCCCTGGCCGGGCACTTCCTCGTCACGACGCAGCCGGTCATCGGCCCGAGCGCGGCACCGGTCATGGCGGACCTTAAGTCCGTGCTCGGCTCGAAGGCGACGGCGTGGGCAGCCGAACTGCTCGCGCCGACACAGGAGATGCCCGCCATCCCGGCCGAGGACGACGAGCCGTCGAGGCTTCCCGGCGCCGAGAACCTGCGCGCGGTGGTCGACGAGATCGCCCACCGTCCCCAGGCGCCTGCTGGGCAGTCGACCGGCGAGCGGTACGCGCACATCCTGCGCGCCGCCGGCTGGGAACCGCCGGCGTCCGGGGCCAAGCTCGACGGCCCCTCGGCGCGGGTCCTCGAGGAAAGCTTCCGGAAGGACATCGAGAGCGCCGACGGGCCGGCCGATGCTCCACGCGGGCCCGTCGACGGCGGAGGGCGCCAGGAGCATCGCGACATCGCGCAGCGCACCCTGCAGCTGCCGCGGATCACCGACACCGTGCACACGAGCCGCCCCGGTCGCGACAGCCACGCGTCCCCGATCATCCCCGGGCTGCGCCGCGCGCTGATCTACGAGATCCTCGCCGGTCAGCAGGTGCTGTGTACCGACGGCTCGTGGCGCACCACCGCGGGCGGCTCGCTGCGCGACGGCGCCGGGATCCTGGTCATGGCAGATCTGACGGAGCACGCGGTCGACGCGGACGTCCGGTTCTGGGTGCGCGCGCAGCCGACCGCGTCGGCCGCCGCCGGATTGCATCACCGCCCCGCGTGCCCGAACGGCTGCTTCCGCACCCAGGCCGACTACCGGCTGTGCACCTGCAACTGGGGCTGCGGCTGCTCCCCCCACCCGGCGCCCCGCGCCACCACGGCGCACACCGCCACGGACACGCGTGAGCTGCACCTGACCGGGGCGGTGGCGTGATGGCCGGCGACACCGCGACCTTCGAGGCCGTGGCTGACGCGCTCGTCGCGGTCGGCGCCGGCGACCGCGCCAAGATCCACATCCTTGCGGCGGCGATGAACGTCGTCGGCGTGCCCGCCCTCTCGCTCCAGCGCTACCAGCAGGACGAGGCGATCGTCGAACTGTTCGCGTCCCGGGGCGTGTGCTTCGCCGAGCCCCGCGAAGGCGGTGCCCAGTGATCGACGACACCCGCAACAGCGTGCACGGACCGTACGAGACCAGCGCGCAGGCCGACGCCGACGCCGCGCACGTCTACCAGTCCGTCCGCCGGCACCGGTACGCGCCCGCCGACACGATCCCGCTCTCCGGCCTGCACTCGATCCCGGCGATCCCGGTCGCGGACCGCATCAACGAGGGTCTTCTGCTCGCCGCCCTGACCGCGGCCGGTGTCGAGCTGGGCGAGCACGACCGGCGCACGATCGGCTGGCTCGCAGCCTGGGAGCCCTCCATCGTCCAGGTCGTCATCGGATGGGTCGAACGCGCCCACCACGGCGGCCAGGACGACGAGATCGACGCGACGGGCGCCACCGAGGGCAGCAACGACGCCGAAAGGACGGTGGCGTGATGCCCGCCCCGCGCAAAAGCGCCGGGATCGACGTGGACGCGTGGATCCGGCAGTCCCAAGTCCTCGACGACCTTGCGGCGTTCGTGCGCGAACACGGGCCGCGCAGCAAGAACCCGTTGCCGGTGCTGCCGTGGAAGATCGCTACTTACCGCGAGATCTTCGCCGAGCTGCCCAGCTTCGAGCCGGATGCGCAGCGCATGGCGACGCTCGACGCCTACGCCGCTGCCCTCGGCACTGTGGTGACCTCCCGCGTCGCATCGGATCGCACGGTGTACACGGTGCGCGGCCGCATCGGCCGACTCGAGGGCACCGACAAGCAGCCGCGCATCGGCGTGATCATCCAGGCGACCGTGTGGCGTGAGCTGGACGACGAGCCGGACGGGGGCGCGTGATGCAACTCCAGTTCGGCCCAATCAAGATCGACACAAAGGGCCTGCCGGCGATCTACTGGCTGCACGTTTTTGAGCAGGTCGACCAGGACGCGCCGCTGCACGTGGACATCATGCTTGCCGGCAACAAGCGCGCGGCCGTCGAGAAGTGGGCCAAGCGGCTCGGCGGACAGGTCACCGAGAGGGATGTGCCGGATTCCACCGGCTTCGATGTCCACACACGCGAGATCGAAGCGGTGGTCGAACGCGATGGCTACCGCATCGCCGTGTGGACACGGTTCACCCCCGCCCCGGCGCCGAAGACCGACGCTACGCCCGAGGCACCCGGTGGTGCGTCATGAAGATCACAATCGGCCCGATCACGGTCGACGCCAAGGGCCTGCCGCGCATCGACCAGATCGCCGTCTACCCGACAAGCCAAGAGGTGATCGCGTACCTGGCCAGCACCAAGCTTCGCGACATCGAGCGATGGGCTAAGCGCCTCGGTGTGCAGATCAAGGACAGCGACCCGGTCAGCGAACACTGGCGGCACGTCACCGCGACCGTCAACAAGGGCGGGTACCTGCTGCAGGTCGATGCCCTCGTGTACACGGATAACCCGCAGCCCTTCGGGGGCGCGTCATGACGGTTTCGATTCCGGACGCGCTGCGCGCGATCGCGTGGCTGCTGGTCCCCAGCCACTTGTACGCGATCTACAGCGAGCAAGTCCTCGTGCACGGACTCGCCCTGTTCGCTCTGGCGGTGCTGGCGCGACGGGTGCTGCGACGTTACCGGCGCGCTCTGGCCGCACTGCTGCTGAGCACGGCGCTGCTGTCCGCCGCGCCGCCTGTCTGGCGCGCCGCGGCCACCCGCTCCCGGTACACCCATCCCCGGCTCGTGCACGCAGCGCACGCTCCGCGCCGCCCAGTGCGCAAGAGCGCCGCCACAACCGCCTCCGCCGCAGCGAAGAACACCGAGACGGCCGTCGCCGCGATTGCGGAGCGGGCGAGCGCCGCGAGCGAGCGGATGCCGGCCCGCCCGGTACCACGGCAGGCCGCACGCCGCCTAAACGAGGCGCAGCTGCTCGCGATCGCCAACGACACCGTCATCGGACCGCTGATCGAGGCCTGCCGGCAGGCCGCGGGAGGCGCACGGTGACCAGCTTCTTCTCCCCCGATGTGGTCCTCGCCGTCATCGCGATCGCCAGCTTCGCGATCGCCCTGTGCGCGACCGCCGTGATGCTCGCCATCCGCGCGTCGCGCCGTCGCGCCGCCCGACACGCGCTGGCCGCGATCCGCGTCCCGGCCGCCGAGACAGTACTGAACGGCGAACCGTACCGCGCACTCAAGGACGGTCTCACCACTGCGGCGACGACAGCGAAGGCGGCCCGCCGATGACTGTGCGCACCGCCGGCGCCGAAGAGCTCTGCGCGCACTGCGCCCTGGTGCCCGCGGACTTCGCCGACGACCTCGGACATGACCACCTCGGCCACTATGCCGTCGGCGTGCTGCGAAGGGGCGGCATCGACACCCGGGCGCGCCTCGCGCAGGCCACGGACGCCGAGCTGATGCTCGTGCGCAACCTCGGCCCGCAGGCACGTGCCCGCGTCCGCCAGGCCTTCCCCGCACCGCAGCCGACCCAGCGCCCCGCCGGCTACAGTCCCCGGGCGTTGCTCGACCGGCTGCCCGCGAGCGTCGACGTCCCGCACTGGATGCTCACCGACAGCGCAGCCGCGGCGTCCCTGTGGATCCTGACCGCGATCTCCCGCACCGACAAGCGGATCTGGCAGCACCTCACCCACCGCATGATCAAATACGCGGACATCGTCCGAGAAGGCGGCTGGTCGCCGTCGGAGCTCGCCCTGCTGCACGCGGCCCGCTGCCTCGCCGGCCAGGCTCAGATCGGTCCGAACCTCGACGAGCTGGCCGCGTCGCTGGACGAGACACGGTGGGACGCGCTACTCGAGGCGCTGCGCATCCGCCGCACCGGACTGCGAGGCAGCAGCTGATGCATCCCGCCGCGCACATCGTCCTGTCCGGCATCGAGGCCTGCCGCCGCTGCCTGCGCCAGCACCCCGGTCAGCCGGTCAAAGCCGTCGCCCGGCGCTTCGACTACGCCGAGAGCGCGGCTGCCGCCCGCCCGGCCGGCCCGGCGGATCCGGGCGCGCGCCGCTGGGTCGAACTGCGCCCGCACAGCGCCGGCGTCGCCATCCAGATCGTCACCGAGACCCGACGCACCCTCGCCGAATCCGTGCTCTACCCGGCCACGCCCGACGCGTCCGGCACCGACCGGCTGTGGCTCGGCATCGACCCCGCCGCGATCACCGCGCCGCCATTCCTGACCACGCTCGCCGCCGCGGCCGACCGCGCGCTCGAGCGACTCGATTCGTTCCCGGAGCTCCTCCATGGCTGACACCACAACCGTACCCGCGGCCGCCGTGACGACGACCGCTGTGCCGATGGCCGCGCCGTCCGCGTCGATCCCGGGCCAGCGCCGCACCATTGCGCTCGACGTCCACACGCCCGCGGGGCTCGAGGTGTGGCAGTTCCCGCTCGCCCGCCACGTCCAAGCCGTGGTCGACACCGGCGTGCACCCCGCCACCCGGCAGGCGATACACCCCGACGCGGCCGCCACCTGCTTCAGCTGCCAGCACGCCGTCCAGCGGGCCGTCGCCGGAGGCGGAGCGCGCACCCGTTGCGCGGTGTCGGTCTCCCGCCGCAAGGGACCCGACCTGCTCCCGATCTTCCCCGCCTGCACCCAATACACCCAGCGCCTCGAAGGGCCGACACCGTGATCCCTGCTTCCATTCAAGCCCTGCGGCGCGCACGAGGCCTGCACGGCGTCCTCGTCGAGATCCTTGGCCAGCAGATCGTCGACGGCACCGTCGACCCCGGCAAGCCCCTCGTGCCCGAGGCGGTGGGCGAGAAGTACGAGGTCTCGCGCACGGTCGTTCGCGAAACCCTGCGGGTTCTGGAAACCAAGGGCCTGATCGCCGCGCGGCCGAACACCGGCACGAGGGTCCGGCCGATCGAGGAGTGGAACCTGCTCGACGCCGACGTGCTGCGCTGGCGCGCCAGCAGCGAAGCGAACGGCGATGACGTGCTCGGCGAGCAGGTGCGGGTGTTCACCGGGATGATGCTCGCGCTGCGCCCTGCCCTCGAGGACAACCTGCTTTACCGGCAGCTGCTCGCGGTACTCGGCGTCACGCCCGAACCCGCGGCCGACGGCGCGATCGAAGACGCCGCCACGGCCGCGGCGGACGCGGGCGCCGAAGCGGCCGAGGAGCTCGACGGGGAGGGCATCGAGGAACTAGGTGCGGGCGCGGGCGCCGCCTTCGTCGCAACCGTCCTCGAGGCCGCCTCCCCCACGCCTGCGCTTTCGCAGCACGCTGAGGCCGCGGCATGAGACCGGACCTGCCCCCGATCGACAACGAGACCTGGCGGCTCGTCGTCGAGGACACCCAGACCGAGTTCGCCCGCGCCGCCGTGCTGCTGGGCGAGCACGACCGGCGCGACGGAACCGGCAGGCACGACTACGGCACCCAGGCCGAGCAAGCAGCGTTCTCCGCGCGGCGCGCCCGAGGCAAGAACAAGCTCACCTGGCGCCATCTGGCCGCCGAGCTGTACTGGGCCACGATCGCGGAAAGCGATGAGCGGGTTCTGCGCGAGCGGCTCCTGCGCCTGGCCGCGCTCGCCCTGCTCTGGGCTAGCGCCATCGACCGCCGCTCACAGCAAAAGGCCTCCGCGCCATCCAAGACCTCCGGCGCGCCTTCCCCCGCGCCGGAGAACCCTGACACCAGTAGACGGGCTGAATCATGAGCCTGACAACGACGGCATATCGTGAGTTCCTCGCCCGCAAAGCCGCCGGCTTGCCACAGCATGGAGATCCGGTCGATCCCGCTGAAGTGCATCCGATGCTGCACCCCTGGCAGCGGCAAATCGTAGCCTGGGCTGTCCGCACCGGCCGTGCAGCGCTGTGGGCTGACACCGGCCTCGGTAAGTCATTCATGCAGCTGGAGTGGGCACGTCTCTCCACCCCGGCCGCAGGCCGGGCTCTGATCGTCGCACCTCTGGCCGTGTGCCAGCAGACCGCACGCGAAGCCAGCCGCATCGGTATCGACGCGCGCTATGTTCGCGGCGACGGCCAGGCCGACGGCCCCGGCGTGTGGATCACCAATTACGAGATGATCGAGCACTTCGACGCCGCTCGGCTCGACGCGGTAACGCTCGACGAGTCTTCGATCCTCAAGGACGTCACGAGCAAGACCCGCGACTTGCTGATCGCGCACTTCGCGCCGGTGCGTCGCCGACTGGCGTGCTCCGCGACGCCGGCGCCGAACGACGTGGCGGAGCTGGCCAACCACGCCGAATTCCTCGGCGTCGCCAGCCGCCGGGAAATGCTCTCCACCTACTTCGTGCACGACCAGGACGGCTGGCGGCCCAAAGGCCACGCCCGCGGGCCGATGTTCCGCTGGATGTCGGGATGGGCGGTCGCGCTGCGGCGCCCCTCGGACATCGGCTACAGCGACGACGGCTACGTGCTACCCGAGCTGCGAATCGTCCCGCACCTGCTGCCGGTGGACCTCGAGGTTGACGGCCAGCTGTTCGCCACGAGCCTCGGCGGTGTCGGCGGCCGCGCCAAGGTGCGCCGCGACACTCTCCAAGCGCGCTGCCGCCGCGCGGCCGACCTGGTCGCCGCAGAGTCGGACCAGCCATGGCTGCTGTGGTGCGGACTGAACGACGAAGCCGATGCCCTCGCCCGGATGATCCCCGGCGCGGTCAACGTGCACGGATCCATGACGCCGGAGCAGAAGGCCGAACTGCTGCTCGGCTTCGCCGACGGCGACATCCGCTACCTGATCACGAAGCCGGGGATCGCCGCGTTCGGCCTGAACTGGCAGCACTGCGCCCGCATGGCTTTCGTTGGCCTCTCCGACTCGTACGAGCAGTACTACCAGGCGATCCGCCGCTGCTACCGCTACGGCCAGGCCCGGCCCGTGCACGTGCACATCATCCTGTCCGACCTGGAAGGACAGATCGCCGCCAACGTCTCGCGCAAGGAACGCGACGCCGCCCGATTCACCGGCGAACTCGTCGCCCAGATGCGCGCCACCACCACCTGGAGCCGTGCCGCATGACCACCGACACCGTGAACGACCCCTACCTGACCGACGACGCCCGCGGCGAGAACTGGCATCTGATGCTCGGCGACTCCTGTGAACGGCTCGCTGAAGTCGCCGACAACTCCGTCGACATGTCGATCTGCTCCCCGCCGTTCGCGCAGCTCTACAACTACTCGCCTTCGCCGCGCGACCTGTCCAACTCCCGCGACCGCGCCGAGTTCTTCGAGCACTACCGGTTCATCATCCGCGAGCAGCTGCGCGTCACCAAGCCCGGCCGGCTCGCGTGCGTGCACGTCCAGCAGATCACCCTGCAGAAGGTGCTGCACGGCTACGTCGGGCTGACCGACTTCCGCGGCCAGGTGATCCGCGCGTTCGAAGACGAGGGATGGATCTTCCACGGCGAAGTCACCATCGACAAGGACCCGCAGGCGCAGGCGATCCGCACTAAGGCGCAGTCGCTGCTGTTCGTCACCAAGGACCGCGACTCCTCCATGCTGCGCCCCGCGCTCGCGGACTACGTGCTGTTCTTCCGTGTCCCCGGTGAAAACGCCGTCCCCGTCAAGACCGACGTCACGCACGAGGAGTGGATCGAGTGGGCCAGGCCGATCTGGCCCGGCGTGTCCGACCTCGACGCGATGGACGCCATGGAGAACCTGGGGCTCGCACTGCCCCGGTCCGCCTGGTACGGCATCCGCGAAACCAACACCCTCAACACACGCGTGGCAAGGGAAGACGCCGACGAGCGGCACATCTGCCCATTGCAGCTAGACCTGGTTGAGCGCCTGGTGCGGCTGTGGTCCAACCCGGGCGAGACGGTCCTGACACCGTTCGCCGGCATCGGCACCGAGGTGTACGTCGCGGTCAAATGCGGGCGCCGCGGCGTCGGTGTCGAACTTAAGGCCTCTTACTGGCGCAGCGCCGTGGACAACCTGCGGGCTCTCACCGCCGAAATGGCAGTGCCCACGCTAATGGATGCACTGTCGGACACTGAAGAGGCCTGCCTCTCATGACCGGCCAGCAGACCCCCTTCGAGAGCGTCACCGCCTTCGTCGACGCATGGCGTACCGGCAACGTTTTCACAATCGAATCAGTACACGACGAACCTGACGCCGTCGCCCTCGTCACCTTCACGTCCGACGGCAAGCTGCTCCTGCGCCGGAGCCACGTGCGCCGAGTCCTCGACCAGATCGCCTTCCTCGACGGCCGTATTGACTCGCTTACCCGCGAACGCGACGAGGTGGCCGAGAAGCTGGCCGTGGCCATGCGCACCGTGGCCGCGATCGCCGGCGGCCCAGGCGACCAGAACTCTTCCGCGCCGCACCAGGTCACCGTCACGCAACTGGGCGGCGACTTCGACCTGAGCGACAAGCGGGAGCACGAGAAGCTCGTCGCAGACGGTGCCACGGGCGGCTGGGTCTCCCACCTCGTCCAGCACCCGCCGGCCTGCCACCAGCTGCGCTACGGCCAGCTGTGCCCGTTCGACGACGAGTGGGAGAACGGCCAATACACCTACGACGACCTCTCCCCAGGCCTCTACGACGTACTCCCCGGCCACCACGACGTCGGTGACCACAACGGCGAGTACTCCCATACCGAGGACTACCTCGTCTACACGCCCATCGGCGACGCACCGCAGCGCCCAGCCCCCGCGGCCGCCATCTGGCCCGGCTACAGCGAGGAGCCCCCGTTTTGAGCCGCGTCGCCCCCAATCCGTACAGCCCCTTCGCGGACGCCGACCCGCAGCTGCGGCACCTGTTCCCCGTCCCGGCGTTCATCTCCGTGCCGCCCGTGCCCGGGAGTCTCGCGCTGACCGGTTGCAGTCGGCTTGCCATGGTCCCGTGGGACGTCACTGAGGCGCCCGCGCGCGAGGAGCTGCCCGAGGGCACGTGCCCGTTGTGCGCGCGGCCGATGCGGGAGGGCAACCCGCAGCCGGATCAGCGGCCGGTCGCCGCGTGCCACCGCTGCCTGGCCCCAACCCGGCACGACGGGCTGTGCGCGCTGTGCCGCGTGACCATGCACGAGCACTGGCAGGTCGAGCAAGCCGCAGACGCGGCGAACCAAGGCACGCTCGACTACCGCGCGATCCGCCGCGAGCAGCACCCCGGATCCGTGCTGATCGAGAACGCGGCCGCGCTCCTCGACGATCACGGCGAGGGCAGCCGCAGTGCTCTCGCCGCCGCGGACATGGCCATGCCTCCCGCGCAATGGTGCCGCGCCTACGGTGTCACCATTCTCGACCCCGACGGGTGGCGTCACGGCAACTTCCATCCCTGGGACGCCCCGGTCACGCTCGCCGAGTTCTCCCGCCGCGCAGCGATGAGCACCACCGACTGCGCTAACCCCGCATGGGAGGGCATCAGCCGGGACCTGAAGGCGCAGAGCGCGGCCACTCAGCCCCTGCCCGGCCACTCCGGCAAGCTCGCCCAACGCCCCGACTGGTTGGACAAGCCCGAGCGCGCGCTGACCGCCGAGGAGATCGGCACCTACCGCCTTGACCACTGCGGGACCTGCCGCGACGCCGAGTTCTACGGCTGGAGCGGAACCACCGCCAGCCAGGCACACGCGGAACACCAGGAGACCAACGACGTCGGGCCGCTAAGAGGCACGCCCTGCCGCTGCCCGAAGTGCACGGACGGTGGCGGCCGCCGATGAGCCCTTCGCGCACCACCGCTCTCGATCTGATCACCGGCCCTGGTCACGTGCCGTTCACGCGGCAGATGGCGCTGGACATGTCCGAGGCCGTACTGCAGAGCCACATCCTCGGCGAGGCGCGCGATCTCGGCTGGGGTCTGCGTTATCACACCTACGACTCCCGCAAGTCCGAGAAGGGCTTCCCGGATCTCGTGCTCGTTCACGAACGCCAGCGACGCCTGCTTATCAGCGAGCTGAAGAAGGAGACCGGCCGCCAGAGCCCCGAGCAGAAGGATTGGGAGCGCGCACTGCTGGCTATCGGCCAGGAGTTCTACCTGTGGCGCCCCACGGACTGGCTCAACCGCTCCGTCACCCGGATCCTGCTGCGGCGGCCCGCGTGACCCACACGCCCCTGAAGGTTCCCTCGCGGATGGCCGGCCTGCCGCGGGACAAGCACGGCCGCGTCGTGCCCTGGTTCGTCGCCTTCATCGACGGCCAGCCCGATTTCCGGGTCATCCGCGACGACGGCATCAACCTCGCGCTGCACGCGAGCATCTGCTGGCTGTGCGGCAGGCCGATGGGACGCTTCACGGCATTCGTGATCGGCCCGATGTGCGCGGTCAACCGCGTCACCGCCGAGCCCGGCTCCCACACGGATTGCGCGCTGTACGCCGTGAAGGCCTGTCCGTTCCTTTCCAACCCCCGCATGCAGCGCCGCGAGATCGAAGGCTGGACTCCTCCGGCAGGCGTCGGGATCAAGCGCAACCCCGGGGTCGCGCTCGTGTGGGTCACCCGCTCCTTCTCGCTGTTCCCTGACGGTCTGGGCTCCCATCTGATCCGCCTGGGCGACCCGGCGTCCGTGTTCTGGTTCGCCGAAGGCCGCACCGCGACCCGCGCCGAGGTCCTGGCCTCGATCGACTCGGGGATGCCGATCCTGCGTGATGCCTGCGACCAGGACGAGGACCCCGAGCAGTCACGGCGCGATGTCGAAGCCGAATACCGTCGAGCGCTCGCGCTGGTTCCCGGTGATGCGCTATGACCGACGATCCGACCCGAGAACAGCACCGCGCGGCGCCCGATCGAGCCAGCGCCACACAACCGCGCCCGCGGATCCTCGCCAAGACCGTCTTGAGCGCGTTCACAGGTGCTGGTGTGCTGATCGCGACCGGCGACGTGATGGTCGGCGCGCCCTGGTATGACGCGGCTGGTGCGGCCGCCGTCGCCGTCATCGCCGCGGTGTACCTGGGCCGCGTGATCCACATCGGGCAACGGCACTGGGCCATGTGCGGCGACGAGATGTGGCTCGGCGGCGAGCCCGCGTTTATCTGCCGGCGCCGCCGCCATCACCGGGGCGATCACCGCGAGGACAACGTCTCCTGGAACCGCGATGGCGGCCCGTACTACACCTGGCGCGGACGGCCGACGCGATGAGGAACCGTCTGCTCGACCTTGCGTTCTTCCTGCTCGGCGGCTTCGTCGGCATGATCCCGCTGCCCGTGGCGCAAGAGGCCGCGTCGTTCCTGCTCGTGCTCGCCCTCCTGGCAGTGCTCAGCCACCTGTGCGGCCGCGCCCTCGCGCTGTTCACCCGCGCCCTGGCCCGGCCTGCGCGCCGCCTGCTCGCGCTCACCCCGGACCGGCCGAGTCCGCTGCTGACGACACCGGCACGTCGGCGCCTGATCGCGTGGTTGGCGTGGCGCCGCCCGCACTTACATACCGGGTCGCCGAGCCCCGGCCGGCGACGCCACGAGCACGACGTACCGCTGCCGCTCGCCACGCCACCCCCATGAACATCAGAGCTTTGAGACTAACGGGAGCCCGCAGGTGCACGACGACGACGAGCAGGACGACCCACCCATGGTGGAGCGCAACGACTGGCTGCGCACCATCGAACGGCTCAAAATGCCCTCCACCCGCGTAGGGATCGCCCTCTACATCGCGTGGAAGGGCAACCAGGACGGCAGCAGCATCACCGTGGGCGAGAAGCGCATCGCCCGCGTCTTCGGGATCGACGTGAGCACCGCGCGACGGCACATGGACGCCCTGCGCAAGCTGCGCCTTATCTACCGTAAGAGCCGCGGCAGCGGCCGCGGCGGCACGGGCACGATCGCCAGCAGCCACTACCTGTGCTACCCGGATGACATCACGAAGCTGCCGTGGCACCACGACGTCGACATGCAGCCCTCCGAGCAGCCGCTCACCGCGCTGCCGGACACCGAGTACACCGTGCACCTGGGTGCGGTGAAGGCTGTGGACAATCCCGAACACCGCGCACCTGTGCCCGGTGAAGATCCTGTGGATAACCAGGAACACCGCGCACCAGTGCGTGCTGAAGCCGCCGAAACGCCTGTGGACAACTTCGAACACCGCGCATCCACGCACGCTGTTTCAGAAGGAACACCGCGCACTGACGACGAGAACACCGCGCACCAGAGCCAGGAACACCGCGCACTGACGACGAGAACACCGCGCACCAGTGCGCGGCTACCTAACTACTACCAACCCTCTACCAACCCGAAGACCAACTGTTCTCTCGTAAGCCGGGTACCTCACGTGCCGAAAACGATCAAGAACGAGGCACCGAGGAATCTCGCTCCGAACCCCGACTACCCCGCCGCCCGCGACACGCTCCTGCTGTTGCCCGACCTCGGCGCCATGGTCATGGCGCTCGCAGCCAAGGAGCTGGCCGCCGAAGGCCACGAAGATCCTCCCCTCGAGGCACATGTCATCCGCGCCGCCGAGATCGCCACCCGGCCCGGGCCCGAGCGGATGTCGGCATGAGCGCCCGTCGCACGGTGCTGCGCGGCACCTCGGGCCTACCGCTTGGCCCCAAGGCCCGCGTCACGCGCCAGAACCTGCTCGACGCGCTCGCCGAGGTCCTCGCCTGCACCCCGTGGCACCTGGTCACGGTCACCGACGTCGCCTACACGGCGAACACGAGCCCTGCGACGTTCTACCAGTATTTCGAGTCGCTCGCCGAAGCGGTCCTGGAGCTGGCCGCGGCCGCCGAACGCTCGCGCCGCACCATGCCCGAGCACCTGGAGATGATCACCGGGCTGCTGCGGTTCGAGCGACGCGCTCTGGCGGTGCGCCGATGAGCACCCGCAACGTCAAAGACCTCCTCGTCGAGATCTGGGAGGGCAAGCTGCGCGCCGCGGGCGCCCGCAACCCGCACGCCCTGGCCCTGGAGCTCGCAGCGATCGCCGAGGCGCACGGCATCCGCCTGGCCCGCCCCGCGCTCCTGCACGACCCGGCAGCCGACTGGAAACCAACCCCGCAGCTGACGGCCGCCGCGCAATCTGCCGACCACGCCTCGAACAACCAGGCCGTCAAAGCGCTGATCGCGCAGCGCCCGGCCTGCCCCGATCGGCAGGACGGCTCATGACCGCCACCCTCGATACACCGCCGGCCACCTCCAGCCGGCGTGTCGGTGCCCCTGGCGCCCGGCTCAAGCGGGAGCTCGCCGCGACCTTCGCGCGGCTGCGCCCGGCCGGATCCTGGCACGAGCACGCGGCGTGCCGAACCAGCGACCCGGAAGCGTTCTTCGAGACCACGTCCGCCGACGCGGCCAAGGCCGTGTGCCGCGGCTGCCCGGTCATCGACAAGTGCCTGCGCTGGGCCCTGGAGTCCCAGGAGGCGCACGGCGTGTGGGGCGGCCTGACCGAACTCGAACGCGGCGAGCTGACCGGTGCGCAACCCGGCTCCCCCGAGCGACGCGCCAAGGCGCTGCGCTACGCCACGCGCCTCGCAGCGCTCGCACACAGCAAGGAGCAGCGCATGGCCGCACTCAAGGCCGCCCAAACCCCCGCGGCGCATTCCGCGCCGCAGCCTAAGAAGCGCACCGTGCCCGGCGCGCTACCGCGCTCGGCGCAGGTCAAGCGTCGCAAAGGCTGCCCCGTCGCGCCCACCACGGCGCCGATCGCCATCTATCAGGGCGACCCCTGGATCAACCACCGCATCAAACTCGCCGTCGCCCCCGCGCCGCTGCAACCGGGCCACAGCGACGAACGCAAACCCCTGAGCGAGCGCGAAGCCGAAGTCCTCGACCTGATGGCCGAAGGGCTGAGCAACAAGCAGATCGGAGCCAAACTCGTCCTCAGTCCGCTGAGCATCAAGACCCACAAGGTCCGCATCGCCGAGCACCTCGGCGGCTGCGGCGAAACGAGCCACTCGGTGGCGCTCGGCTACGCGCACGGCTACCTGCGCCCGCATCCGCTGTCCCCGAACCACCTGATCAACCCCACCGAGCGCCCGCTCGAGGTACTGCGCCTGCTGCCGGAAGGGCTGCGCAACAGCGAGATCGGCGCCCGGCTGCACGTGAGCGAGGAAACCGTCAAGAGCCATGTCGCGCGCCTGCTCAAGATCTACGGCGCGCGCAACCGCGCGCACCTGGTGTCCATCGCGTTCGACACCGGGTTGTTCGTCGCGATCCTCGAGGAAACCGAGGGGCGCCCATGAGCGTCCCCACCACGACCGGCGTCGTCGTGCGCGTACCGGGGCGCACCGACGCCCGCATCACCCGGCTGATCACCGTCGGAGACGAGAGCTGGGCGGCTCTGGCGCCGCTGATCCCCCCGCGCACGCGGGGGGCCGGCCACCACAGCGGCCGGCTCCCCCTGGACGACCGCACGGTCCTGGCCGGGATCCTCACCGTCCTGGCCAACGGCATCGGCTTCGAGGCACTGCCGGTCGAGCTGGGCTACGGCTCCGGCATGACCTGCTGGCGGCGCCTGCGCCACTGGCACCAAGCCGGAGCATGGCCCGCGATCGCCGCGCGGCTGCGCGAAGTCCTGCCGCCCGGCGCGAGCGTGAACCTCTCCCGCGTCGACGGCCTTTTCGCCGGCCCGCCTCGCGCACGCCGCGCCGCGGCCGCGCACCCGCAGGGCGGCGCCGCGTGAGCATCCCGACCGCCGCCCGGGTGCGCTGCCCGATCACGCACTGCCACTTCGAGCACATCCCCCGCACCCGGCACGCGGCCGCAGCGGGTCACGCCCTGCCCGACGGCACCCTGCTCGCCGTGCCGGCCATCACCGAGTCGGCGACCGAGCGGCGCCCCCAGGCACACCTGGTCGCCGGGCACAGCCTCTCCGAGTGGATCACTGAGGTGGTGCGGCTGCGCGAGATCCTCGCCGACCCCGACAGCCAGGTCGCCGCCGCCCGCGAGGCGCAGCTGCTCACTCTCGAACGCGCCCGCCGCGTCGAGGCCGAACGCGACGCCGCGCTGCGCCAAGTCGAGCAGCTGCGCGCCAAGCTCGCCGGCCGCGTGGCCAAGCCCGGACCGATCCCGGGCGCCACGCCGAAAGCCATCTGCCCCGTATGCCAGCGCCCGTTCCTGCTGCGCCTCGACGGACGCATCCGCATGCACAACCAGCCCGGGAAAACCCAGCAGACCTGCGCCGGATCCGGGGCTCAGATCACCGAACCAACGCCCGCGGCCGCGCACACAGGCGCCGCCGCGACTTCGAACCTTGAGAGGACAGCATGAACGAGATCCAGAACACCAGCCGGTTCGTGAAGGAACAGGGGGGGGGCTCAGCTGATCCTCGCCGAAGCGATGGCCGGCAAGAGCAGCACCGAGATCATCACCGGCATGGAGGCCGCCGGACAGCGGCAGCTCGTCACCTCCCAGCTCCTGCCCGCCAACACCTACGGAACGGACGCCGAGTTCGAGGCGGTCGGCTTCGTGTTCGGTGACCCGCTGCCCGACGACCCGATGTTCCGCCCGGCTGCCCTGCCGCAGGGCTGGTCCAAGCGCGACAGCGACCACGACATGTGGTCGTACGTCGTCGACGAGCACGGCCGTGACCGTGTCTCAGTGTTCTACAAGGCGGCGTTCTACGACCGTTCCGCGCACATGTGCCTGGAGAGCCTCGGAAGCTACATCAGCGCGTGCCGGTATCACGGCCGCGACATCGTCGCAGATCCGACGTGGGCAACCCCAGCGGCGATCATGAAGGCTGCCATCGCATCGGCTGAGCACGCCGCCAAGGAAGTCGTGGACTGGCAGCGGCATCTGGATATGGGGTCGAACCCTGAGATGTCCAGGAAGTACGTGGAGCAGTACACCGCCGAGCGCGAGCAGTACCTCGCGATCGCTGCCCGGTTCAGGGGCGAGACGGCACCGCACAGCGAGGCGATCGCGTCGTGAGCGGGTCAGCCTTCTGCTTCGTCGCTCGGCATGCGCGCCTCCGGGTGGGCGCGCCGGAACGCGCTGATACGCGCCTGCACGTGGGCGCGGATGTCCTTCGCCCGGTCGGTGCCCTCGGCAGAGCAGACGACCTCGTAGTCGACCCATTCGCCTTCGGGGATTCTGATCGGCCTGTTCTTGGTCACGTTCCAATTCCGCCAGTTCCGGTTCCGGGAGTGTTTCGGCTGGTCGCTGGCGGGATCGGTCACGCCCGTACGGTAACGGCGCCTCGAGCGGCGCGTCTAGGGCGGCACACCGGACCGCATATGCAGTCGATGCCGTTTCGTGACCAACCCGCCTTGTACTGCATATGCAGCGAGTACTAACCTGAGCTTACTGCATATGCAGTAGCTCTGGGTTCTGGCTCCGTAGCTCAGCGGTTAGAGCAGCGCGCCTTATAAGCCGCAGGTCGCGGGTTCGAACCCCGCCGGAGCTACCCATCCCGATCCCCCAGCGAACCAAGGAAGTCATGACGAACAACCAGCACGACGAAGGCGAGTGGCCGACAGTGCCGCGCGTGCCCGCGTGGATCAAGCCGATCCTGCAGGGCGAAGCCGAGAAGCGCGGCGAGGCAAAGCAGCAGTACGAGGACACCGGACGGCACGCCGCGGAGGCCATCAACCGGTACCTCGCGTCGCTCGGCATCGAGCCGCTGCGCCCCGCCGAGTGGACGCGGGACGGCCTCAGATATGCGGTGCTTTTGGAGCCCGACCACTGTGGCGTCGACGACTGGGGCGTGCAGGCGGGTTGGAACGGCGAGGTCTGCCTCTACGCCGTCGCGTCGGACGGGGTGGAGCGGTATTTCGGCCCGCTGAACAGCGTGGAGGACGCCGCCGACGCCCGCCGTGGGCCGCGTGCGGCCAGGCCCGAGCCGGTCGACCACGAGTGGACCGCAGAGGACGAACTGGCGCGCGCAGTGCACTTCAAGGTGGACGACGCCGACCCGTTCGAGGTCGCGTTCCTCGCCGGCATCCGTGGCCTGGGCCACGCGGTGCTCGCGCTCAACGAGACCGTCAGCCGCATCGGCGCGCGCCAGGCACTGCGGCAGGCTGCGGCGCTCGGCGAGATCCCCCTCGACCGGGTCCGGCTCACGCCGCAGGAGAAGACGCTGCTGCGCGATCTGTTCCCGCCGACCGACGTGGACGACGCGCCCGCGGCCGACGGCAGCTGATATTCGACGGGCGAACCCGGCCGGACCGGCCACCGCCCAATCCGCATCCCAGCCACACAAGAAACGATCTTGAGGGGGAACCCCAGATGACGACTCTCACCGATGCCCACCCCGAGCTTCCCATCGTCACGGGACCGCTGCCGCTGGACGAGGGCACCTCGCACGCGCTCCTGTTCCGCGCGGCCTGCGCCGCCGAGGACGACGTCCTGACCGAACTGGCGGCCGCCCAGCGGGCCGGCGACGAGAAGGCCGTGGCGCGGCTGACCGCCGAGCGAGGCCTGTTCGACCGCCTGGCCGTCGACCTGCGCACCAACCACCGCGCCCAGTGCTCCCGGGACGCCGGCTGATGAACCTGCTGCTGCTGGCCGCGCTCGGCGTGCTCCCCGCATCCGAGTCACTGGCCCGCGCCGAATATGCCGTACACCTGCAGGCCTGGTCGCTGCCCGCCCTCGCCGCGATCATCGCGGCCGGGGCGGCTGCGACCGCATGGTCGGCTCTCGCGCTCACCCGCACTCCCCCAGCGGTCGGGCAGCTCTGGGAGCAAACCAGCCGCGCCATAAGGGGCATGACGATCCGGATCACCGCGGTGACGCCCGGCAAGCCCGGCCACGTGGTGGCCGTCATCGCGACGCCGCCGCGCGCCGCGCTGCATGACACCACCGGCCGCGAGATGGACCTGGCCGCCGGCCGGACCGGACTGCGCGGCTTCCGTCTCCTCGGCACCGAGCGGAGCGCAGCGCGATGACCGGCGAGCAGAAGCGCTCAGGAGCGCACAGCGTCGCGCTGCAGGACTCGCTCTACGGTCCCCGTTCGGACCTGGTGCTGCGGTTCCTCGAGGACATCCGCCGCCCACGCCTGTGGACTGAGCGGCGCATCGAGCTGTGCCGCCCGTCGGGCCGCGACTGGCTGCGGCACGCGGCCGCGCGCCGTGCGACCCGCCGCGCCACGCGTTTCCTCGAGGACCGCGACGCGCAGCGCGCCGCCGCCCTGAACCGTGCGTGGGACGAAGCCGCCACGCACGAGGACACCACCGAGCGGTGCGGCTGGGCCGCCGGATGGGCCGCGGCCGCGCTCAGCGTCATCGACCTGATCGACACCAAGCACCTTTACATCCTCACCAAGCCGTTCCCCGACCTGATGGTCCGCTACGGCCACACCCGGTACCGCGGGCCGCTGCCGACCAGCGCACTGCCCGCCCCGACCGCGACACCACAGCACGGAGACCACATGACCACCACCAAGACCGACACCACGACCACGGCGGCAGCGACGACGACGGCGCACTCCTCCGACCTTCGCGCCTACCGCAAACTCACCCAGGCCGAGCTGGCCACCGAAGCCACGGAACGCTTCGGCCCCGACACGGCCACCTGGGCGTTCCAGTGCCCGCGCTGCGGCGACATCGCCGTCGCCGGCCACTTCCCGCAAGGCGAGGAAGGCCGCATCGGCCAGGAATGCGTCGGCCGCTGGCGCGGCGCCCTGACCGGCCCGGCGAACAGCGACGGCGGCCGGGCCGTGGCCGAACGCGGCTGCGACTGGACCGCCTACGGCCTCATCCGCGGCCCCTGGGAGATCGTCATGCCCGACGGCCACTCCGCGTGGGGCTTCCCGCTCGCCCCGGCAACCGCCAGGGCCACGGCCCCGGCTGAAACCGACGGCGCTGTCGGCGACACCAAGCCTGATGGAGCCGCCGCGTGAGCGAGAGCACCGGAGTCAAGCCGAAGCTGCCGCACTACGCGCGCTGGGGCGCGGTGCCCTCGAATCTCGCCACCGCGACCCGGCTGCGCGAACTCGACCTGCCGCGCCAGCCCGGGCTGCGGGCCGCCACCGTCGAGGGCGGCGACTACCGCGGCAAGAGCGACGTGTTCGACCTCTACGACATCACCACGAGCCCACCCACCACCGCGTCGGCCAAGCAGCTCGAGGCCGCGGCCACACGGCGGAAATTCAGCGAGTGCAGCGAGTGCGGCGCGCACCCCGACACCGGGCTGAGCCAGGTCACCGGCCGGTGCGAGGCCTGCCTGCACATCGAGCAGATCCGCAAGGCCCAGCTCGAGGCGCAGCGCCACCGCGCAACGTCCGCACAGTGGGCGGCCAAGCACCTCGACGACCCCAAAACCGTGGTGGCGTGGATCGACGAGCACACCCCGCCGGCGACCGCGTCCAAACCGAAGCGCAAACCGGTCGCCCACACCCTCACCCTCGTCACCCCGCACGGCAAGCAGCTGCTGCGCATCTGCTACCGCCTCCCCGGCATCGGCCCGCGCGTGCGCGCACTGCCCGAGCAGGCTCTCGCCTACGAGGACGCGGCCGCGGTCCTCGCCGCGCTCGGCGAGCGGTACTTCATCACCTGGTCCTACAACAACCTGTGGCGCCTGGTGTACATGTCCACCGGCGAGAACACCAGCTACCTCGCACGGCACGGCAGCGAGATGGATGACCACATCCTGTGGTGGCGCGGAGACATCGACCCGCGCCGCCCGCAATACCCGCGTGCCGCCGTCCCGCCCGGCAACGCTGACCGCCTCGCACTGCTGCTGCGCCGCATGGCCGCCGGGACGCAGCAGACCGTGCAGCCGAGGATGACCGATGGCTGATGACACGCGCCACTGGGTCGAAACCGTTGTCGAGGACTGTCTCAGCAAGATCCGCGCACACGGCTTCACCGTGGTCGGCGTCGGAACCGGGCCACATGGTGCCACGCCACAGTTCGCTTACACGGTCGGCGTGTCGGTCACACGCGGATTCGAGCTGGCGATCAGCGGCCTGCCGATCGAGACCATGCACGACGCGCTCAACACCCTCGCGCGCCGCGCCCTGGACGACGCCGACAGCTTCGTCCCAAGCGATGGACTGCTGGTAGACGGCGTATTCGCGCCGCCATTCCAGCCGCGCCTGAAGCAGGCGCACGAGACATGGCCGTTCGGCATGATCCGCCGCGCGCTCGGCCCCTCCCTGCGGCTCGCTGTCTGGCAGGCGCAGTTCCCGGATATCGGGTGCCGGTATCCCGGCGACGCCGAATACGCCTACGGCCCAGAACGCCAGACGGACTTCACACAACCGAAGGCGGGCGGCCGGTGACCAGATACGCCGCAGGCACCAGCGTCCCGGTCGACCGGACCCAGGCGGAGATCGGGCGCACCCTCGAGCGCTACGGCGTCGAGGAGTACGCCTTCGGCCGCGCGCGCCGCCACGCGGAGGTCAGATTCGTCGGCCATGGCCGCCAGATTCGCTTCGTCATCCCGCTGCCGGACCCGACCGGTCGGGAGTTCACCAAGACGCCCACCCAGCGTGACCGCACGCCCGCCGCCGCCCGCGAGGCATACGAGCAGGCCGTTAAGCAGCGCTGGCGCGCACTGAACCTGCTGATCAAGGCCAAGCTCGAGGCCGTCGCCGCGAACGTGCAGACCTTCGAGGACGAGTTCCTCGCCTACACGCTGCTGCCCAACGGCATGACGGTCGCCGAGTCAGTGCGCGAACCTCTCGCCCAGGCCCTCGCCTCCGGCGCGGTGCCCGAGCTGCTTCCCGCGGGCCGCCGCGCGCTCACCCCAGGAGAGTCCTGATGCTCGAAGGCGCACTGATTCTGCTCGCAGGTCTCGTGGTCGGCCGATTTCTGCCCGCGCGCCGCAAGCAGCGCAAAGCCAAGCAGATCAAGCCCGTGTGCGGTTGCGAACACGGCCTGCATGACCACGACAAGGCCACCGGCGCGTGCAATGCCCGCAGCCGCACCTACCGCTATGACCAGGCGACCGAGTTCGAGGTGCTCGACGGCTACGTGCCATGCACCTGCCGCCAGTACACCGGTCCCGAACCGCTCCCCGAGTACTACGCCCCCGAGATCACCGGCTGAAGTCGAGCCGCCGCCCAGCCTGACACGAGAAAGGAAACCCATGCCCTTCCTGCGTAAACGCACTCGAAGAGCGATCCGCGACGAATACGAGGACGTCGCTCACGCAGCGGCCCTTAGCCCCATCGCGATTCTCGCGGTGGTGTTCGTCATCGTGCTGATCGCAGGCGCCGTGGCCCTGGTGATCTGGCTTCGGACCGCCAGCTCCGCCGCTCGGGGTAACGCAGGCGTCACCCGCCAGCACAACTCCACCCAGAACCAAATCGCCCAGAACACCAAGTTGCTCGGCGACAGCGCAACCATCGTGTCCGACCAGCAGAAGATCAGGATCCTGAAAGCGAGTCAGGTCACCGAGCAGGACCGGATCGACCTGGCCGGCCTCGAACAGAACTGCCAGTCCGACGTCGCCACCTACAACGCCGACGCGCAGAACGTCCTCGCCACCGGGCTCCTGCCCACCGGCCTTCCCTCCTCTTACCCGACCACCGTCTGTGAGGTCACCGCGCCATGAACCCTTCCACCCGCCTTACTTCGCACCGGCGCCGCGTGCGCGGCGCCGCACTTGCCCTCGTCGCCCTTCTGACCGGCATCGCCGTCCTCGCCGGCTGCACCTCCTCCGCCTCGTCCGTATCCGGCGGGAACCAGGTCGCGCAGACCGAGTACTCCGAGTTCAACGCCGCCGTCCCGTACCCCTTCGGGCACACCGCGCCATCGGACCCGCTAGAGCGCAAGAACCTCGCCGCCCGGCTCGTCCAGTACAACTCCGCAGGTGACACGAACTACGTCTACATGTTCGCGTGGGGCTCACCGACGCCGATCGGCTACTACGTGATCCGCGGCAAGGTCTCCTCCACCGGCTCCCAGATGACCTCCGACCAGATCACCACCAACTGCGACGGATCCAACCACGACAGCTGCGCCGTCGTGAACGCGATCGGTGACGACGGTTCCTACGGACCCGAAGAAGGCGGCAGCAACGGCGTGTTCTTCTTCACCACCACAGGAACCCTGATCGAGACCGACCAGCCGTTCGTCGTCTCCTCCGCTCCCATCAAGCTCTACGCGTCCGTACCCCAGCTCGACGCCCCGGCAAAGTAGGCAGACGTCACCGATGGATCCGCTCACGAGTGCAGGCTTGGCGCTGTTCGTATGCGGGTGGGCCGGGCTGCTCGCGAGGCGCCTGCGGAGACACCACGCCAACGGACTCTTCGCGATCGCCGAGGGCCTGTTCTGCATCGACGACATCCGTTTGAACGATCCGGCCGGGACGGTTTTCTGCGCCGCGTTCTGCGCGCTCTACGCGTACTGGTGGTGGCACGGCGGGGGGGGCAACGGTACCAAGCGCCGTCTGCGTGCCCTGCGACGCAAGTTCCAGGCCAGGCGTCGTACCGCACCGCAACTCACCTGAACCTTGTTCCAACGTTCTGATTCCCTCGTTCTGAAAGCAGTCGAACACCTATGAACACCGGCTCGCTGCGTGACCCGTTCTCCGCCCGGCCCGTACGGCAGGGTACGACGAAGCAAAGCCCCCCCCACTGCTGTCGCTGCGCCTTCCGTTGAGCAGCTCCTCGTCGAGGCCGAGCAGTGCCCGGTTGAGCCGGTCCGGATGCTGGCCACGCAGATCCGGGCCGCGATCGAGCAGCTGCGCGGCAAGCTCGATGAGGTCGCCGCGTTCACCGCCACTCAGCGGGAACTGCTCGACGCCGAGGCCCGCGTCGCCGAGCTGCGCGCGAAGCTCAAGGTCCTCGCCCACGCCGACGGGCCTCGACCAGCCGGCGGCGGCGAGCCGAAGCAGCGCAGCGCGGCCAGGCCGCCCGCGCCGGCCGTGCCCGCGGCGCCGGTCACCGCCGCGACGGCTGCGGTCAACGGCAAGGACATCCGTTACTCGAACGCGGTACGCGACTGGGCCCGCGCCCGCGGCATGAAGGTCGCCCCCAGCGGCCGCATCTCCGACACGATCATCGCCGCCTACCGCGCCGTCCACTGACCGCCCCTCAACCACCACCAGGAGCCCCAATGCCCGACACCCGAATACACCCCGCTGGCCGCCGCGTCCCTCGTCCGCACCAGCACCGGAGCAACCGTGATCATCCCCGTTCGTGCCCGCACGGATTCCCCCATCACCACCGTCGGAGGCGTGCGCGCCCCGATTGAACCGGGCCACCCGCTCGCCGACCGCGACTGCCCGGTCTGCGACAAGCCACTGACCGACGCCCCGATCACGCTCGTGCTCGTCGGCATCGAGCCACACCGGCGCAAGCCGGACGGCGGCTGGACCACCGCGGCCGCAGTCCCGGTCCATGCCGCCTGCGCCGGCGTCGAGCAATAACCAGGCAAGCCGCGCCCCCTTGGCCGCCCTGCCTGACCGCATGGCCCGCTCGGCAGCCGCCGCACCGATCTCCTGACCGCTGCAACAACACCGAACCCGGAAGTAGACGAAGACCCGTGTATTCCAAGCCCTCGCTCGGCGCCGCCGCCGGTACCGCCGTCGCCGCCCCCGCCGTCCTCGGCGGCGACGCCACCTGGTACATCCTTTCCGGCATTCTCGTCCTGGTCGTCGCCGGCCTGGTGACCGTCCGGATCGTCGGGCGCCGGGGCGGCCGCGGCCGCGGCGGGCGGCACTGATGCGCCGCTGCCTGCAGCGCCACCTACGGCCGCACGTCCCGATCGGCGTTTTCGCCGTGATCGGCGCCGTGCTGTGGTGGGACTGGCGTTTCACCCACGGCCCGAGCTGGTACGGCATCGCCGTACTCGGGCTGCTGACCGCGAAGCTCGCCCTCTCCCTCGGCTCCCGCCCGTATCAGGCATCCGGGGCCGGCGCTGCCCGCGTCGCGCACCTCAAGGCCGTGGCGGTGATCACCTGCTACAACGAGAAACCCGACCTGCTGCGCGCCTGCCTGCGTTCCCTGCTGGAGCAGTCCCGCCGCCCGCGGGCCCTGGTCGTGGTCGACGACGCCTCCACCGACCCGGCCTGCCGCCGCGTCGCCGAGAGCTTCGCGCCGCGCTTCGCCCGCGCCGGCATCGACTTCCGGGTGATCGCCTTCAAGGAGAACAAGGGCAAGCGCCACGCCCTGGCGGCCGCGTTCGACGCGCACCCGAAGGCCGACGTGTACGTGTGCGTCGACTCCGACACCCACCTGGACCCGGACGCCGTGCGCAACGTGCTGCAACCCTTCGCGTCCCGCCGCACCAACGCCGTCACCGGCCTCGTCCTGGCCAGCAACGCCCGGCAGAACCTGCTCACCCGGCTGATCGACCTGCGCTACGCCAACGCGTTCCTCTACGAGCGCGCCGCCTACAGCCTGCTCGGCTCCGTGCTGTGCTGCTGCGGCTCCCTCGCGGCCTACCGCGGCAGCGTGGTGCGCGAGCACCTCGGGGACTTCCTCGGCCAGCAGTTCCTCGGCCGCGCCTGCACCTACGGCGACGACCGGCGCCTGACCCAGTACGCGCTGCTGCGCGGCCGCGTCGTCCTGCAACCCAACGCCGTGGCGTGGACCGAGGTACCCAGCAACCTGCCCTGGTACATCCGCCAGCAGAACCGCTGGAACAAAAGCTTCTTCCGAGAATCCCTGTGGACCGTGACCAGGGCGCGCATGCACCGGCCCGCGTTCTGGCTCGCCGCGGTCGAACTCGGCTCCTGGGCCACGTTCACCATCGCGCTGCTCACCGCCCTGGTCGCCCTGCCACTGCGCGCAGGGCACGTGCACGGCTCCTGGTCTCTCGCAGGCGCCTACGCGATGTACGCGATGCTGCTGTCCTACGCCCGCTCCGCCCGGTACGTCGAAGTGCGGCACGTGGCCATGCCCTGGCCCGAGCGGATCGGCAGCTACCTGCTCGCCCCGCTCTACGGCCTGCTCAACCTCGGGCTGCTGCTGTGGGTGCGCCTCTACTCCCTGGCCACCCTGCGCGACAATGGCTGGGGCACGAGAGCGACTGTCGAGGCGGTGAGTTCGTGATGGTCTCCGACGTCATCGCGAACGTGCGGCCCCGACACAGCTCCGGCGACCTGCGGATGCTCAATCCTGTCGAGCGCAAAGCTGCACTGATGGCCTGGGGTGGCGCGGACCTGGTGGACATCGCGACCGAGACGGGTATGCCCTTTCAGCACGTCCGGGAAGCCGTCGCATTGCAGGCCAAATGGAGACGCGAGCCGCCGCCGCCCGGCTGGGATCCTGGTCCGCAACCCGAACCGGTGCCGGATCCGGATCCGGATCCGGATCCGGATCCGCTCGGCGAGGTCGGCGATCTCTCCTCACCCCTGCCGGTCTACGCAGGCGGCATCGATCGCTTACCAGCCGAGGATCGAGCGGACCTGGAACGCGGGCAGGAAAACATCCAGCGCCTGCTCGACCAGGCGCAGGCCGAGGAGGGGCGGGACGCCGAACTCGAGCAGCTCGTCCAACCGCGCCCCGCACCACGACCGGTCTCGATCTCGATGGGCGGAATGGACATCGCGCAAACCGTGCGCGCCGGCGAACGCAGCGACGATGCGCACGCCAGAGCGCTGGCGGGGCGTATCCGCCGCCAGGTCAACGAACTGAGCGCATACCTCGCCACGAAGACGGAGATCGACCTCGCCCATCAGCGAATCAGCACGCTGCAAGACGAGGTCGAATCCCTCAAGAGGATCGTCCGGCACCGCGAATCGCACCGCCCGGCCAATGCCCGGGCCGCTGCGAGAGAGCCAACCGCACCCGTGATCAAGGCGACGGACGACATGAGGTACTCGACGACAGTGCGGGACTGGGCACGACTACACGGCCTTGCGGTCGCAGACAGAGGCCGCATCGCCAACAGCGTCGTCCAGGCGTACCTGGCGGCGCATCCCGCCGAGCGCTAGACGATGGCGGCGCGTCGTGTCCTGCGCATGGCGCGCCGCGCCGCCCGCGTCCCGTTCGCCTCTTTCGCGGCGCGACTCAGTGCCCGGCTGGCCATCACAGCGCGCCCGATCTTCGCCGCGCAGTGCTCGCCGAGCCGCGCCGCGGTCGACGCCTCGGCATGCACCGGGTGCTTGCACACCGAGCACTTCACCGGGCCCGAAGCGTCCTGGGCCGCGATCCACGCGCGCTCGTACTCCGCGAAATCCGGATCGAGCTCGAAGATCGAGGTCTGACCCTGCGATACGTCCATATCACTATGGTGCCCGCTGCGTCCGACAATCAGCACCCCGATTACCAGAAAACCCGCACCGGGACACGGGCACCCGCGAACCTCATTTGTTAGGCCGCCACGCGGCGCAAATCATTCGCTGCCGGTGATCCGCACGGCTACCGTGATCTCGTCCCGGTGCGATAGGCGACGGTTACTTCCTCTCCTCTCCAGAGAACCCAAGAACACCGCCGCCGGCCTTCGATCTCGGGGCACACAACTGAACAATGACTGCGAACGCCCGCCAGGTGCGTAGGAGAGAGCTACTTCCAACTTGCTGATTGGGTGGTCCGGGTTCGAATCCCGGCGGACCTTCGGGTCTGTGGTGTAACGGCAGCACTCTTGTCGCTTTCCCCGATTCGATCTCTGGCGGCACTCGCAGTGGAACGCACCTCCCGGTGCGCAGGCCACAGGTACTTCTTGGTCACCATGGGTTCAAATCCCATCCGCGCCCTGACCGGCGCGGGGTTCCTGCAGCCGCTTCGATCTCGGGAGGATCGAACGCTGAACAACTGAATACGGCACCTCCCGGTGCGCAAGGCGAGGAGTTCTTCACAGTCGTCGCGGGTTCAAATCCCGTCGCCCGCAACACGTGGGGCGTGGCTGAGCGGCCTAAAGCGCAGGGCCCACGAGGCCCTGTTCGACGGACGAGCCTCACCTGTTCTCGATCTCGGGAGGGACAGCATTGGGGTCACGCCCGGTGCGCAGGTAACGGGTCCTTCGGAATCAAGGGTTACTGGTTCGAGTCCAGTCGCCGCCCTCACCGGCGGTGTGGCTCAATTGGTAGAGCATTGGTCTAACAACCCCGTCGCCGCTTCGATCTCGGGCGTGGCCACTCTTCTCTCCTCCCACCGCATCCGTTCGATGGGAGTCGAGCCTTGTCCCGCTTCAACACCCCGGCCGCCAAGCCGGCCGTCCACTCCCCGATCGCCACCCAGGCCGTGGCCACCATCAGCACCCATGAGGGCGCGCCGGGTTATGCCCGATCGGACGCTAAGGGTGAGCTGTTTCTGCTCGCGGTCTCCAACCTGGTGGGCAAGAACACCTTCTACGAGCAGGCCGGCGCCCGTGACGAGCGGTTCGAGCGCCTCATCCACCAGGTCGCGATCGAGGATCCCGCCTGGCTCTCACGCTTCATCCCCTGGCTGCGCGGCGAGGCCAACATGCGCACCGCGTCCCTGGTCGCGGCCGCGGAGGCGGTCAAAGCACGCCTGGACGCCGCTAAGGGGACCGCCAACAACCTCGGCGCCCAGCTCACGGTCGGCCAGCAGACCGACGAGCACACCGCGGGCGGCCAGAACCGCAAGCTGATCGATGCCGCGTGCCAGCGCGCGGACGAGCCCGGAGAGCTGCTCGCCTACTGGACGTCCCGCTACGGTCGCGCGATCCCCAAGCCGGTCAAGCGCGGCCTGGCCGACGCCGTGCGCCGCCTCTACAGCGAGCGGTCGCTGCTCAAGTACGACACCGACTCCAAGGGCTACCGCTTCGGCGACGTCATCGACCTCGTACACCCCTCCCCCGCTGTGGACCGGCGCTGGCAGGGCGAGCTGTTCGAGCACGCCCTCGACCGCCGCCACGGGCGCGACAAACCGATCCCCGCCGGCCTGTCCACGCTGATCGACCGCGAGCGGCTGATGGCCACACCGCTCGACCAGCGCCGCGAGACACTGCGCCGACACCCCGAGCTCCTTGCGCGCGCCGGCATGACCTGGGAGGCCCTCGCGGGCTGGCTGCAGGGCCCGATGGACGCCGAGGCGTGGTCGGCGATGATCCCGTCCATGGGGTACTTCGCGCTGCTGCGCAACCTGCGCAACTTCGACCAGGCCGGCGTGCCCGACGAGGTCGCCGAGAGCGTGGCCGCGCGCCTCGCGGACCCATCACAGGTCGCATCCTCCCGCCTGTTCCCGTTCCGGTTCTACGCCGCGCACAAGAACACCGGCTCGCTGCGCTGGGGCCACGCCCTGGAGAAGGCGCTGCGCGCGTCCCTCTCCAACATCCCGGCGCTTCCCGGCCGCACGCTGGTGCTCATCGACCAGTCGCCGTCGATGTTCCCCGGCTTCCACTTCTCAACGCCCAGCGACAGCGACATCTCCGCCGCGGAGAAGGCCGCGCTGTTCGGCGCCGCCGTGGCGCTGCGCGCGCAGAACGCCGACCTGGTCGGGTACGGGCAGAACAACTACCGGGTGCCGTTCGGCAAGGGCGACGCGGTGTTGGAGGTGATGAAGCGCTTCCGGATGGACGACGGCACGGACACCCCGCGCGCGATGGTCGAGCACTTCCGCGGCCATGACCGGGTGCTGATCGTCACCGACGAGCAGACCGCGTACTCGAACACCGGCCGCACCGTCGACAACGCCGTGCCGGCCAACGTTCCTGTCTACACCTGGAACCTCGCCGGTTACCGGCCCGGGCACGCCCCATCCGGCACGAGGAACCGCCACACCTTCGGCGGCCTGACCGACCACGCCTTCAAGATGGTGCCGCTGCTCGAGGCGGGACGGGGCCAGCAGTGGGATGTCGTATTCGGCAAATAGGCTCGCTGGCATGGGTCGTCCCCGCCAGCCGTGGAAGCTTCCTTTCGAGGAGGTCCGCCGCCGATATGAATCAGGCGAGTCCGCACTTTCACTCGCGGTCGAGTGCGGGCTCGCTACCTACCATCCCGTTCTCCAGGCGCTTCGCGAATCGGGTGTCCCGATCAGGAATCCCGGAGGCCAAGCTGGCCCGCGCCCGAACCATACATCTCAGAAGGAAACGAGGACCTGCAGCGGGCTGAACTGCCAAAACACGTTCACGGCTAATCCGTCGATGAACAAGCGATTCTGTTCGCCGTCCTGCCGGTACACGTCACCTGAGTTGGCAGCACTCCGGACCGCGAACATCAAGAACCGTCACGAGCTCACATCCGTCGACGAGGAGAATCTCACCGCGACCTGCTCGGTCTGCGGACCTACCGACATCCGGGAGCGCCACGAGAAACGCCGGTTTCCTGGCCAAAGGAGGTGGCGCTGTCGGGGTGCCGAGCGTGCAGCGGTCTGGGCGCGGCACTACGGCATTGAAGCCGAAACGGTACACAAAATGTGGAGCGCACAGGACGAGCGGTGCGCGATCTGCCGGACCGCTTTGGGCCGCAAGTTCTACATCGACCACTGCCATTCGACTGGCCGCGTCCGAGGGCTACTCTGCCACTACTGCAACGCCGGAATTGGACTGTTTTACGACGATCCAACACGGTTGGCTGCGGCGATCGAGTACTTACTCGCTGCTTCCGCCGCGCACTAAAGAAGTCGCACCATCGAATCGGCCCCGACCGTCGTCCAGACGGTCGGGGCCGCTTGCTGCGCACGCCCGCAGCTGCTGCCGATCCACTACGCACTCCCGACGGTACAAGGCATGCGCGAAGCACCCCGGCATTTCGATCGCGGCGAAAAAGTTTTGATATGCGCGGATATGAGACCGTGCGTGTATGCACGCGGATTCACGCTCTAGCGCTGCCGGAAACCCCCGGCGCGACCGTATCCGCGCTGCGCAGCGCCGCGGGAAGATCGGCGTGGTGACGTTCACCGTGCTCTGGGTCGCGATGTGCACGGCGAGGATCAGTGGCTTCGACTTCCTGGCGTGGTGTCTCGCCCCGTTCGCCGCGGCCGCCTTCGCGTTCACCGTGCGCACGATCGTGCTGACGGGCCGGATGCGCGTGCAATACCAGCGCGAGGTCGACGAGCGCGCGGTTGAGGCTGCGCGGCGCGAGAAGCTGCGCCAGCAGCTGCACACCCTCGTGGCGCCGGACGCCGTCGACGGGCAGTGCCCGGTGTGCGGGCTCGACGACCTGGACGAGCTCGCCGCCGTCGACCAGGAGCTCGAGGAAGGCGCTGACAGCCGCTTCACCCGGGTCAGGACCTACGGTTCGCACCGTGCCCACGCGGAGTGCGCCGAACTCGTGCCATACAAGCCGAGCCCCACCGAGGCCGCGATCGCAGAACACGAGCTCAACCATCACGGCGCGCAGATCGCTCGCATGATTGGGTGCCCGCTGTGCGCGCAGGAGACCCGTGAGCAGCTCGCGAACGATCCCGATCTCGACCAGCCGCCGCCACCGCCAGCACCGTCGGCCGGGTTCGGCGTCACGATGGCCGAGCTCGAACGGGCACTGCGCAACGCCTTCGGCGTCCAGCCGATGATCCTCGGCGACCCGATGCGCGTCACGGAGCTAACCGAGCGGCAGCTGCGCGCACAACTCGAAGAGCTGGCCCGGCGCGAACGCGCGCTCTACAAGTACGCCGCGGCCCCCACGGTCGATAGGCGGCCCGTCCCCCGTCCCGGCGACATGGTCGGGCCCTGGGTTTTGCAAGGGCTGCCGCTCCCGCCGCGGACTGAAGAGAAAGGCGATCCACGGTGAGCACCTCGTCCAGGCCCTCGGCGCATCCGGCCGACGGCGACACCCTCTCCCCGCAGTGTGCGCATTGCGGGGAGGAGATCCGTGCGTGTCCCGGCGAGGCCGCGCTGCCGCGGTGGAACGACCGCAACAACCCGGTGCCGGCCGCCTGCACGTTCCGCGAGGGCTACGTGCACGCCTCGGGTGAGCGGCCTGGCTCGCACGTGTGCGGCAAAGACGGCCGTATCGCCACACCCGCCCTGGGACGCCAGTGAGCGCCCGTCAGGAGACCACCGCGCTCCCGCGATACGAGTTCGGCTTCACCTTCGAGCTCGATGACGAAGGCCTCGAGGCCCTGCGCCCGCTGATCGAGGGCGCAACGCTCGACCCCGGCCTGGACGAGCGGATCGCGAACGAGCCGTGCCCCTCCTGCGGCCGGCGCTTCGCCGACCTGCCACCCGGCCACGCCTGGTCGCTCGACGTGACAACCCGCCAGTACCGGTGCAGCGGGCCGGTCATCCCGGGCGAGGTCATCGCCCGCAGGGAGGAGCCACGGTGATCGCCGTTCGCGTCGCCTGCAACAAGAGCAACGCCGGCGGCGTTCTCCCGCTCGATCCGCCGTGCCCGTACGTCGACCTCGACGTCGACCCGAACCGCGCACTCGACCTGCAGATCACCCGCCAGCTCGGGCCGCTCGGCTGGTCCTTCAACGGACCCGACCAGCAGTTCTGTCCGCGCCATAACCCTGCCCTGATGGGAATTCCGCTTGTCCTGAGCAGGGAGTACATCGAGCCGCTTCCCGGGCTGCGCCTACGACTCGAGCACGGCGCCATCAGCCGCGGCGGCGCGGAGGTCCGTATCGAGATGCTGCTGGACAAGGACCGCTACGACGTCGAAGGGCTCCAGCCGGGCGGCAGTTGGTGCGCGAAACCCGCTGGCACCCGGTGGCCAGTCCAGATCACCTGCGAGAGCTGCCACGACCGCGGTTACGTCCCCGACTTCAGCCAGGGACTCGACGCCGCGTACGGCGAACCCGGCAAGAAGCCATGCCCGGACTGCCAAAGCACGCAGACGTGACCGAGCCCGAAGAGGCATCGGCCGCGGCGACGCCCGACGAGCGCGTCGCCGCGGCCGAAGCGCTGACACGTGACCTGGCGGGGCTGCGGCTCACCGGGCTGCCTAAGCCGTGGTCTCTTGAGCAGATGACGCAGTTCCTTCGCCAGGTCGAGGACGAACGCAAGCATCTGATCTGCTCGCCCGCGCGTGTCCCCGAACTCGAGGCCGCCGTCGCCAAGGCCGGGCTCGGTATGTACGTCGACGTGGTCGCCTCGCCCTTTGTCGACGACGACCTGGTGATCCTCGCCGCGTCCGACAGGGAGATGCGCGAGCGGCTCCTCGAGGACTTCGGCCAGGAGTTGCGCGACAGCCTTGAGGGCGGCCGCCATGGCTGATCCCTTCTACGCCGACTTCGATGCCGTCTTCATCTGGCACCGCAAGGGCGAGATCACCTGGTTCATCGGCTATCAGGAGAGCCGAACTATGTACAGGTTCTTCGATGGCACCGCATACAGCCGTCGTGGTGCTGAGCGCGTGGCCCGCAGATTCCAGCGCAAGATTCTGGCCGCACGGCAGCACGCGCGAAGACTAGACAAGCTGCCACCTCCGGAGATTGTGATCCGCTCAGTCGGGGCGCACGATGACTGACGAACCCAGGGCGCTGCTGGTCAAGTGCCGCCGCGACGAGGACTTCTACGTTGCCTGGTCGGACATCGTCGAGGCGCCGCTGTGGTGCGGCAACCGCGTCGAGGCGGCCGCATACGGGTACTCCGAGGAGCGCATCAAGCGCGCCGACGAGTTCGGCACTTCGTCGCTGCCGAGATGGTATGCATGGTGCGACAAGGGCATGATCGCCGAGCAGCGTGGTTTCCTGCCGCGCCGGTATCTGCGCGCTTACACGCTGCTCTATGCCGCCGAAGAGATGCAGGCCGCGTTCGACCTGCTCGATCCGTTCCCCGACCTCGCCGAGGTGCGCCGTGACTAGCGTTCGCGCAGCGCTCTTTCCGCGACGGCGGCCGAATACAGCAGCCCCCGATGGAACCGGTTGGATCTGCAGCTGGTGCAGTCGCATGGGCAACGCTAAGGATCCCGAATCGGCCGCGGCCGCGGTCACTGATCACCAACGAGCGGAGTGCCCGGGCCGCAAAGTCAAGGTCTGGAGCCTCGGCGACTACTGGGGCTGGACACACATGGGCTGCGAGTCGGCCATGCACGTCGCCTGGAAATGGCCCGATGCGCTGCGTGCAGCCTGGCTACATGTGGCCAGCCACGACCTCTCACTCACTGCCGAAGAGTCCGCCGAACTGGCGCGTCGTGCGCGCCGCGGAAGCGGATTGATGGGGTGCATCGGGTCGTGAGCTGCGTCTACTTCCACTCCCAGCATGGCACTGCGAAGCTGCGTGGCAGCGAACGCGCGCACCTCGGCGCGCTCGTCAGCGATCTAACGACCGGGTTTCTGCGCCGCGCATACAGCCGCCAGGTCGACCAACTGCTCACGCTGATCCGGCCCGGTCACTACCTGCACGAGATCGACCATGCCGCATCGGGCTGGCTGCATCCGTGGCTTGACTCGTTCGCCACCGCGCTGGCCACCGGGATCCAGAGCGAACTGCTGGTCTGGAACGGCAGGCCCATCGATCCGTTCGCCGTGTGCCTGAACACCGCGATGCGCTACGGCAGCGATCCGGTGCGCCTGGCCGCACGCATCCACGGACAATGCGAAATCCACTGTTACGTCGAGGGCATCAACCGCGCGTGGCTGGCCAACCTCGTTGAGCAGGGCCTTGAGGACCGTGTATACCGCGACGGTATCTGGTACGTCGACCGCGTATGCGAAGGACACCCCGCCGCCCAGCCGGACCGCAAATGGTGCGACCAGGGCTGGGGCGAGGTCATGAAGCTCCTGCGGGACCGCGATGACGAACCCGTGGTCATGTCGTACTCGGTCTGCGACGGCTTCCCGAACCAGGAGATCGCAGGGTGGCAGGACACGCAGATGCCTGAGGGCTGGGTGCCCGAGTGGGTGCGCGGCGACGAGGAACGCGTGCTCGAGTGGGAGACTGATTATTCGACCGCGCAAGAACGGCAGGAGTGCTACCGCGACTGCACCAGCGGTGGTTGGGGCGAGCTGAGTCAGTCGGAGCAGTGGGAACTCGGCATAGCGGGCCTGCGGGCGAGCTCCGGCGGCCTGGAGATCTCACCGGACGAGTTCGGCAAGTACTACTTCAGCCCCGGCCTGACGCTCCCGGACCTACTCGCACCAGACTATGCCGAGCGTCTGCATCAGGCCCTTGTGCCCGACGTGGAGTCGACGCCGTGACCGACGAGCCGAGGCCGAACGCGGTGCTCGAGGTGACGCGTGAGCTGGTCGATGACGTGGTGGCGTTCATCCGGGCACGCCTGGATGAGATGGAACAACGGGCGAAGGCGGTCGCGCGGCTGCTCGCCGGATTCGACCGGCCCGCGGCACCGGATCGGGCGCCGCTTGATCCGCTACGCGAGTTCGCACTCAGCCACAGTCCGCAGCACGAGCTCGCGGACGCCGCCGCGACGCGCCGGCTGCTCGATCATCTGCTGTTCATGAACGAGCTGCGGATCACGGCGGTCACGCGCGATCTCGAAGCACTGATCGCACTCGCTTCACGCTGGCGACTGCACCCGGACTTTCAGGCGCTGCTGCGGCGGCACGCACGCCCGATCGACAACGCCCCAGCGGCCCATCCATCCAACGAAGGAGCAGCAGGTGCCTGACGCGTTTCACGAGCACATGAACCGCTACGTCGAGGAACTGGCCAAGCTCGACCCGAAGTGCATGCGCTGCGAGAACCCGGCCTACTGGGATCTGCGGGCAGTCGGTGCTTTCCAATTTATGAACCCGCCGGCGATGCTCTGCCAGCGCTGCATGTCCGGCGTCGACCCGGTGAGCATCCCGGTCTACAGCGATCCACCGGCGAAGATCCCGCTGCGCCGCTGGCCACGCGAGGCGCACAAGCCGCGCGGCGAGGGCACGATGCCGTGGCTCGGATTTCAGGTGCACCTGGCGATCCTCGGCGCCGACGATGTGCTGCAGACCAACCAGTTCATCAACAGCCAGGACCTCGGCCACCTCGACGTGGTCCGGATCACGGTCGAAGGCATGGGCCGCCAGCTCGCCGAGGAACTGCGCGGCCGCCCCTTGGCCGCGCCGCCCGAGTAAGGAAGAGCACGCATGCACATCCTGCTGCAGGGCATCGTCGGCTCGACCGCGTACGGCCTTGCCGGACCCGAGAGCGACGTCGACCGCGCCGGCGTGTTCGCGCACCCCACCGCGCTGCTGTTCGGCCTATCGAAGCCCGCCGAGTCGATCGTCACCACCAAGCCCGACGTGACGTATCACGAGGCTGAAAAAGCGTGTCGGCTCATGCTCAGCTGCAACCCGACCGCGATGGAAACCCTCTGGCTCGAGTCCTGGGAGATCAAGACCGCGCTCGGGGACGAGCTGGTCGGGCTGCGCTCCGCGTTCCTGTCGGCACGGCGCGTACGCGAGGCGTATCTGGGCTATGCGACCGACCAGTTCCGCAAGGCGATCAACTGCGCCGACGGCTCCTTCAATTCCGACATCCCGCCGCGGCGCGCGAGCAAGCACGCCAGGCACCTGATGCGCCTGGTCGAGCAGGGGTTCGAGCTGTACGCCACCGGGCGGCTGCACATCCGGGTCGAGGACCCGCAGCGCTACATCGACTTCGGTGAACGCACCGCCGCCGACCCGCTCTCCGCGCTGCCGTATCTGACCGAGGCGCGCCAGCGCTTCGACCGCACGCCCTCAGCGCTGCCGGAGGAACCCAGAAGGGGCGCGGTCGAATCCTGGCTGCGCCGGGTGCGCGCCGAGTACTACCGCGTTCCGGCGGCCGCCGATGCGTGAACGCGCGCAGCTACCCGAAGCCGTGGTGTTCGATTGTGATGGGACGCTCGTCGACGTCTCCTCGATCCGGCACCTGGTGGCCGGCGGCCCGGAGAACGGCTACCGCAAGGACTTCGACTCCTTCCACCGCGAGGCGGTCAACTGCCCGCCGCACCCATGGGTGGTCCAGGCCGCGCAGGCCGAGCACGCCGCCGGCCGCGCGGTGCTCATCGTCACCGGGCGCTGCGCCGAGTACCGCAATTCCACCGCGTTCTGGCTCGCGATGCACGACGTGCCATCGGACGCGATGTGGATGCGGGCCCGCGGCGATTACCGGCCCGACTACGTGGTCAAGGCCGAGATCCTCGCGAAGATCCGCACGCGCTGGCGTGTGGTGCGTGCGTACGACGACAACCCAAACGTCCTGAGACTCTGGGCCCAGGAACGCATCGCGACCGTCGTCGTCCCGGGATGGGAGCTGCAGAACGAGCACCACGACGAGGACGCGGACCGCGAGCAGTTCCGGCGCGAACGCGAGGGCCGCTGGACGGTCAGTCCACCATGCCACACTGATCACGAAGCGAGCGCGGTGCGTGACCGCGCGAACACCGAACGAGAGAGACGAGCATGGCTACCGGCACGGTGAAGTGGTTCAACGCCGAGAAGGGCTACGGGTTCATCGCCCAGGACAACGGCGAGCAGGACGTCTTCGTGCACTACAGCGCGATCGACGGCAAGGGCTACCGGGAGCTGGCCGAAGGCCAGAAGGTCAGCTACGAGGTCGAGCAGGGCCCGAAGGGCCCGCAGGCCGCGAAGGTACGCCTGGCATGAGGCGCGGCCACGACGGATCACCCCAGGAACCGCAGTGGCCGGCCAACCCCTACTTCGGGCAGCCGTGGGACGCGCCCGCGGTCGACGGCGCACGGCAGGCCCCCACCCCAGTGGGCAAGCCGTGCGCCGACTCCGTGCACGTATCAATGATTCGATGTCAGTCTTGGGCGAAGTAGCGCGCGAGCACGAGTTCGAGGGCATTGTGCACGTTGGCTTCGAGTAGCCTCGCGCCTTCCTCGTTCAAATCAAGCGCGCACGGGAGCTCCACTCGAACTTCCACCGTCGCCGCGCTGACGTGCGTGTGGAACCGCGCCCCGGGCGTTTGGCACTTGGTGCGCCGAGCCATTGCTATTCCCCTTCGGGCCAGTTCTGACCGCGGCGCGGCTTCGCGCCGCCACACGATTCACGAATCGTGAATCATTCCCTGCTGCGTGCGGCCGCCTTCAGCGCCCGGTCAGCCTGGGGCCGTCGTCCGAGCTTGAACTGCTCGCGCAGCCACGGGTGCTCGTAGAGCCGGTCGGTCAGCTCCAGCCGCCGTTCCCGGGCCCGCTGCAGGACTTCGACGTCGTCGCCGTCGACGAGCGTCTCTATGACGCCGGCGACAGCGTTCCACTCGCGCTGCACCTCCACCAGGTCCAATGGGATCGACCAGGTGGCGCCCTCGTGCTCGAAGCTGACGTGCTGCTCGGCCTGCTGGGCCGTGCTCTCGCTCATGGCCCGCACGTTACCTGTCCCCACCGACGCCGATCACGGCCGCCCCTTGAGCCGGACGACGCCGAACACGACGCCAATCGTCACCGGCACCCCAGCGACAGTGGCAAGCCAAACGGAGCCGGTGGCCGCCTGCACGAGCGCGGCCGTCGCACAGCCGCAGGTGGCTGCAACCAACGCGATCACGGCTCCAACCTCTGTGCTGAGTTGGCCGCTTCGTCCTCACTGGGCTGTTCAGCGAGTTCGCGCAGCTCCTCGCCGAACTGGGCCATGGCCTTGAACGTGGGCTGCAAGGCGGCCCACACGGATTGCAGAAAACCGTTCATCGTCTTGGCGAAGTCGATGACCGCGGTGCAGATCTCCCGCATCTCCACGGTGGCGCGCTCGACGAGAAGGTGCTCGCCGTAGATGCGTTCCTGGTCGAACAGCCACACCAGCAGGTCCGCCCGGTCGAGGTCGGCCGGCGGCTCGACGCCACGTAGCTGCGGATGCTGGCGCAGCAGCGACCTTCTAGCGATCTCCGCTGCGGTCTTGAGCCGGCTCCACTCCTGCAGGTTGATCATGCGTGGGATCGGATCGATGCACAGCATCCACTCCACCAGGTCGCACACGCCCCGCTTCTTGCGCATGGACAGCAGTCGCGGCGTGGTGACCGACAAGATGTCCGCTAGCGGGAACTCGCGGGTCTCAGGTTCCTGCATGACGCACTCCCGGGACGAGGGCCGCCGTGGCGTTGAACGCGTCCGTCAGTGCCTGGGCCGCGGCCTCCATCGGACCTTCGATTGTCAGCGCGGCGTACAGGGTGCCGTCTGTGCAGTCTGAGACCCGCTGCCACAGCACGCCGGGCGCGTGGTCGAGCAGCTGCTCACGCAACTGGGCGGCGAAGCGCCCGATCGTCTCGGGTTCGCCCTCGAGCGGCAGCCGGAACTCGTAGGTACTCACGCCGCGGCCCGGCGTCGCGGGTCGGTACACATGACGCGCGGCTCGTTCACGTCGCCTGTCTTCCAGCGGTAAGAACACTGATTGCAGCGTCTGTGGAAGTGCTCGGGCTCCCCGTCGCGGCAGTAATCGTCCGCGTGCTTGAGCGAGACCGAGTCCGGCGGCCGCAGCCGGCACCCGTCGCAGTACGCCATCATCGTGTCCAGGCTCGAACACTTGGGGCACGGCAGCGTCTGAGTCTTCGGTACCGGCTTCTTGCCGAGCGCGGCCGCGACTTCGTCCAGATCGAAGCGCCGGTGCCCGCCCGGCGTCGTCCCGAACGGGATCTTGCCCTGGCGTGCATAGAGCTGGACCGTGGCAGCCGTCAGCCCGAAAGCGTCCGCGACTTCCTTCGTCTTGTGGCGGCGCCCGCCCAGCGCGTCAGCCATCGCCATCACCCGCTTCCGGTGTCTCTGCAACCTTCTGAGCCTTGCAATACGCGTCGCCGCGCCCGTCCTCGAACGAGCGCAGGAGAACGAAGACCCCGTCCACCTCCCATTCCCAGGCGCGCGAGCCGTCGTCGCCGGCGATGCCTTCGATCGGACTCGCGCCCCTTCCTGAGAGGATCACATCTGCGATCCGCAAGGCGTGCCGCTCCGGGACTGTCAGGCCGAGCAGGAACGCTGCCGCTAGCGGAGAGCTGGACTTGGCCTCGGCCTCGAACGCGAGGCGGGATCCGCCGGGCGGGAACACCACCGCGGCAGGAACGTCGCCGTCGGTCGCACCGCCCAGCAACGGTGGGTGCTGCTCGGTGTCAGCCACGATTCGCCTCCGCGGTGCCGGGATCGGCGAGCGGCACGATCTGTGCGCGCTCGAGCACCTGGTAGTGCACGACGTCGTTGTTGTCCGTGTGCCGGCGCACCAGGACGCTGGTTCGAGCCAGATCGTCGAGCGTGCGGTAGGGGACGGCGATGCTCGGCGTCGGCGCGCCGATGAGGCACCATGCGATGACCCGGTGGGCGTGTTCCAGCTCGCCGCGCAGCCGCTCTGCCTCCGACTGCTCCATGCGCGTCTGCCTTCCCCAGGGCGGCTTGTGTTATCGCCGCCTGAAAAGCGTGAGCGCCTCCCGGCGGGGGTCGGGAGGCGCCACAGTAATCCGCTCGCCATGCGTTCGCGACGATATCGCTGCGCCGCCGCGAATTCACGATGGCCCGTCGTTTTGCCCGGTTCGTCGGCGTGTCACCGCGCCATTTCGTTAGGCCGCGCATATCAAAACTCATTCGGGACTCTTCAGGCCGGGACGGCGGATCGAAAAGGACTACGGTGGAAAACGAAGGCGCCGCCGACCCGGTGCGGATACACCAGGCCGACGGCTAAACACCACGCCGCCCAAGGAGCGACGAAGTGCCTGCCAGAAACCTTAGTGGCGCCAAGCGAACCGGTCTCGACCCTGGCACCGACACGCCGTCGGGCCCACGCCACGGCCGCCCCGATCCGATCGGCGCCGGCTGGACCGTCCTGACCGCCGCGATCGGTGCCATGGCCGCCTTGATCGCCCTCGGCGGCATGATCCTCAGTTTCCGCGCCGTCTCCGTGAAGATGATCCCGTCCTTCGGCGCGCAGTGGGCCTGGCTCGTGCCGATCGTGGTCGACCTGAGCGTCTTCGTGTTCTCCGGCGTCGACCTGGTCCTGGCTCGCCTCGACATGAGCCACCCCCTGGCTCGCTGGACCGTCTACGGCGCGACCGGCGGCACCGTGTGGCTCAACTACTCCGCCGGCAGCGACGCGGCCGGCCGCGTCGCGCACGTGCTGATGCCCTCGGTGTGGGTCGTGTTCGTCGAACTCATGCGGCACGTGGTTCGCCGCCAGGTCCTGCTGGCCACCGACAACCACCGCGAGAGCGTCCCGGCCGCCCGCTGGCTGCTCGCCCCCTACTCCACGCTCAAGCTGTGGCGGCGCATGGTCCTGTGGCGGGTGTACTCCTACCCGCGCGCACTCGATCAGGAGCGCGTGCGGCTGGCCCGGATCGCGGCGGCGCGCGAGCAGCTCGGCCGCACGTGGCGCTGGCGCCTGGACGGACCTACACGTCTGTCGATCGCTCTGGGCGAGCGCCACACTCCGGCGATCGACCTAGCTCCAGCAGCCGACCAAAGCGACACCCTCCAGAGCACCGGGCCGGCCGCTGCGCGCTCTACCGCCGCGCCCCGCCTACCAGAGTCCTCTGCTCCGGCGACAGTGAAGCCCTCTGCTAATGCGAGAGCGGACCACTCCGATAACCAGAGCGCTCTTCCCGCTCCGTCAGCACAGAGCGCGAACTCCTCTGGCCAGAGCACCGGCGCATCTGGCGGCAGCCACTCCGGCGATGCTCTGGAGTACCTGAGCCCAGAGGAGACCGACGCTCTGCGCCGCCTCACGGCCTCCTGCGCTCCGCACATTCCTTCCCAGGGCGCCATCCGCAACGCTCTGCCGGCCGGGCCCGACGGCAAGCGCTGCGGAGCGACCCGCGCGATCCGCATCCAGAAGGCGCTGCGGGAGCGGGCAGAGCACCCTGACGCTCCGGACCCGCTCAGCGACGCCCTCGACTCAGAGTTCGCAGCCACCAACACCTGACGCCCTGCTCTGTTCGCTCCGCAGAGCGGCAGAGCGCAGAGCCACCCGTCGCGGCAGAGGGCCGGCAAGAGCAGAGCCCTCGAGCGAACCCCACCACGCGCAGGCGTCCAGAGCGCCGCACACCCGGAGACCCCAGATCCGATGACCACTGCATCTCCTCTCCTTCGCCCGCATCGTGCCGCCGGCTACTTCCAGATTCCGCCCGAGTGCCCCGAGCGCCCGGCAACGGCGTCCAGCCGCCGATCGCGACGCCCCGGCACTGTCGCGCGTCCTGTCGTCGCCGCTGTCGTCGTGTCGCCAAACGGGCCTCCGACCTCGCCTCATGCCACGCGACAGGGTCCTACCAGCCATCCCGGAGGCACCAGGTGACAGACACGACGACGACACCCGCTCCAGGCCAGCTGCGCGAGCCCAGCCCCGAACCCGAACCGCAAGCAATCAGCACGCTGCGCGCCGACCGGGAGGCAGCCGAACCCAAGCGGCACTCCATGCGCCGCGTGGCCATCCACGGGACCACCGTCTCCGCGGTAGGCGGCGCGGCCACGCTCGCGCACGTCGCCGGCGCCCCCGTCGCCGGCGGCGTGGTCGGCGGCCTGGCCGTCGTCGCCTCCGGCGTGGTCGCAATTGCCAAACGCAAGCCGGGACCGCGCCGTACCCGCCGTATCCGCTCGGGTTCGGGCTCGCGCACTCGCGCCGCGGCCGCGCGCAGCATCACGAAGCGCGCGTCCACGACGGCGCGGCCTTCGGCCGGCCGTGCCGCACCGGTACGACGAAGGTCCATCCGCGCGGCGCCCACCGGAGCTTCGCGCCGCCCAGGCGGACCCGCCACCCGCGCTGCGCCCCGCCGCGCGACCGCCGGCGCCCCGAGCGCACTACGACGCACGGTGCGCCGCCACCACGGCCGTTCACCGGCGCCCGCACCCCGCCGTGCCAGCCATCCTGGTATCCGCCACGGGCGCCGGCACGGCGGACTATCAACCGGCCGCGCCCACGCGCGAGCCAGCCGCAACGCGGCACGCCGCAGCATGGCCGCAACGTTCACGGCCCGCCGCACCCGAGCCGCCACGAGAACCGTCCAGGCGCGGCGTGCGGCGCGCACCGTGACCCGCCGCATGGCCCGCGGATGGCGCAACGGCATCGCCCTCGGAAAGCGCTACACGCAGTTCATCGACCCCACGCCGAAGAAAACCACCGCGCCCAGGGCGGCGACCGCCAAGAAGCCACCGGCGAAAACAGCCAAAGCCGCCCCAGGAAAACCAGTTAGCCCGCCGAAGAACTCCCCAGCGCGCAAAACAACCGCCCCGCCCGCAAAGAAAACCGCACCTGGGGCCATCCCCAAACCCGGACGCCCCATCGCCGCCCCGGGCCTACCGAAAGCGAGCCCTCCCATGGCAGAGACCGCCGATATCGGCGTAGCAGCCGTCACAGAAGCCATCCGCGAACACATCGCCGGATTCGAAACACAGCACATGACGCAGATCGCAGGGTTCCTCGGCGGACTCGACGAGATGCTCACCACGCTCGGCCAGTCCCTCTCCACCGTCGCCCAGCGCTGGGCCAATGAAGAACCCGTCGACATCGCCGTCACCGAGCATCTCCAGCAGCTCGCCGGCCACGCCGGCACGCTCGGCGAGTGGGCACGCCAGACCGAGCAGCTCTTCCGCATGGCCCACGACACCGAGATCACCCGCCTGCAGAGCCCCCGTCCCAACGAGCAGCACTGGGACGTTTCCAACCAGTAGTCCCGGAAGGAGACCGCGACCATGACCGTCAACCGTTCCGGCGTCCTCGATCTCGAGGTGCACAGCGCCGTCACCACCCCGCTGGGCTACGCCTCCGCGCTCTACACGGCGGCCATGGCCGCGTCCTTCTGGCACCGACCCCTCGCCATCGACACCATCGCCGTGTGCGCCGCCATGGGTGTCACGCTCGCCGCGATCGCACGACGCACACACCCCACCGTCCTGATGCACCTGGGTGTCACCCTGTTCGCCTCCGCCGCGTGGATGGCCTGGGCGCAGGCCGTCTCCCCGTTCACCTCCCGCGCCGCCATCCCCTTCGCGATCCTGCTCGTGCTACTCGGCCCGATGTACTGGGCCGTGACCGCGGCCGACCGCCGCGAGCGGCGGGCAGCACTGGAGAACGCCAGCCGCCTGGTCGGCAAGAAAGCCGCGCGCGGCGACTGGCCCGGCATGCTCGCCGCCCTCGGCGCCCCGGGCATCGACGTCGAGCGCACCCTGGAAAGCCGCGCCGGATACGTCAAGATCCTCAAACTTCCCGCACACGGGCACGTCACCTACGAACGCATCAGGGGCCTGATCAAGCAGTTGGAAGTCGTGCTCGCCGTCCAACGCGGCTGCGTGCGCGTCGTACCCGGGGAAGACGCCTCCCTGGTCCAGGTCCACGTCGTCACCCGCGACGTGATGGCGGAGACGATCGACCTGCCCGACGACGACACCCCGATCAGCGTCAACCGCCCGTTCCCCGTCGGCGTCGACGAGACAGGCGAGGAATTCCAGCTGCTGTGGCGCCAGATCGCGACGATCATCGCCGGTCTGCGCGGCAAGGGAAAGAGCAACCTCGCCAACGTGCTGATCGCCCAGCTCGCCCGCTGCGTCGACGTGGTCATCTGGGTCATCGACCTCAAGGGCGGGCGCACCGCGCGCCCCTGGCTCGCGCCCTGGCTCGAAGGACGCACCGCCCGGCCCGTCGTCGACTGGGTCGCCACCACGGTCGACGAGGCCAACCTGATGCTGGAGACCGCTCTGAAGGCCGTGCAGATCCGCGCCCACTCCGGCGCCGGCGGCGAGATGATCGAACCCACCGCTGAGCAACCCGCGATCATCATCCTCTGCGAGGAGGTCGCCACACTCGTCGGCATGCACGCGGAAGCAGCGTCCAAGCCCCGATCGCTCCTGATGTCCATCACCCAACTCGGCCGCTCTGAAGCGGTCGACCCCATCCTGATCACCCAGCGCAACACGGTCACCATGACCGGCAGCGGCGACTTGATCAGCCAGTGCCCGCGACGCATCGCGCTCGGCGTCAGCTCGGTCGAGGACGCGCGCCTGGTCACCGGGGAGACGGCCAGCGCCGCCGCCATCGCCGCACTGAGGCATCCCGGCTCGATGTACGTACGCGACGGCGATGTCACCCCGGTGCCCGTCAAGGGTTTCCGGGTCGTCTTCGAACGCATCTCCACGCTGGCCGAACGCCGCTCCCGCATCCGCCCAGGCCTGGAACCTTCCCTCGAGTCCGCGCTCGGCGATGTCTACACCAAGCGGTGGGAACGCGCCGGACACCTGGTCGACGGCAGCGTCCTGCCGGCCAAGCAACTCGCCACCAGCGTGGCGGCGGCGCCCGTCGCGGCCGCGACACTCCCCCTCATCCCCAAGCCGCCCGCAGACGCCCGGCCCACCTACCGCACCGGCCAAGGCATTCCGATCCCGCGCGGAAACGCGAAGCTCTCCAAAACCGAAGTGGACGCTATGTTCGCCGACCTCGAACGCGACCTGACCGACGTGACGGGCAACGCCCGCGCTGTGCATCCTGGCCGCGCCCGCATGCTCGGCATCCTCGAAGCGGCCGGCCGAGCCGGCCTCGGGCCGAGCGAACTGACGCGGCGCCTGAACGAGGCGGGCATCGACTGTGTACGCCAGACGGTCCACACGTGGCTATCCGACGAAGCACAGGCAGGCAACGTCATCTCACTCGGCGGCGGCATCTACTTGCACCGGACGCATGCCCCGTGAACGCCTACGACGTAAGCACCGAAGGCACAGCCCGTTTCGAGCTGCTCATGGCGGCAGTCGAGCGGGGGAACCGATCTCTCGCTGCAGGGATGCTTGTGTCGCTTTCCAGCGCTGACCTACTAGCGATCGAGGCGCGACTGCGCCTGGTCGGCACGGACTTCAAATCGCTGCTCGCCACCTCAGACAGACCGTGAGGTCCGATCGGCCCGTCTGTTGGGTCGTCTATGGGATCGACCTGGATGAACCTCATAGACGACCCAACAGACGAAAAGGAGGTCTCCCATAGCCGTGGGAGACCTCCGCACCGAGCACTGCACCCCGACTAAGGATCGGCTCCGGTACCCGACCTCACAAGAAGGCGGTTGCAGGCAATCCAACCCCGCACTCCGGGCTCAGACAAGGACCTCGAGCCAAGTCCGAAAAACCCGCGGGCTGTACGCGGAACCCGGGCAGTGCCCCTGGGACGTATCCGGCTCCGTCGCCCGGCACCAGCTCGGCGTCACCCGGTCAGCTCCCGACCCAGCGTCTTCGACGGCAGTTTCACCAGGCGGATGCCCGGCATTCCGCGCCGTCAGCCTACTGCCGCACGATCCACACCCCGATCTCCTTGTCGGCGCGCTCACGGGATCCCTCGAGCGCCCGGGCGTATCGAGACGCGAGCAGTTCGTCGATCACTGCTGAGTCAGGCATCTTCCTCGTCCTCCCGTACTGCTCGACGCAGGTCACGCAGCCATCGCGGTGGTGGTGAGCGGCGCCTGCGGTGCCAGGCGATGCGCGGCTGCGGCTCGTCGTCGTCCTGGTAGTCCTGCGCGTCGGGCATTGCCACCGTTGCTCTCCTCAGGCCAACGAAACCGGCCTATCACTTGCCCCTGGTCCCCGAGGGTGCAACTGGACTTGCATCCGTTCGGCGCGCCGGAATCTTCGAACCTGCTTGCTGCGTTGATCAGCAGGGGTCACACTCGCCCCAGAAGATCGAAGGGCGTCCCGGCCGCGAACCGGAACGCCTTGTCATCGACCCTCTTACGCCGCTCTGACTCCAGGCTATCCCCCGGCCAGGTCAGGAGCCGCCGTATGCCCCGCATCGAGTCCCGCGCGTCGCGTCGCCACGCCGACCAGCTCTACGCGTCCCAGCCGTCCGTGCCGCTGCGCAAGCCGTGTCCGGGCCGCTGCAACGACCCGTGGCGTGCCGCCCAGGCGGTGCGCCTGCAGGACGCGGTGCCACACGACCTGGTGCCGATCGACGGCGAACCGGTGTGGTGCACCGCGTGCCGCAACAAGCTCTATTACGCGCTGCTGGGGATGCCGTATCTCACGGTGCTGGTTCAGCTCGAGGTCGCGAACGCGACACCGGCCGAGGCCGAACGCGTCTCCGGCACCGGCGATAAGCCCCTGCACGACCGCGAGGCGTACACGCTGCTGATCGACACGGTGTGGTCGACGCTGACCGGCTACGAGGACCAGGTCCGCTACGAGCGCAGCTTCAGCCCGCGCCCGGTGGCGGTGCGCCGCGGCCGCGCGCTGCAGGACGCCGCGGCGTTCCTCACCCGCCAGGTCGACTGGTTCCTCACGGACCGCCCGGACGACGACGAGGGCCCGGATCCGGAGACCGGCCGGCACACCGAGACCAGCGCCCGCGGGTTCGCCGACCGTATCGCCGGCCTCGAGCGGCGCCTGCAGCGCGCCACGCACCAGGACGAGCGGCACCCCGAACGGCGTCCCACCATCCCGTGCCCGAGCCCGGACTGCGACCTGATGGCCCTGGAGTACGAGCTGGATTGGGAGAAGAAGGCCACCGGCCTGACACGCTGCCGCGCCTGCGGAGCCCGCCACACGCCCGAGCAGATGACCCGGTGGCTCTCCCTGCTGGCCCACCACGGCCGCCGGTGGCCCGCCGAAGTGCGCGAGTACTACGGCATCCCAGAACCTGAAGATCCGGATAGACCCGTGCCGCGGTGTTCTGCGCCGAGCGATTCCAGCCGCGATACAGCATCCGAGGAGTGCGTGCTTGACAGCTACGGCTCCTGCGAAACACACCGCGATGACATCTCGCCGTGCCTCTCCGACGGCGGTAGCCGGTCCCCCGAATCCGAAGGAAACGCCGATCCGGACGGAGCGGACTCGTGAGAATCGTCCAACTCGAACTGTTCGCTCCGCCCTCGGCCGCCGCGGCCGCGACGCCACTGAACGACTGGGGAGTCTGGGTCAACGAGTGCGTAGTTTTCGCGACGAGGCACGGCGCCGAATGGTGGGCGCTGTTCTCCGCTCGCTTCGAGCCCACACCGCGCATGACATGTCTCATGCCGTCCATCGCGGGATGCAGCTGGCACGTCGCCTCGGATAGCCGCGAGGACGCGCACATGCTGGCCGAGCTGATGGTCGAGAACGGTGTGCCGAGATCGGCAGTCAAGGTCAAGCGACTAGCCCAGTGCAAGCGGAGTTCATCGTGACGGGCACGTCGATCGAAATCCGTTACGGCTACACCCTGAGCGACCTCGACCAGCTCGCCCGCAGGGTCGTGTCGAACAACATGCAATGGTGGCCGGCGGGCGACCGGCGCGACCAACACGACACCGCATGGCACGGCATCGTCGAGCATCTATGCGCCGCCAGCGAACCTCCGAGCATCATCGATCTGCTCGAAGCCGGTCGGCGCGCACTCTCCGCAGAAGTGAAGGGCCACCTGCAGACGCATGGCGCGCGACGCGATTCGAGCAACGATGGTTCGAAATTCGCCACCTACTGGTCCTGGTTCGGCGCCGTGCAACCATCACCCGAATCAGCAGTGGTTGAGCGTCTCGCCGTCGACCAGGTTCTGGCAGCGCTCACCCCACGACAACGTGCGGCCTTCGCCACCCTCGCGGCTCGTGACGACTATGTCGACGCCGCCCGAGCTCTGGGCATCGAACCGCAGACATTCAGAGCCCTGATCGGTCGCGCACGCACAGCGTTCGACGAACTCTGGTACGAGGGCGAAACAGCGCCCAAGCGCCGACCCGACAGACGCATCGCGGCGCGTCCAGCAACGAGCGAAGCCGACGCCGTGGCCCGAGCCGCCTACGCGGCCGCGGCGAGAGAACGGCGCGCGGCGAAGCGAGCGGCGGCATGACCGAGGCGACCCAGCACCCGATGACCCTGGAAATCCTCACCGGACTCGTGCCGCTGCACATCCTGCGGCTCATGCACCACCCCGGCGAACTCACTCGCGCCCAATGCGAGTCCGGCGAACTGGCCGACACCATCGCCGAATACGGCGACCGTCTCACCAATCCTGGCAGCTTCTCAGACCGCGGTCACCGCGCGGAACGCTCTCGGCTCCTCAACGCCATCGCCACGGGCCTCGCGCTCGGAGCCCTCAAGCCCGGCGGCATCACCTGGGCCGGGCTGCATTGGTGCACCGAAACCCATACTGCCTGCCCTAACCGGAGCTCGTGATGGCCGCACCCCGAGAACTCGACCTCACTGTCACCCTGGACGACGCGTGGCGTACGTATGAGAAGCACCTGCTCGCCCGCGTCGACGCCGACACGTTCAGCGCCCAGTCCGCCCGCGGCTATCTCGCCTACTCCCGGCGACTCGTCGACCACCTCGGCCCCCAGCGCACCTGCGACAGCGTCGAGGCAAGCGAGATCGTCGCATGGCTCGCGCACTACCGTTCCAGCGGTGCCCGCCGACCGACCTACGTCCAGAAGGGCGCCGGCCCGGCGACGCTTCGCCACTGCCACAAGTCCGCCAAGGGCCTCTTCGCGTTCGCCGACTCCAACCGGTGGCTACGGGAGAACCCGATGCGCGACACCGTCGCACCTCCACTGCCGCGCAAGACCGCCGGACCCGAACGCGCGGCCCTCAGCCGCCCGGAACTCGAAGCGCTCATCGCGGCGGCCCGCACCGGCAAAGGCTCCTACCGCGGCGACCGCGGAGCCTGGGTGCGCGACGAGATCGTGATCCGGCTCACCGGCGAATCAGGGCTACGTAACGGCGACGTGCAGAACCTCGACCTCGGTGACATCGAAGCCGACCCCGCGGGCCACTGGGTGGCCCAGATCCGCCGGGGCAAGGGCCGCAAGGCACGCACCGTTCCGCTCACCGACGCCTGCGCCACACTGATCCGCGACTACATCGACCAGTGGCGCCCGCAGCCGGCCGGCACGCCTGACCGCTACGACAAGAATCACCACCTCATCAAGGGCGACGCGCAAGCGCTTCTGCTGTCGCCGGACCGGCACCGTTTCAACGCTGCGATGGTCCGCCGGATCGTGGAGCGCTGCGCACAGTCCGCGCTCGGCCGCCACTATGTGCCGCATGGCCTGCGCCACACCACCGGAACTCTGCTCGCCCGCGAGGCGAAGGCCGACCCGGCGCTGATCGCGCATATCCTCGGCCACTCCGACATCTCGGTGACATCCGTCTACCTGGACACTACGACCGACGAGGCCGCCGCCGCCGTAAACCGGCGCAAGGTCGGCGCGCGGGCCAAGGCGCCGAAGGAACTGCCACCGAGCAAGGACGATCCGCGCTGGCCGGAGTGCGGCACCCGCGAGGGCTGGAATCGGCATAAGCGTGAGCGCATCCCGCGGTGCTCGCCATGCCGCATGTGGAAACGAGAGGACACGCAACGGGCGGAGCTCAACAGGCTGGAGCGGGACCTCGCGCGAGCGCACCGTACCATCGCCGATCAGGCCGAGCAGATCCGTAAACTGCGGGATCAGGCGCAGCGTAGCGCCGTGGGTCTCAGCGCGCGGCCTCGGGGTCGCTGCCCAGTGTGCACACGCCTGATCTCAGTGACGGAGAAGGGCGTGATGCGGGTGCACGACTGTCCCGGCACAGGCCAGCCGCCATTGGCGATTCTCTCGACCGCGCCAATCGTCGGTGTCGAAGCCAGTCAGTCATCATTCGTGGACGATCTCGCAGGTGCAGCATGACCACGCCCGGGTTCGACCGCGATGATCCGCTGCTGCGCCCGCTGACGATTAAGCAGGCCATGGAGTTGACGGGACGTAGCGACCGCACGATCGAGCGGTGGATCCACGACGGCCGGCTGCGCAAGGTCACGCTGCAGGGCGATCCGCCGCAGCAGGTGCTGATCGAGCGCGAGGTCCTCGAGGTCGAGCGCGCCACCCGACAGGCGTCCCGCCGCGGCCGGCCGCGCGCGAAGACCACCGACACTCCGTCCGGGGACGAGGTCATTGACGCTGGTGGGTAGGGTGGCGCACACTTCGTCATAGTTCGGCGTCGTGTGCACCGCGCGCGGTCGCCCTAACCAAGGCTCCGCGGGTGCATACACAGCCCACGGGGCCTTCGGCTTTCTGCCCCTCGCCGAACCTTGCCCCGGTCGTCTAGCGGCCTAGGATCTCCGGTTCTCAGCCGGCCAGCACCGGTTCGAATCCGGTCCGGGGCGCGGCGCCGTCGTCTAGCGGTCCAGGACCCCGGACCTTCAATCCGGCCAGCACCGGTTCGAATCCGGTCGGCGTCACACCGCATCAGCAATCGCTGACACACGATCAGGAGTCCCCAGTGCAGATCCACAAGCACGCGTCCGTCGACCAGTACCAGGGCACGGTGAAGGTCGTGTTCGAACCGGACGAGAAGGTCGAAGTCGTGCTCGGCAACGGCGACATCGTAGAGGTGTCTCACGACGGCACCTGGACACTTCGCGACTCCCGCGCCGCCGGCGAGTTCGACCAGTGGCTCGCGCGCGGCACCTTCGAAGCGGACGCGGCCTGATACGTCCGGTCCGGCGCTGTGCAGGCGCATCAGCCATGACCCGCGCAACGTACGCGGCGAGCTCTTGCGAACTCCTGCACCCGACCCAGAATCGGGCGGCACCGGCCCGGATGCACAGTCTCGCCGTCGCCGTGGGAAGCGGCGGAGAGCACGCACCGGCAGCGGTCACACGCGAAACCGGCAGCGTTCATGAAACCCCGGCGGTCAGCTCGGTCGAGGCGGAGGGCAAGCCGCGAAGGCGAACCCGGGGAAGCCGACGACGCCGGGCCGACCGACCGCCGCACAGAATTCGAATGGCCTGGTCCGCCGATGTGCCGGCGGATGCCGCGCCGTGCCGGCAGCCCCGCACGGCATCCCGTTCTTCCCGCGCGTCCCCGCACTGGGGGCGAGGGCGCGCGGGAACTCCACCCGTCACCGGGAAGGCGGTCGCGATGAACCAGCGCGGCCCCCGCATCGTCGCGACCGCGCTCGTCGGGCTCGGGTTCCTCGCCCTGATCGCCGCAGCGACCGCCGAAGCAATCCTCGTCTACGCAGCCCAGCTCGCCATCGGCGTCGCCGAACGGCTCTAAACGAGCGATCACGGTGTTGCATCAAAGCAACATCTGGCCACCACTGCACCAATGTTGCGAATACGCAACACGTGCTCTTGAGTCGTTGAGAGCAGGTGACTCGGTGCCCGAGCTGCGCGTTGAACGCCTGGATCTGACCGAGGTCGGCAACTGGTCGTTCCGCGACAGCTCCCTGAGCTGGTCGAACAAGTTCGGGCACGGCGGCACCTACGACCCGTTCCCCGCCTACCCGCATGACCTGGAGCTGGCCCGGGCCACGGCGGAGTATGCCGCGGAGGTCTGCCCACCGCTCTACGACGTCGAGATCCACCTGGCCAACCGCGAAGAGGTCAGCCGCACCAACGGGTTCTCGATGAACGCCTATCTGCGCGAATACGAAGGCGGCGAGTGCGTCCGCAAGACGCCGGCCGGCCTGATCGTGTTCTCCGGCAAGCGGATCCCACCGCACCCGGCCATGACCAAGTACCTGGTCGGCCACGAGTACGGGCACCACATCTGCTGGATGCTCGGCAGCCTGCGCGGCGGCAAACACCTGCAGGACGACTCCTACCTGCCCGAGTACGCGAAGCTGCGCGGCCTGGACTTCGACGTGGTCCGGCACCATGGCGCCGGCGGCAACTGGCACAACTCGATCAGCGAGATCTTCGCCTGCGACTTCCGGATCCTGATCCTCGGCATCGAGCCCGCGTACTGGCCTCACCCCGGCGTCCCCCACCCGGACACCGTCGAAGGCCTCGAAATCTGGTGGACCGAGGCCTACAACCAGCTGCGCGACGCGGACCCCATCACGTGACCAGCGAGCCAGCGGCCGAGTGCGACGGCGTGGAAGTCAAGGGCGTGATCGCCGAGGCGAACGGCCCTCGCACGTTCCGTCTCGAGCGCGCCGTGGACATCAGCGGCGTATCCGGGACCGGCCGCGTCGCCGACGGAGTGCTGTGGCCGGACGGATCCGCCACCATCCGTTGGCGCGGGGAGCGGCCATCGACGGTGAACTGGGCGAGCATGGCGCACGCCGAGGCGGTGCACGGGCACGGTGGGCAGACGCGGATCGTGTTCGACGACGACCTCGTGCCGACGGGCCACCAGGGCACCGCACCGGTCGAGGCATCGGGCAGCGACGCGGACGCCGGCAGGGTTCTGTCGGTCTATGTGCAGTGCGCCAAGCGGTTCGCGTGGACCCCGAAGCAGACCGATGATGCGATGGCGCAGCTCGGCGGTGAAACGCAGCTCCTTGAGTTGCTGAGCGCTCCGGAGCCGCCGGCACCGATCCAGGTCGGCGTGGGGATGCCTGCGGCGATCCTGCTGGACGCGTTCGGCGAGTGGCTGCACCAGGCGTTCGGAGCGACCGCGTACCTGGTCGGGTCCGCGTTCCGCGGCAAGAGCTGGCGCGACGTGGATGTGCGCCTGCTGATGCAGGACGAGGCGTTCCACGCGCTGTTCCCCGGCTACCGCACCGCGAACCAGGGCGACAGCAAGTGGTCGCTGGTGTGCGCCGCGATCAGCGTGCTGGCCAAGCAGCAAACCGGGCTGCCGATCGACTTTCAGATCCAGAGCGTGACCGAGGCGAACGAGCGCTACCCCGGGCCGCGCAATCCGCTGCGCCTGCGCCGGCATGAGGAGGCCTGATCGTGCAGCACCACACCGTGCAGCAGCTCGAGCGCGGGCCGCGCGCCGGCAAGTGGGTGTACACCGGCGGCAACGACCACGGCCGCCACGTGCAGTGCTGTGCGGACTCGATGGTCGAGGTCCTCGGCGCCCCGGGACCTGAGCGGGACGAGCACCCGGCGTGGGCCCGCATCGGGCACGACACCCGCGAGCAGGCGTACGCGCACATGCGGCAGCGGCTACTGGAGAAGCTGCGGCTCGAGGTGAGCTTCGGCGACTGGTCCGGTTGCCGCGCGCCGATGGGCGCCGACCGCGCGATGACCTGCGACGTGCCCACGAAGAAGGGCGCGACGATCCCGCCCTGCCATTTCAGCGCGCCGCTGTGCGACAAGCACCGCACCCGCGACGTCGTCGAGCGCATGTGGGACGGGCCAGGCGACTGGTCCGGCTCCTGGTGATCGCTCGTCACCACGCACTATCCCTCCTGAGCTCGGCCGGCCATCCGCACTGTGGCCGGCCGTTCACGTTCCCGCACCTTGTACGACTCCACCCCAGAAACCCCAGAACCGGAGCAGCTCATGTCTCATCTCGGAGAGCTTTTCGACCGCGTCAAGGCCGCGGCCGAGCACCTGATCCACCACGAGGACCCGCGGCTACACGAGCTCGGTCACGACCTGGCCGCGAAGACGCACGCCGCGGAGCAGGAGGTCGTCGCCCAGGCCGAACAGGTCGGCCACGAGGCGGCCGATGACGTGCACACCGTCACCGAGGAAGCGGACAGCGCGGCTCACGTAGTCGAGTCGAACGCCGAGAAGGCGGCCGCGCCAGTCGAAGCCGAAGCGGCGCACAGCGCCGGTCAGATCGTCGCCGAGGTCGGCTCGGACCTGGCGGCCGACGCCGCGAAGGACCTGTAGGCCATGGCGTCCCCGAACACCGAGGCGTTGCGCCTAGCCCAAGCGCGACTGGAGCCGCGCCGCCGGTTCGTCGTACGCCGCTCCCTGATCCCGATCACGGAGAAAACTGCGGGCGGCAAGGAGCGCAAGTCCTTCAGGCTGCGCGTGAGCCTCGAGGACCAGGACTACGCGCTCGACCAGGTCACCGGCGCCGTGATCAACCCGGCGCGCCGCATGAGCGAAGCCGACCGCCGCGCCCTCGGTATCCGCCGCAACGGCCAGCCCCGCCGCGCTCGCCACGCGGCCGTCTCCGCCACCCCAGACAGGAAGAACGCAGCCTGATGCTCACCGTCAACCGCCGCCCCGGGCCGCCGATCGACCAGGGCATCAGCGTGATCGTCGACCTGCCGCACATCACCGAGCTGCCCGCGCGCCCGCACCTGTGCTCGATCATGCGGGCCGACACGCACGACCCGATCAGGGGCGTGCTCGGCGTCTCCATGCACTTCGACACCAGCCCCTCCGCGGGCAACTACGAACTGTGGCTCGTAGCCGAGCAGCTCGTCGACGCGAACGGCGCGCCGCTGCCGGTCGGCCACAGGCTCGAGCCGGAGCTCCACCACGAGTACTTCAGCCAGGCGCTGCGCACCGGCCTGTTCCGCTACCGCGTAGCCGGCTTCACCGCAGGCCCGCTCTTCGACCGCGCCACGGGTCTCCACCGCGACCTGGCCCCGGAAGTCGGGAAGCCGAACACGACGGGCGCCGCCACGAACCTCACCGTGTTCCAGGTCACCTTCAAGAACCTGTTCGAGACGCAGGTCGAGGCGCACTACTTCGAGTACGGCGAAGGGTTCGTCACCTTCTATGCCGACGGGTTCCGGGCGGCCGCCTACAACGCCGGCGACGTGCTCAGCGTGCGCACCATCCCGGGCAAGCGCGTCTTCGTGGTCAACGACGCGCAGCTTCGCGTGCTGCGCTCTGCGGTGCTGTGGGATACCGAGCGCACGGCCGCCTCCGCGGAGCCGAGCGAGTACCGCCAGGCGCTGCTCGACGTCCTGGTCGACGTGCTCGGCGTGATGCCGCCGTCCGAATCCCACGTCAACGAGTGCGCCGCGGCCGGGGAAGCCCCGGATGAGGACGACGCGGACGAGGAGCGCGACGAGCCGAACGAGCGCACGCAGCGTGCCGCGCGGCAGCTCGACGGGCTTGTGGCGAGGGCCTGAGCGCGATGCGGCCTCCCCGCCAGCACAGCCTCATGCCGTGTCTCAACGCGAGCGGCTACCACATCACCGGACATCCCGGTAGCCACGGCAGCTGGGACCTGCGGGTCGATGCACGTAACGGCGACGCGATCACCGTCGAGGACATCAGCGTCAGCGAGGCCCAGGCGTTCATCAAGTGCCTGGAGAAGATGCTCATCCACCAGGCGCCCGATCCCCTGTCCGGGCAAGCGACCAGCATCGACGAAGCGCGCGCCGCGGAAGGCCTGGACGAGCGACGCGACCCACCGCCGCCGGCTGACGATCCGCCGTCCGATCCGAGCGACCAGCCCCGCACGGATCCGCCGTCCACTGGCCCCGAACCGGCTGCGGCGCAGGAACCGCTCGCGACCGGCGGATGGATTCCTCCGGGTGCGCAGAGCGCGGTGATCGGCGCCGGTGACTACGTGCTGCCGCAGTCGTGGATCAATCCGCGGCCGGGCCCCTGGCAGGAGATCCGGTTCGATCCGGCGGTGCAGCTCGCCGAGGGCAGGCACTACCAGCTCTCCTTCAACGTGCCCACACCGGGCTCGACGAGGCACATGGCGCCGCAGCTTGTACACGTCAAGCCGGGCGAGGTGATCAGCCTCGTGTGTTCCTGCCAGCCGATCGCCGGCGGGACGCTCGCTGACGACCCGAACTGCCGGATGCACCACGCCGTCCCGACCGTGTACGTGTTCGATGGCAGCTGAAACGGTGTCGCTGCACGACGCGCTGGTACCGCCTCGCGTGATGCTGTCCGGGACGGTGCTGGGCTGGTGCCGCCGCCACCCCTACCACGGCGAGATGGTCGAGCATCTCGCCCTGGATCCGCAGATCCGTCAGCTCGCGGACGGGCAGCTGTATCTGGAGCACGCCGACGCACCGGACATCGTGCGCGTCACCCTGATGCTGCTGGATATGGCGGATCCGGCGAAGCTCACGTTCGACCAGGTCGGCGGCGTGCTGGGCTTCGAGGTGCTGCCGGCGCCGCTGCGCTACCAGGTGCTCTACCCGAGTCCGCTGGGTCTCATGGTCACCTGCCGTCTGCTGCGCGCCTAGCCAACCAGCCGGCCTGCGCGCTGCGCAGCCCAGTCTCCCGCGCCGATCAGCCCAACGCCCCCGTAGCCCCGCACTTCCTAGCGCGAGGGGCGGTGGCCGGTGTCGATCCCGTCGAATCTGACCACGATCACGGTCACCGGCGAGTTCCTGGACTCCAACGGCAACCCACTGATCGGCAGCGTCTCCTTCGCGCCGCCGGTGGACATCTACGACGCCGCTGGCGGCGCCATCATCGGCCGCGTCCCCTATGTGGCGACGCTGAGCCCGTCGACCGGCGCGTTCAGCATCACATTGCCGTGCACCGACAACGCCGCGATGAGCCCCACGAACTGGGGCTACACCGTCACCGTCAACCTCACGGCCCTCTCCTCCGGGCCGTATTCGTACGCGAACGTCTCGATCCCGCACACCGCGGGCAACGGCACCACCGTCGATCTCTCGCAACTGCTGCCGCCCGGCGTGCCGACCACGATCACCCCGAACACCTACGGCCAGCTCGCCGTCTCCCAGACCTGGGCCGGCGTGCAGAGCTACCAGCAGGCCGTCAACGGCACGTTCCTGCAGGCCAACGTCTCCGGCGACACCAACCAGCGCCTCTCGATCGACACCAGCGGCAAACACCAGTGGGGCCCTGGAAACGCGGCCCTGGACACGGACCTCTACCGGTCCGCCGCCGGCGTCCTGAAGACCGACGGCTCGTTCGTCGTCGGCGGCACACTGTTCGCCACGAGCATCGCGCCGATCGCAGGCGTGAGCGCCTGGTTCAACGTCAAAGCGGCCGCGTACGGCGCGAAAGGCGACGGCTCCACCAACGACACCGCCGCGATCAACGCCGCGCACGCCGCGGCCCGCGCCGCCGGCGGCGGAGTCGTCTACTTCCCGCCCGGCACCTACATGGTCGCCCCGGTCAGCTCGACCACCGCCGCGATCGTCTGGAACAACGGCACCACCGGGGACAAGAACATCCGCTGGATCGGGGACAGTGCCGGCTCCTCCGTGATCAAACGCTCCTCCGCCGGACCGATCCTGTCGATGTCCGGGCCGTCCACCGACACCACCGGCGCCACGCACTGCGAATACTGCGGCCTGGAAGACCTGCTGCTGAGCGGCAACAACCTCACCGGCGCGCTCATGCAGACCTACTACGCCGATGACCTGAGTTTCAGCCGGGTGCGCTGGGCCAACAGCGCGGATGTGGCGCAGGACTGCGCCGAATACTGGGACAGCCGCTACTACCACTGCGTGTTCGACTCCAATGGTTCGACCACCGCGAACACCACCGCCCCGAACCTGTGGCTACGCAACAGCGCCGCCACCTCAGGGTTCGGCTACAGCGCGGATACCACCAACAACATCTACCTGCTGGGCTGCCGCTTCGAGCAGTACAAGACCGGCGCGATCCGCATGGAACGCGGCCTGGGCGTCAACTCGGGGCAGCCCTACAGCATCTACCTGGTCAACACGAAGATCGAGACCGCGAACATCAACGGCGGCCCGCACATCTTCGTGGACACCACCGCCCGCGACATCCGCGTGAAGAACATGCACGCCTATGCCGGCGGATTCTTCTCTGGCTACTCGACCGCCCAGGACGTGATCACCTTCGGGCCCCAGTTCGGGTGCCTCGAGGACATCCTGATCTTCAACGCGACCGCGGCCGCCGTCGTCGCCAACGGCGTCACCGTCAACGCGCCACTGGCCGGCGCCACCGTCACGCTGGAGAACGTACGCGGCTCCTACACCGGCGGCGCCACCCCCACCGGCGCGCACATCAACTTCGGGACGAACACCGGCGGCTTCGCCGTGCGCAACTGCACCGCGGACAACGGAACCCAGTTCGCCGGCAACACACCCAGCAACGCGACCGCCAACGTACAGACCGGCAGCAGCGCCACCGGCCTGATGTCGCTGACCAACGCGACCACGGTCACCGGAGTCCTCAACTCCGACTGGCAGCTGATCGAAACCGGCGGCGCCTCGATCGCCTTCGGTATCCGCACCGTCGGCGACACCAACAACCGGTTCACCACCGACGCCTCCGGCAACATGTCCTGGGGCCCGGGCAACGGCGCAGTCGACACCACGCTGGGCCGCAACGCGGCCGGCGTGCTGCAGACCGGGCAGTCCTTCCGCGCCGCGAACAACATCGTCGCCGTCCAGAACCTGCGCGCCGGATCCTCCTCCTCGCTCGGCTCCGACCTGGTCGGCGGTATCGAGCTGGCCAACGCCACCACCACGCCAACCGGCAACCCAAGCGGCGGCGCCGTCGCCTACGGCGTGAACGGCACGCCGTGGCTGCGCGACCCCAACGGCGCGATCAGCGCGATGATCTCCCCGTCGGAGTTCTCCATCTCCCCCACCGGGTGCCTCGGCGAGACGATCCCCCGCGCCCTGGTCAACTCCGCGGCGCAGGCCATCGGCGCCACCACCGGCACCGTGTACATGGCCGGCGTGTGGCTGCCCGCCGGCACGAAGATCTCGAGCCTGAACTGGGTGACCGGTTCGACCGCTGCGGGCACCCCGACGCACTGGTGGCTCGGGGTCGCCGACTCCGGCGGCGTGCAGCGCGCGCACAGCGTGGACCACACCACCTCCGCGATCGCCGCCAACAGCCTGGTCACCACGGCGATGACCGCGGCATACACGACCACCTACACCGGCCTGTACTACTTCCTGCTGTCGGTCACCGCCACCACCAACCCGACCTCGTCGGGTATCGCCGCGCCGACCAACATGAACGTCACCAGCCCGCTGCTCGCCGGCGTCTCCCCGTCCGCTGCGCAGAGCGCGCCCGGCACGGACGGCACCACCACCTACACGGCTCCGTCCAGCGCAGGCGGCGTCCCGTACATCTACGCGACCTGACCCATGCGCGATGCGGCAGGCGGCATCCGCACCGTACGAGCGCCGGGAGGTGCAGCGATGGCCGACCTTCCACAGCTCGGCGACTTCTTCGTCACCGCGACCCGCGGCCCGCTGCTGGACCGCACCGCCGCGAAGATCATCGACTGGGCTACCGCGACCCGCGACGGTGAAGGCAACTGGCTCAAAGCCAAGGTCAACCACGCCGGGTTGTACGTCGGCCCGACCCGCCAGTTCCCCGAGGGCGCGATCCTCGAAGCGTTACGCCGGGTGCGCTACAGCAGCATCCTGTCCTACCCCGGCGCGATCTGGTCCACCGGCAGGCTCCCCGCAGACCTGACCCCGACGCCGCTTCAGCGCCGCCGGATCGTCGACTATGCCGAGAGCCGCATCGGCGACAAGTACAACATCCTCGACCTGCTCGCCGTGGGCCTGGCGCAGGAGCGCATGGGCCATCACGTCGACGGCGACGAATGGTGGGTCAAACGCCTCTCGGACGATCACCGGGAGATCTGCTCACAGCTGGTCGATGCCGCATGGCAGTACGCCGGCATCCACTTCTTCCGCGACGGACGGCTGCCTGGGCTTGTCACGCCGAACGACCTGGATGGTCTACTGCTGCCCGCACTAGCCGTCTGAGCCACGCCGCGCACGCAGATCAGCGCATAGCCGCGACCGAGGAGGCCGCAGCGTGGCGCAGATCGTCAACCAGACCCCCTGGTCGCTCGGCGCATCGGGCACAGTCACGATCCCGCAGCCAGCCGCAGGAAACACACTGATCTGCGTGAGTTACGGCTTCGCTACCGTGACCTGCAAATTCGGCGCCACGGCATGGACGAAGCGCGCCGCGTCGCTGTCCACGATGGAAGTCGCCTGCCAGGACTACGCGGCCACCGGCAGCGGCGAAACCAGCGTCACCGTCACCCTCAACGGGTCACAGCCCGTCAGGGGCTTCATCTACGAGTTCCACAACCTCGGAAGCTTCGTCAACAGCGCCGTGTCGAACTCGCTGACCCTCGCCAACCACATCGCGACCCTCGGCGGCGTCACCACCACCGGCAACACCCTGATGGTCTCCGCGTTCGCCTACTCCACGGTCACGCACACCACCGCGCAGGACCGCATGTGGGGCATCGCCCCACTGGGCTGGGTCTACGAGAACGGATACTGGTCCTCGAAATGGTGGGGCCAGGTCGCCCTCAGCGACATCTCCGGCTCAGGCACCTACGCCGCCTCATCTGGCAATCTGAGCGCGGCGACCCTGCAAGCCGGGTCCTGGTACTACACCGACACCTCCGGCGTTGCCACCAACCCCAGCTACGCGAACGCGACGGTCGCCGAGAACTCGATCACCGGCACCCACGAGTCCCAGTGGTTCGGCGTCGGCGCCAACGCCAACATCGCCGGCTACTGCGACGCGATGTCCTACGCGCCCGGATCGACCGTCAACATGCAGGTCGACTCGAACTCCGCAGGCTTCACCGCCACGATCTTCAGGCTCGGCCAGTACGGCTACGCGCCCTTCGGCGCCCGCCAGGTCGCTCAGGTCACTGGCACACCGGCCGCACAGAGCGCCCCGACCGTCGACAGCCTCGGCGCGACCGTGTGCTCCTGGTCGACCACCGCGTCCTGGACGATCCCCTCGACCGCGCAACCGGGCATCTACCTCGTGCTGTGGCGACGCACCGACAACTCCGCGTTCGTCGCTCAGGGCCTGTTCGTCGTCCGATCGCCCTCGAATTCAACCGCCGCAGTCGCCGTCATCACCGCCGACCAGACGTGGCAGGCCTACAACGCCTGGGGCGCGACGACGGACGCTGCATCGACCTATTCGGGCAAGAACCTGTACGGCGGCAACAACGACGGCATCATCACGCACCGCAGCAGCGCCGTTTCCTACAACCGCCCGCTGGCGACCCAGTCGAGCGATGCGATCACCTCGATCTGGGACAGCGAATTCGCGCTGATCAACTTCCTTGAGGCAAACGGATACGACACCGCGTACTACGCGATGTCAGACCTCGAAGGCAACACGAACATCCTCAAGGGCCACCGCATCGTCATCATCAACGGCCACTCCGAGTACTGGACGTTGAACCAGAGACAGGCCATCGAGAACGCGCTGCTCAGCGGCGTCAACCTCGCGAGTTTCAGCAGCAACACCATGCTCTGGCGCACCCGCTACGCGACGGCTGATAGCTCGTATCGCTACATGATCTGCTACAAGGACACGGTCTCCGGCGCGAGCATCGACCCGGGCGGCTACACCGGCACCTGGCGCGACACCGGCGCGTACAACCCGCTGGTCTGGCCCGAGGAAAAGCAGCTGGGCCAGCAGTTCCTCGCCTCCGCGAACAACAGCGGTTCCACGACGTGGAGCTCCGCGTACGCCGCCCTGCCGTGCTACCGCAACACCGCGAACATCGCCGGATTGACCGGCGCGAGCACATACACGGCGTCCGTAGCGACACTCGGCGAGGAACTCGACTACGTCGCCACCGGCAGCTCCGCGACACCCACGAACCTGGTCAGCCTCAACAGCCAGTCGTACAACGCGGTGAACGTCACCTCCGCTGTCGGCTACCCCTACAGCGGCTCCGGCACATACAACATCGGCCCGACCCTGTACATGCGCTCCAACGGCGCCTTGGCGTTCTGCGCCGGCACCTGGCGCCTCGCCTGCGCCGCAAGCCCATACCGACTCTCAACCTTCGCCGGCGGCGGCTCGGTCGACACCAACGTGCAGCAGATGATCGTCAACATCCTCGCCGACCTCGGCGCCCAGCCCGGGTCGCTGCTCGACGCCGCACACAACGGCACCGCAAGCGGCCTAGTCGCTCCCGGCGCCGCGCGCAACCCCTCCGCCTACGGACTCGGCGTGTACGTCGCCTGCGAAGCCACCCAGCTCGGCGGCTTCTACTAACCGCCGCCGCGGCGGCCAACTCCCTCGAGAGGACGGTGCCGCCGTGGCCCGGTACGTCACAACCGTCGAATCCGCCGCCGCCCTGCCCGCTTCGGCGCCCACCGGCAGCACCGCCAACCAGCTGTTCGCGAACCTGTGCGCCTCCGCGAGCTCCGGATACAAGCCGCGCCGCATCACCGTCGGCGTCCGCGCCGGAGCGAGCGCACCCACCAGCCAACAGCTGACCATCGGGGCCGTGCGCACCACCGCCCGCGGCACAGCGACCACCACTAACACTCCGCAGCCACTGGACCCGAACGGCCCGGCCTCCGCGATCACCGGCCTCGACGTCGCGTGGAGCGCCGTGCCGACCGTCGCTTCATGGGCCGCTCCCTACCTGCTGGAGTGGTCGTTCAACTCGCAAAGCGGCCTCGACCTGCCCTACGAACTACTCGAAGAGCTCTTCGTCACCAAGGGAGCCGGAAACGGGCTCGCATTCATCAACATCGGCAACCAGATGCCCGCGAACCACCTCTACACGGTGACATTCGAGCACGAAGAATGATCATCGGCGCGTCCCTACCTCTGGCAGGCACTTTTCCCCGCCATTAGGAGGCCGCGATGTCCAGGCGGTGGCGCGGCGTCCGCGTACGACGCGCAAAGTACTTCGATCCGCCGTTTTCCGCTCCGCTCGTGCCTCCGCAGACCCTGCGGCCCGCAAGGATGGTCCCCAAGGCCCTCCCGAGGCCTCGCAACGTCCGTTTTTCGCCGATTCCGCCCGCCGCGACGCTCCCAGCCCTTCCCGCGCCGGTTTTGCGACCCAGAACCCGCAAAACGGCCCTTCGGCCGGCTCGCGGACGGTTTTTCGCCGTTCCCGCGCCCGCGCAGGCCGCCCAAAGCGGCCAGACCGCGATTTTCGAGCCCGGAAGCGCGTTCACACGCTGGAACGTCGCCGAACCGCTCGATCGGTGGGAAACCGGCGAGCCGATCTCACGGTGGAGGGTGGAAACGCCGTGAACCAGACCGAGCTGCCTCAGATCAGCCTCTCGAGCCTGTCCACCGACTACATCTCGATCCCGGTGACCGCCACAGGCAACAACGGCCTCGCCGTCAACCCCACCAGCGACCCTGTGGCCTTCGCATTCAAGGCAGTCGGCGTCAATCCCGCCTCCGGCGACTGGGCGAGCGGATCCTGGGATACCTACCTGCCATTCGGCTCGAAATACGTCGCCAAGGTCCTCATCGGCCCGGCCGCGAGCGTGAATCCCGGCGTCGGCGTCTGGATCGCCTGGATGAAGATCACCGACAACCCGGAAGTGCCCGTGCGCCAGGTCGCCGAGCTCACCATCACCTAGCGAGAGCGAGGCGACGGTGACCATCCGACTGCAGCCCTACCGCTACGCCAAGCCCCACGACCCGGCCGCCTGCCCCGCCTGCGCACCCACCTCGCCCGGGCACTTCCTGTGCCAGCATCCCGGCTGCGACCAGCTCGCCGCCACGCACGTCCAGCGGCACGCCACGGCTGAGGAATACGACGCGCTACCCGAACGGCACAAGCCGATCGACGGCATCGCGCACCAGGCCGTCTACGCCTGCGACGAGCACGGAGAAGGTCTCGAGCCGTTCTGCGAGCACACACCGCCCGATCCTGTGCCGTGCCCGAAGTGCGACGCCACCGGCGCCGATCCATGCGTCAAGAAGAACGGCAAAGCCAGGGGCGGCCACCACCGCGTGCGCACCGAGGTGCAAACCGCGAACACAGACGTGTGCCGGCACGCACACCGTGAGGACTGCTCGATCTTCACCGGATGCGAGTGCTCCCAGGACGATCCGCTACCCGAGCGGCCCAAGCGCGTGATCCCGCCGGCGCAGCCGCCCGGACCCGCGCCCGTGCTGCTGCCCATCCACGGCGAGCTGCGCGCGCTGCTTGAGCACCACGGCGTCGACGTCGACCGGATCCTGCGCACCGAGCTGATCCCCAACGGCGACGGCACCAGCACCGTGAACCTCACGATCACCATGGTGGTGCGCCAGCCCAACGGCGATCTGTCCTACGACGAGCACGGCTACCCGCGCACCGAGGTCACCGTCATCGAGCTGAGCATCCCGCGCGCCACCGACCCGGTCACGCCCGGGCTGCTGCACCGTCCCACGTACGCGCTACCTGCAGGAAATGACCGCAATGCCGCGCCGCCCTTGTCTTGATTGCGGCGCATTGCACCGCAATTCCTCGCGCTGCGATTCCTGTCAGGCCCGATGGGACAACGCCCACGAGCAGCGGCGCGGCTCGGCCACCGCCCGCGGTTACGGCTACAGCTGGCAGCAGACCAGCAAGCAGGTGCTGGCCGAGCACCAGCGCAACTGTCCGGACCTGTGCCCAGGCTGGCGAAGGCCGGCCCACTACTCCGACGACCTGACCGTCGACCACATCATCCCTAAGGCCAAGGGCGGCACGGACGCCCGGGAGAACCTGCAGGTGCTGTGCCGCCCGTGCAACGCGGCCAAGGCAGCGGACCTCGCCGAGGACCAGCCACCGCAAACCCGCAGGTAGAAGGCCCAAACTTTTTCGGCAAGCGAAGCCAGGCGCTGCGAGACCGTCGAAATATTTGATCGAGTGCGCATCACCCCAGGTCAGAGCCTTGCGTCTGCGCATATCAGGGTGCGTAGCCGCATACCGGGGTATGTCATTCTCCGTATACACTTGGACATGGAC